>OGLB01000247.1_pt1 | contig 32912 bp, 10 predicted proteins | sample 1572551 | NCBI WGS metagenome assembly OGLB01 (sample SAMEA2582003, study PRJEB24529) | metagenome | biome: Human gut stool | place: China | collected 2011
TCCCGCCAAACTTTTCAGCATCTTTTTTTATCCTTTTTTTCAACTTTTTTCACAACACATTGATTCTCCGTCACTTATTTCGGAAACTTTTTTCACCCCGTTTTCCTTCTTTTGCGACAGAAACAAGCCCCAATTATTTACACACATTATTATATATTTAAGAGCAGACATATTTTTATAAACATTCATGGCAAAATATTCTTATAATACGTCAGATTTCCGTAAATTTGTACAAGAATAGAAAAACGAGAACGAATGAACGAGGCTAAACTTAGTCAACTCTACTTGCGCGACACTGCTTTTCAAGATTTGATGCAGCGCCGCATCTACAACGTGCTTCTCATCGCCTCGCCCTATGACGCCTTCATGATGGAGGAAGACGGACGCATCGAAGAGCAGCTGTATTTTGAGTACACATCGCTCAATCTGAGTTCTCCCCCTCGCGTGGCACAGGCAAGCAGCTACGAGGACGCCCACGATCTTTTAAGAAGCAAGTCGTTCGATTTAATCATCGCGATGCCTGGCAACGATATCGGACTCACATTCCGCGAAGCCAAAAACATCAAGACAAGCTATCCCGACATTCCGTTTATCGTATTGACTCCATTCTCACGCGAAGTGTCGCGGCGTCTTGCCAACGAAGACTTCTCCGGCGTCGACTATGTGTTCAGCTGGCTCGGCAACGTCGACCTGCTTCTTGCTATCATCAAATTGATGGAAGACAAGATGAACAGCGACAACGACATTCTTGAAGTTGGCATCCAAACCATACTGCTTGTGGAAGACTCCGTGCGCTTCTACTCATCAGTGTTGCCCCACCTGTACAAGTTTCTGCTGAAGCAATCGCTAATTTTCTCAACCGAAGCGCTCAATGAGCACGAGCAGATGCTCCGTATGCGCGGACGCCCAAAAGTTATTTTGGCACGCACATACGAGGAGGCGATGACTTTGTACAACAAGTACAAGAACGAGATTCTCGGCGTAATCACCGACGTGTCGTTCAGCAGAGACGGAGAGAAGGACAAGCACGCCGGCATCCGCCTTGCCAAAGAGATAAAGGAAATCGACCCCTATGTCCCCATCATTATGGAATCGTCAGAGACCGAGAATGCAGTCTACGCCAAAGAAATGGGCATCTCGTTTCTCGACAAGAATTCCAAGAAGTTTCCTGTCGACCTTGGACGCATCATTACCGACAATTTCGGTTTCGGTGATTTCGTGATACGCAACCCCGAGACCGGAGAGGAAGTGATGCGCATAACCGACCTGAAAGAGTTTCAGGACAACCTATTCAAAATTCCAGACGAGTCGCTGCTGTACCACGCCTCACGCAACGACATCTCGCGGTGGCTGTATTCGCGCGCGATGTTTCCCATCGCCGAAATCATTCAAGCCCATCGTTTCCGCGAAATCAGCGAGGCGGCAGAGGTAAAGAAATTCTTCTTCAACCTGATTGTGAAATACCGCAGGATGAAGAACAAAGGAGTCGTTGCCATTTTCAAGAAAAACCGCTTCGACTACTACTCCAATTTCGCCCGCATCGGCCAAGGCTCACTTGGCGGCAAGGGACGTGGCCTGGCTTTCATCGACTCTATCATAAAGAAATATCCGATATGCGACAATTTTGACGGCGTTACTGTGTCAATTCCGCGAACGGTGGTGCTCTGCACCGACATTTTCGACCAATTCATGGAAGAAAACAACCTATATCCCATCGCCCTGTCTGACGCCCCCGACGAGGAGATTCTGCGCTGTTTCATAAACGCAAAACTGCCGTCGCAGCTTAAAGACGACTTTCTTGCCTTGTTTGAGGTTATCGACAAGCCGTTGGCGATACGCAGCTCAAGCCTTCTCGAAGACTCGCATTATCAGCCCTTTGCCGGCATATACTCCACATATATGGTGCCGCGTCTCGACAACAAGGAGGAGATGCTGCATCTGCTCGGCGACGCCATAAAAAGCGTCTATGCGTCAGTGTTCTATGCCGACAGCAAAGCATACATGACCGCCACAAGCAATCTTATCGACCAAGAAAAGATGGCTATAATCATACAAGAGGTGGCTGGCGCGGAGCACGACGGATACTACTACCCATCGTTTGCAGGAGTGGGCCGCTCGCTCAACTATTACCCCATCAACGACGAGATGCCCGAGGACGGAGTGGCAGAAATTGCCGTAGGACTCGGTAAATACATCGTTGACGGAGGTCTGGCACTGCGTTTTTCGCCAAGACATCCCGACAAAGTGCTGCAAACAAGCACTCTCGACCTTGCCCTGCGCGACACACAGACACAACTCTACGCCCTTGACCTTAAAGACGTTGAAGGCGGATTCAAGGTCGACGACGGGTTCAACATAAAGAAAATACGTGTGCAGGACGCGGCAAAAAATGGCTCATTGCGCTATATGGTGTCGACTTTCGACCCCTACGACCAAGTGATTCGCGACAGCGAATACGGCAACGGACGCCGCGTGGTTACATTCGCCAACGTGCTGCAACACAAAGCATTCCCGCTTGCTGAGATTGTAGACTTCATGCTTTCCGAAGGAGAAAAAGAGATGCGTCGTCCGGTGGAAATCGAATTTGCCGGATGCATCGACAAGCACGGAGAGACAAAAGGCAACGTATATTGGTTGCAGATACGTCCAATTGTCGACCGCAAAGAAATGCTCGATGAGAAAATCATGCAGACATCCGACAGCCAGCTGATCATGAAGACATCCAGCGCTCTCGGACACGGCATGATGGACGGTGTCACCGACGTGGTGTATGTCAAGACGCAGAACTTCTCCTCGTTCAACAACCCTATGGTGGCACGCGAGATAGAGAAACTCAACAAGTCATACGTAGAAGCCGACAAGGGATATATTCTGATAGGTCCCGGACGATGGGGCTCAAGCGACCCCGCACTTGGCATCCCCGTGAAATGGGCGCACATCTCAGCCGCACGCGTGATTGCAGAAACGGCACTGCCGGGATACCGCATAGAGCCAAGCCAGGGCACGCATTTCTTTCAGAATCTCACATCGTTCGGCGTCGGGTATTTCACCATAAACGACAAGAACGGCGACATCTGCGACATTGAATATCTCGACAGCATGCCTGCCGTCTACGAGTCCGACCATTTGCGTTCCGTGCGTTTCAGCCGACCGCTGCAAATCGGAATAAACGGCAAGACGGGATTAGGAATCATTGTAAAACCAACAACAGAAGATAACTGAACATATGTCAATCATAAACAACCTAAAAGCAATGTTGGGTTTTCCCGACAAAGAAGATATGGGCAACGAGAACTCATCGCAGACAAACTCGCCGTCTTACATCAACCCGTTCAAAAAAGAAAACGAAAAGCCATTGCCACCGCCTGTTCCGGAAGTGGCTAAAATCTCACAGAAGGATGTTGAAGACGCCATAAGCGATGAAGTGGTCGACAAGGTAACCTCTGTGCTCAACACGTCATTGCCGGAATACGTGCGTGAATGCATCGACAAAGACGCGCAAGCCAACTACGTTAGAAGCCTCATCGGATCAACGCTCACCGACTTCCTGCAGCAAATCAAGCAGGAGGCGGAGGAAGCCGCTCGCCAGCAATGGCAAAAAGACCGTATGGACCTTGCCAACAAATCGTCGGAGGCTTCAAAGCAGATGAACGAATACAAGACAAAAAACGAAGAGCTGCGAAACCGCATTCTAAGCCTTGACAGGCAGAAAACCACGCTCAACGACCGCATATCGACATTGGAAAACCGCGCTGCCTCAGCGGAGGCTGAACGCGAGCAGTATCAGCTGGAATGCAAAAGTCTGATGAACAAAATCAAAGTGGCGGCTGTCAACGATGAGGCGCTGCAGGCATTGCGACAGGACAACGATGACTTGCGCGCGGCAAACGAGAGTCTGCAAAACGAAATTGCCGAAATCAAAGCCGACGCCGAACGTAAGGCCACCGACTCGGCGGCTCAAATCCTTGCCGCCAAAGCAGACGTGGCGAAGAAGGAGGCGCGCATTGCCGAATTGTCATCACAACCCGACGACACAAACGAGAAGGAGGCGGAAATCGAGCGTCTAAACGCCGAACTCGAGACCATAAAAAGCAACGCCAAAACCGAAGCAGAAGCGCTGACGGCACGCATTACGGCTCTCTCGCAGGCCACCTTAGAGCTGGAAGAGACAAAACGCAAACTCGCCGAAGCCGAAGATGAAAAGTTAGCGCTGAAAAATGCCCCAGCGACAAGCAGCGAGGAACTGGAAAAGCTCCAAAACGAACTTGCCGTGCGCAACAATGAGTTGGCAAGCATGCGGTCCACAATCCAAAGCCAGAACGACGAGCTCTATGCCTTGCACGAGAAACTTAACGAGACCGGCGACACCGCAAAGATGGCTGAAATCGAAGTCACTCGCGCCAAGCTCGAAGACACCGTGGAGAAACTCAACAATGAGCTGTCGCAAAAACAATTGCAAATCGACGACCTCAACAGCACGAAAGACGAGATTTCTTCTGTCTACGAGCAGTTGAAAAAGGAATTGGAACGCAACAAAAAGCACTATGCCGACAAGGAGCAGGAGTTCCGCCAACAGATTGTGGCGCTGAAAGACGAGCTGGAATCAGCAAAAAACGAGATTTCAATCCAAAAGGCAGAAAAGAAAGCCAAGAAAAAGGCTCAACACCATGCGGCTCCGCTGTCGGGAATATCTGCCATCGACTACACAACCGAATATTCCGACTGGCTGATGCCCACACCGCCGACAAACGCAATTCCAATCGTTGCCGAAGAGCCTGAAGAACCCGAAATAGAGAATCATAAAGAACCGGAAAAGAGTCACGCGAACCCCAACATTCCAGAACAAATGGAACTGTTTTCATAACTATGGACTATACTACCTTATCACCGGAACTTGAAGAGCGCGTGCAGCGCGCTGTCGACAATTTTATGCAAGGCTATGGCTGCTGCCAATCAGTGTTGGCGGCTTTCGCCGACATCTACGGACTCAGCGACGACCTCGCAAAACGCATTGCCGCAGGTTTCGGCGGCGGCGTTGGGAGGCTTCGCATGATGTGCGGCGCCGTGTCGGGCATCGTGTCGCTTGCGGGACTCGACTGCGGTCAGACCGACGGTGCCGACCGCGAAGGCAAATCGGCTTGCTACAAGGTTGTACAACAGCTTCTTGAGAAATCGCGCGAGCAAAACGGCTCGCTCATCTGCGCCGAAATTCTCGGGCTGAAAGGCCACGACAAAGCAGTGTCGACCTACGAGGCATCGCCTCGCACAGCCGAATACTACAAGTCGCGTCCTTGCGCTGCCAAGGTGGAGAGCGCAGCCCGCATCTTCGCCGAATATCTCCAAGCCAAAGCTTCGTTAACATAAAATAACAGCATCAACAACAAAAAAATATTTAGATTCCCCCCCCCCATATTTATATTCTTTGTAAATTTGCATTCGCTATTAAAAGCAGGTTATATTTTAATCAACACATTAACAATTAATATAGGTACGTCACAGCACCATACTTCCCAACTTTAATCAGTGTTTGTGGCATAAAAAGGTTTAAAAGAACAGGTAAAAAAGAGTGAGATATATCAGACTGATAATTACACTAATTATTGGTTTCGCAATGGATATGGCTGCTGAAGGAATAACCGCCGACAGCATCTTTATCCAAAATTCGCGTCCAATAAAATTTGTTGTAAACAGAATCAGCATCAGCGACCAAGATAGAGAATGGATTACCGATGTGCTTATCCCAGAGCTTCAAAGGCTGGGAGATAGGGGTATTGTTTTCGGACGTGCCACCGCTTCTCCAGAAGGTCCATACGACAACAACCGTCGTCTGGCAAACCAACGTCGCGCATCGGTCGACGCTCTGCTCCGAAGCTACGGCATCGGCACCGACCACATCCAATACGACGTTGTGGCTGAGGACTACGACCTGCTCTACACCATGATGATGCTGAAACACGACGCCAAATTCCATGACGTCGACTCCTTAATCACTCTCTACGCCAACGACACCCAACGTCTTAAGGCGGCTATGAAGCGGCACGACGGCGGCAAGCTATGGCGCTACCTGCTGAAAGAATATTTCCCGAAACTGCGCGCAGTGAGAATAATTGTCGTTGACAAAAGGCTTGCCAACATCGACAGCAACGACCTGGCTCCACGACCTATAGCAGCAACCATTCCGGCAACTGTCGCCGACTGCCATCTGCGCATCCAAAATGCCGACATCACACCGGCATACATCATCCCAGCGACAACACCCGCCTCGGCTTTGCCGCGTCGCGAGGTGCTGAGCGTGAAGTCAAACGTGCTGTTCGACTTCGCCTATATGCCAGGTTACGACCGATTCTGCCCCATCCCCAACGTTGCTCTAGAATACTATCCGCTTCATGGTCATTTCACCTACGGTGCAAGTTTCGACTGCCCGTGGTGGCAGCACTATGATGAGCATAAATATTTTCAGGTCAGAAACTATCAGCTGCACACCCGCTACTATCTGCGCAGCGGCGACATCCGCAAACGCAAACCGGGAGAAGGCGCGGCTTTCAGAGGTTTATACCTCAGTCTATACGCGCACGCGTACCTATACAACATCTGCTTCGATGAGAAACGCGGATGGGAAGGCGAAGGCTGGGGCGCTGGTTTGGGTATAGGCTATGTCGTCCCGTTAGGTCGCTCCGGACATTGGAAACTGGAGTTCGGACTGCAGGCTGGATATCTCAGCACCAACTACGACCCCTATCAGTGGAAATGCCCCGTAGACCCCGACACCGACAAAGAGCAATATTACTACAAGTGGTACGGCGATGCCAAGGATTTCCAAAAGAGGCAGCACCGCTTCACGTGGCTTGGTCCTACCAGGGTGGAGATAACGCTCAGCTACGACCTGCTCTACAGACGCAACAACAAGAAAGGCGTAAGTTTCAGAAACCGAGAAACGACAATCAACTATTAGACAAAACATAGCAACAATGCGCAATATAACAAAACTCATATCACGAATCATCCTTGATGCAAGCCGCAAAGCCTGCAACAAGGCTGTCGTCATGTGTTTTGCATTGTTATGCCTTGTCGCAACGGGATGCGTGCGCGAGCCTAAGCTCCATCTCCACCAGGGCGGCGCCGACATCGACATGGAAATCCCGACAGTCGACCTCGACCTGAAAGTGATATGGAACTACCTTTTCAAGTACGACACCGAATACGACTGGCAAGCGGAGTGGATCTACGGATGGGACAACACCGACGAGGAAATGTTCGGCACTATCGGATACACAGAGCCTGACGCCTTCGAGGTGCGCCGCTACTTCACCGGCAACGTCCAGTTCGGTGCCCACAATGCCCCTTACAGGCACTCGATTGTAGGCAACCACGTCCAAGCCAAATACGATTTCGGCTTTTGGGACATCCTTGCATGGAACAACATCAACACTCCCGACGGGGTACAGAGTGTGCGCATTGATGAGAACACCACCTACGACCACGTCACAGCTTACACCGGACAGACAATATACCCGGCGCTCTACAACTCGCCGCAGTTCACGCGCTCCTTCTATCAGCCGGAGGAGCTGTTTGCCGGATACCATGGAGGAATTGAGATAAACAAGAATCTGGACGGATTCACGTTCGACGAGAACCGCAACTGCTGGGTACGGCAGCTCGAGATGGAGCTGCAGCCAGTGACCTACATCTATTTGGTACAAGTGATTCTGCGCAACAACGACCACAACGGCAGAAAGGTGACAGCCGTAGAGGGGAACGCCAATCTAAGCGGCATGGCTCGCTCCGTAAACCTCAACACAGGCGTGACGGGGGCTGACGCCATCACCGTGAACTTCTTCATGCGGATGAAGCAGGACGTTGCCGACAAGAACGGCGACAAGGTCGACGTGATAGGTGGAAAGGTGCTGACTTTCGGCATCCCGAAACTAAACCCGAGCAAGCTTGACGCGCGAGCATATCTGGAATCGCTGCAGAAAGTGAGGGACGCCGACCTTAACAACCGCCACTATATTGACGTGAAAATGCAGTTCTACAACGGCAAAGACTCCACGTTCGTGTTTGACGTCACCGACCAGGCGCGACGGCTGTTTCGGGGAGGGGTAATCACGGTGGAGCTCGACATGGACAAGGTGCCGGTACCCAACCGCTCCGGCGGCTCTGGCTTCGATGCCGTGGTGGAGGACTACGAAGAGAAAGAATGGATATTCGACATGTAATCAATACGTAATTCAAATATAATAAACAATACAAACTATTTTAATTTTTTTATTTTATGAACAAATTTTTTATCGCAGCCGCTTCGGCATTGGCTCTCGCCAGCTGCTCAAGCGACGATTTCTTGGGAGAAATTCAGGGAAATGAGCAAAATGGAGCCACCTCCGCAATCAACTTCGGTGGCGACACAGGCAAAATCACACGTGACCCATCGACCGGCAAGACTGCAGCAGACCTTCTCGAAAACAACTTTGTAGTTGTCGGTTTCAAAGGCAACAAGACAGCCGAAGCCAACAATGAAGTATACGCTTTCGACCACTACAACGTGAACTTCAAAGACGGTTCAGCATTCTCTACAGAGTCAAACCGTGCTGGTTGGGAGTATGTAAATCAGGACATGAAGGTAAAGGGAACCGAGCCTGCCGCTTCTCTCGCACAGAGCGGAGCATCGCAGCAGACCATCAAATATTGGGACCACTCTTGCGACTCTTACGACTTCCTCGCTTTCTCAATGGGTAAAAAAGGTTCGGCGCCAAAAGAATACGCCACTCCGTCATCCGTTGACAAAGCCAATCTTGCCACTGCCGCCTACACACTCACCGGCGACGCAAACACTCTCAGCGAGTGCTACATTTCCGATATGAAGACCGCTGTGGAGAAAGAGAATGACTACGGCAAACCGGTAGAGTTGAGTTTCCGTCACCTTGCCAGCAAGGTGCGCATGGCGCTCTTCGAGACTATCCCAGGCTATGTGGTCAGCGACGTTAAATTCTATGCAGACGCCACCGGCACCACAAACTCTGAAGAAGGAACGCTCATCGGAAAATTCAACAATTCCGGAACATTGACAGTGTACTTTCCTACAACAGGTATCGTCAACAAGGATAATAAAGACTACAACAAGGCTCACGTAAGCTTCACTGCATCAACAGATGCAAGTGAGGTTGGCGTATTGAATTTTAAAAAATTCGGCACTGTCATCTACAACAACCAGACCGAAGGCTCGATTTCTGAAGGCTCAACTTACCTCAGCCAGAATGCAGCGACACCTTCTTACTGCGGCGCCAAAGACAAAGACTACTATCAGAACGTGCTTCCGTCGGAAGGTAAGCCAAGCGCCATCACTCTGCGCATCGACTACAAGCTCACTTCTGTCGACGGTTCTAAAGAGACAATCAACGTGAAGGGTGCCACTGCAACCGTTCCTGCCGAATACACTGAATGGAAGTCTGGATATGCCTACACTTACATCTTCAAGATTTCTCAGGACACCAACGGTTCTACCGGCGGCACAAGCACAGGTTTGACAGCCATTTCATTCGACGCCGTTGTTGTTGACGACGAGGCAAACGGATTCCAGGAAACAATCACCACTGCTTCTGACAACAGCATCACTACATACGGCTACAAGGACAACAAAGTTACTACCAACGGCAACGAATATGTCAACGGCACCGACATCTATGCAACAGTATATTCTGCCGGCGCTACTGTAGCTCCTCAGAAATTGTACACCGTAACTCTCGAAGACGGTGCCACTCAGACTATCAACGAGGCAAGTGTTGCCAACGCTCTCGTGAAAGGAACCAACGACGCTACTGCCAAGACTTGGACTGTTACCGACTACGCTGGCAAGAAGATGATTGTGACAGAGACTGCTGATGGTTTTGCCACTACCGTAACAGAAGTTCCGGCAGGTCCTGGCTACACTCTCAAAGTAAATGCTCTCAAGTGGACAGGTGTTGCAACCGACCCGGCTACAGAAACATACTACGCTGTTGAATACGACAATGGAACCAAAAAGTCATACAAGATTGTCAAAGTTGTCAATAACTAATTATTTCTCCATGGCTCACGCCTTGGATTCTGACTAAAAACATTGTGTCTGAGGTGTGTTTTCACACGCCTCGGACACATTTATATGTCGGACGGGGGTTTCTCCCCCGCCCGTCTTTAAAAAAAACAAGAAGACATGCAGAAACATCGCATCCTAATATTTCCTCTGTTGGGACTTTCCCTATTCTCCTGCTCGCAATCCGAGCCGGACGAACCAATAGTGCCCGAACCGGACAATACACAGACAAGCATCGCCTTCAGCAGCACTAACAACAACTGGCAGGATGCAAAAACAAAAGCAGCGGGCAACGGTCTCGAGACTATCTTCCAGACGTTCCGCACATGGGGATATAAAACCACAACAAACTCCCCGAACCCGTCATCGCCGCAAATTGTGATGGACGGATATAAAATGTCATACAATCAGGGCTCTGCCGGCAGCTCTACGACAAACACTGCCGACTGGGAATATGCTGGCATTGAAAATCCTATAACTGCCACCCTGCAAACAATAAAATATTGGGACTACTCGGCAACGAGCTACCGCTTTTTCGCATACAGTCCCTTCAATCCAGATGTAAAGACTTCGGTCAGCTCGGGCGACAACGCTACCGCTACCTTGTCTTTTAATTTTGAATATTCTGAAGCAGCAACCGCTACTTCAACACCATACGCAAGCCGCCTTTGGCTTGCCTCCCCTTCGTCGACATCGCCGGCATACGGGTCGTGCGTCACTCTGACTTTCGCGCCGATAATCGCAAAGGTGCGCTTCCGCTTCACCTATCCTGACGGAACGACCAACGTTGCGATAAGCGACATAAAGTTCCGCGACAGCCGTTTCATCGACACCCCGGCAAAAGCCGACACCCCTCTCCGCGGCACCATCGACGCCGCCTATCCGCTCACCGGCATTCCGACAGGCACATATCCTACTCTCACGATGTCGAAGTCGGAAGCGGCTGATGCGTCCGGACTCCTGGTCCTCACCACTCCCTACGAGGAGGCTGGCGACCAGATACACATCCTCAAAGACCCTACTCTCTACAATAAATGGTACTACGTGCCGCCGCTCGCCAACATCCCCTACGAACAGGGAGCATACACCATAACCATCAACATTGGCGGAAAAACGGTGTCGGCTACAGTGCCGGCGCAATACATGCAGTGGAAGTCGGGTTGCCAATACACATACATTTTCAAATTGTCCGATACTGGCGACAGCATCTCTTTCAACGATTTGATGGTGGAGCAATGGCTTCCCGGTGCCGACATAAAAAACAACGGCTCAGGCACTGAAGACTGGTAAAAAGAATTGACTACAAGAATGAAACATATCTCAAAAATAACCGCTATCGCGCTTCTCGCAACGCTTTCTGCCTGCGAGGGTTCCGACATGCCCATACAGCAAGCCGACAACCACGGATACATCTCATTCTCGGCGCAACCGCAAAAAACAGCAACACGCGCCAACCCCTACGAGGCTTACGACCCTACGCGCCATCCCGCAACGATGGGCACGTTCGGATACTACGACATGCCGAAACGCTATGTGTCGGCTGCAAACACTATATTCAACAATGAGACTGCCACCTACAACGTGGCGACATACGGCTGGGACACTGCGACAAAGAAGCGCTGGACTGAATACACCAAGGCTTCGTCGTTCGACTTCTTCGCATATATGCCATATACAGGCGGCGCCACTCTTTTGCGCACCGCCAACAACACATATACCCTCTCGTTTCCGTTCGCCATGAGCAACGGCGGCGACCCTGCGCCGGTAATCCACGACACAAAGGCGGCGCCGATCATCTGCGCCGTCCCGAGCAGCAAAGGAGCCATCTCCGATAGCAACGGTGGCGGAACGGTCAGTCTGAAATTCGACCAGACTCTCACCGGCTACAGGCTGCTCTTCATGCTCGGCACCAAGATGAACGCCATCCGCCACTTCCGCATCAAGAGCGTTACGCTTTCAGGCAGCTTCTCCACATCGTGCACAATATCGCGTTCCTACATCTGGAATACGACATCAAAAAGTTGGTCTGCCTCTGCAATAACATGGAGCGACATCAAACGTCAGTCGTTTGTAGAGACGCCATTCCCTATTGTCTACAAAGGCTACGGCTCCGCGGACTACGACGACAACACCCAGACCGTCATTGTCACATCTACAGGCTACACGCAATGGGGTGCCGACATCTACACCATACCCGATGCCAAATTCCTGCCTGTCATCAACGTCAAATACGATGTGGAATTCATTGCGGAGGACGGCACCACCATCATCACCAGAAAAAACGTTACTTCCGGAATTACCATCAACAAGGATAATTTCAGCAGCCTCACAACAGGCAAAACAGCAATGATAAGCCCAATACGCATTCTCATACAGCCACGCTACCTGTATGTGCTTGCCGACGAGGATGCCTATACGGGTCAATTATTGATAGACTAACAATAGATAACGACAATAAAGTGTTTGAAAAATGAGAAAACATTCAACACATAGCATATCACGAGTTTTTTCCTGTCTGCTCATACTTCTGATTGCCGGAGTCAATCTGACCATGGCTCAAGGATTAAGCAGCAACGACATCAAAGCCTCATGGGATTTCAAAAACGGGACTGTCGCATATTCCATCGTTTCCGCCGACATCCCGGCTGGAAGCACTTTCTCATGGAAAGTGGACTCCAAGAATGTCACCGACGGCATTTCCGACAGCGGACAGACTGTCACACTGCCGCTGACCAACAAGACTCGGAGCGGAGAGGTGACAATCACGTCTGCCGACAATGTCACGCAGACCATCGCTTTCAGCATCGAGCCGAAAGCCTATGGCGTGGACTACGACGGCAACCATTTCTATGCCGACAGCTACCAGCTCTATCCCGACGGCTCCGAGGGCGACGGCTCCAAGGAAAAGCCATTCCTCATCAGCAACGATATGGAATTGGCAAGACTGGCGCATGAAGTCAACAATGGCACAGCTCAACAAATGTTTTCTCAGAAATATTTCAAACTCACCAAGGACATCGACCTCAGCAAGGGATTGTGGACTTCTATCGGCACGGCTCAAGGCATCGCGAAGGCTACCGACGGACATTTCTTCGCCGGAAAGTTTGACGGCGACGGACGCTCCATTAGCAACATGCTCATCTGCTGGACTTTCAGCGACCTAAAAGAAGCCTCGTGGGGTCTGTTCTCCCGACTCAACGGCAAGGGCAACAACGAAAATGAGTATGCGTCTGTCTCCAACCTTATCATCGACAATGCCAGAATAGAGAAGAAGGCGGCACACACGCCTCTCAACAACGCCAACTACACGGTAAAGATGGGTATTGTGGTTGCCGACATGACCCAAAACGCAGAACTCAGCAACATCATCATCCGCAATTCCAAAATATCCGACAACAACGAAAGTTACACGACAAAGACAAAATTCAGAATTGGAGGTATAGCCGGCTATCTCAACAACTTCGTGAGTCTGAGAATATTCAACATCTCAGCAGACACGGAAATCGATATGTTCCAGAACGCTGCTCTCAACGGGGTGGAAGGACAAGTGACGATTTCATGCGGTTTCGGTGCGGCAAGCAAACTTGCCAACCAGACAGGCTATGCCGTATGGCCAAGAAACATCTATGTGCACGGCGCAGGCTTGAAGACAAGCGCCAATACCACCCAGTGCAAAAAAGCCAGCGTGATGGCGTTTATAGCCGCCGACAACTTTGCAAGCAAGGTGAAGGACTCATGGTACTACACTCCTGCCAACAAAGCTACCGACACCTACGCCTACAACCAATACGGTGTTGAAAAAGAAATCTCAGCTACCGACCCCTCCACCGGCGAGCCGTTCGGAAAGACGTTTGCCGGGCTCAACAACCTGTACATCACCCAAAACAACCTCGACAAGAGGCCGTGGTCATATTCAAACTCTTCCAAACGGTTCTCTTTCAGCTCGATTGTCCTGAAGGCGGAGCGCGGCACAAGCGATGTGCTGACCGTGACAACCGAAGACGGAGAAACCACTTCCGATGTCTACAACTGGTATGCATCGACCGACAACACTGAGGGTGAAAAGGTCAACAGCTCCGCCTGTAACCCGTTCATCCTGCCGCGACAGATATACTCCCAGTATGTCTACGCCATGACCGTCGACGGCAGCCAGCGCACCAACACCGTACTCGTCGAGGCTATCGGCATCACTGCCGAACTCGATTACGAAACCAAGCCCGGCACATACATCATAAATGTGACGAACAACACGAAAGAGAATTTCACAAACGACGAACTTGGTCTCGACATCACATACGAATGGTACAACAAAGGAACCTTGCTGTCGGAAACGTCCAACGAGTTTGTACGTCCGGAAACTGCCACAAACAAGGACCAGTTCAACTGTACTGTTACCGTAAAGAGCGGTGGCAACATCATTTTCCGCAAAAACATCAAAGTGACAATCGTGGTGTACCTATGTCCTGAGGCGGTGAGCATCAACGGCACAACCTACGCGCAGGGCGATGACAACGACGACGAGGAGTGGGGCTACTCCCCGACACAGGCGATGAAGACGTGGAAAGGCGCCTACAGCAAGCTCGCCAAGACGGGTACTTGGGACGAAAACATCATCGTGCTGATGGGAACAAGCGGTGCCGACGTGACCAACAATCAATACACGGGCTTCAACATAACCAGCAACAACAGAGGCAAAAATATGCTGAAGCTTGACGAATGGACTAAAGCAAAGGGAGAGTCCCCTCTTTTCCGCAACGCCACCATCACAGGCGAATGGAACGGCACCGACTACAAAGGCACCATCGAGATTTCGGGTGCTGAAAGAGGTCTGCCGATATGGGGCGACACCCGATTTGAGTATATCACATTCAACAACGACCCTGTCACAAACAACGGCGGTGATTTCTACAAAATCATCTACTGCCAATACAATAACCTTGAGATGGGCGAAGGCATACAGATGACCGGTTTCGGGCAGAACTCGCCTAACTACGGAACCATCGACGGCGCTGTGACCACTGCATTCCACATCTTCGGCGGTTTCAACAACGACGGCCGTTTCTATCCGTTGGACAGAAAAGAGAGAATCGAGGCTTTCGAGCAGTCGATGCCTCACGGCAAGGAGGGTTTCAAAATATCCATCAAGTCCGGGTTATACTCCGCAATCAGCGCGGGCGGACGTCAGACATCCTCCGAGAAGGACTACAATGGAGTGATGGGAACTCCCAATCAGCCCATAAAGTGCACAATCGAGATGGACATCGACCGCAAATGGAACGACGCCCACAACCCGGAAAGGGAAATCAAGGGAGAGACAAGCAAACGCAAGAGTGACTACGATGCCGGTATCATTCTCGCCGGAAGCCACGAGGGTGCCATGTATGCGGATGTCGACATAATAATCAGAAGCGGAAAGGTGGCGCGTGTCGTAAACGGTTCGCTGGGTGCGCAGCGCGACTTCATCCTCCCCTACAACGGCACTGACTACTACGTGCCAAACAACACCTATATGGGACGTGCAAACATCTTGCTCGACCCGGCGTCTTCAAAACACAACAACGACGAATGGATTGACAACCGTGTTATTGTCTCCGAGCTGTATGGCGGCAGCACCGGTCGTGGACACACCGGCAACGTGATTGTCAACAACCCGTTCTATGGCTACAGCACAATCACCATCAACGGCGGCTTATTCGAGATTCTGCCTGCCGGCAACACTAAGAAAGACAACATCTTCTGCGGAATCTACGGTGCTGGCGCAGGCGGTATGAACGGCATCGGCGAAGGCGACGACAATGCCGACAGCCACACTCCCGATAAAAGCATCGCCTATTGGAATGAATCGGGCGACGTTATGCTCTACGGTCCGTATGCCGACGCAAAAGACCGTCTGGTGACGTATCACTGCTACAACAACGATGATTTCGAGTCGTTCAAAGATGTCGACCCGACCAACACCAACACCAAGATTGTGATCAACGGTGGAGAGTTCGGTTCAACAACCGAACCTATCGACGGCATTTATGGCGGAGGAAGCGGATTCATGAGCAAAGGCTTGTGGTCGAGCACGGCTGCCACGCCAAACAGTTGCGGTGGCAACGTGTACGGAAAAACCGGAGCGACTGTGGCGTCGCTCACCATCAACGGTGGAGAGTTTCACTGCAAGAACGGCGTATTCGCCGGCGGACGAGGCACTGACTTTTTCTATTCGCAGAACCCCTACGGCGGCAATTCCGGCGACTACAAAGCTCTTGGCAAGACCTATGGCAACGTGGAGCTGAACATCAATGGCGGCATTTTCCACTGTCCGGTATTCGGAGGCGGATACGGTGTGGCCGACGCCAAGGAGATGGGCACTTCCAACGTCGAGACGCTTTCCGACATGGCTCGCATATACGGACAGTCGAGCGTGAACATCATGGGCGGCACTTTCTACAAAAACATCTATGGCGGAGGCGATATGGCGATTGTAGAATTTGACGGCAACGCCACAAACGTTGTCATCGGCGACAGCGCCGACATCCGTGGCTCGGTGTTTGCCGGCGGCAACGGACGCCGTCTGCGCCCTGCCTCGCAAGCGTTTGCCGCCGGCGACGGCTTCACGCAGCATCCTGAGCTGGTGGGTCTGGTTGCCGGCAACGCCAACGTGTCGTTCGCGGGCAGCACACAGCAGGCTCCTTTCATTTACGGCGACATCTTCGGAGGCGGCAATCTTGCTCAGGTTGCCAACGACACGTATGTCAACATTTATGCCGGAAACATCGCCGGAGAGGTGTTCGGAGGCGGAAACGGCGACATCACCGACGGCACGGTCACTTCAGCCGACGTGCTCGGCAACACCAACGTGACCCTGGCGCAGGACGAGGGCGGCACACAAAGCGCAGGCCACGGTCCGATTGACGACAGCTTCTCGATTAATGTGATATGGTTCAAGATGTGGGATCCGGTTGAAAACATATTCTACATCTGGGATCCCGACATCGACAACGCCGGCGACGAGCCTGCCACGGAGGACACTGTATACGAAAAATCAAAATTCTATGCCAACGGCAAGTTCCTGAATCCCCACAACATCTATGGCGGCGGCAATCTTGCCTGCAACGTGGGCACATACAAAGACGCCGACGGCAATGTGACAACAACCCCTGCCGACGGCACCGGCCTTGCCACCGTGATGATGCAGAAAGGCATGACGCCTTACGAACTGCTGATAACAGACGAATGGAAACAGTCGTACACCGACAACGAACATCCTCACTTCAGTGTCTTCGGCGGCGGATACGGACGGCTGACGACCGTCGGCAGCACCGATGTAACCGTCAACGTTGACGGCGACTATGGAAAATACGGCCCCAACGCTCCTTCTCTCGACCTTTCGATGGGAGTGCCCAACTTCACCGTGTGGGCTGTGTTGGGCGGCGGATATGCCGGCACTGTGGCTGGCAACACCAAAGTCACTGTCGACGGAAAAACGTTTATCCGCCGTGTGTTTGGCGGCGGCTTCGGCGACATTGCGTCAACCGAGGACAACACCACAGGTCAGATTGGCGGCAACACGGAGGTATATATGTGCGGAGCATTCACCCATGGCGACGTGTTTGGAGGAAGTGCCGGACTGAAGCCTAAGACAGCCTCTTCAACCCACTTCATAACCGTGGCGCGTGTCATCGGCACAACCATGGTGGAGGTTGCCGACGACGCCAACATCTACGGCAACGTGTACGGCGGCGGCGACAATGCCAATGTGGGCATTTTCCAAGAGATGAAACCTTCCGACTACTACTCGCCCGACTTGCTGACAAGCGCTTCGACGCTCAACCAAGCCGACGGCACATTCTTAAGCTACAAGGCTGATGGCTACCGCTCGTTTGTCAACATCCGCGGCGGCAACATTTTTGGAAACGTGTATGGCGGAGGTGTGGGCTGCAAAAAGGCTGAAGCCAACCAATACTACAACATCGGACGCATCAACGGCAACACTCTTGTGCATATCGTCAACAGCAATCCGGGCGTTGACAGCGGCACCGACAATGTGGTGCCATGCGTTTGGGGCGACATCTACGGCGGTTGCGAATACGGAACGGTCGACGGCAACACTTTTGTGCACATCGAGGGCGGAATGATGGGCGGCAATGTATATGGCGGAGGATACGGCGACATTGACATCGACAACGAGCTGACTGCAGTCGACGAGGTGCTTGGCAAGAAGGACGTAGCCGACACCGGCACTTATGCCAATATTCTTGGCAACACGAAAGTGCAATTTGACGGAGGCTCTTGGATGTGGAACCGCAAAGCCGACATCAACGGCAACATTACCTCATGGCTGGACGCCGAGTCTGACAGCAGCCCTATCTGCAACGACAATAACGAATTCCGACGGATTGCCTATGCTATCAACGAAGCACCGTCGCTCGACAACATCGGCGACCCGCTTGCGCAGGAGGCCATCAATCGAATCAGAAACAATGAGAATACCAAGAAATTCTTCGATCTGGACAGATTCACCTTCTCCACCACCTACAACATCTTCGGCGGAGGAAACCGGGCTTGCCATGTCGGCTCAGCCTCTGTTGCCAACACCGGCAAGACTGTCGTTATAATCAACCACTCCCCCCTCGACGACATAAAGGACTCAAAGGGGAAAACCATAAGTATGTTTGAAAACACCACTGTACAGGGGCTCTGCTGGTTCCTGAACAGCATTCACGTTGAACACCCCTCGTTCTCGTTGTTCGGCGCGGGGTATGGTGTCAACACATCCGTTGGAAAAACCGAAGTCTATGCGCAGCCTGGAGCAAAACTTGACGACGACGGCATAATAACAATCGACGGCATAAAATACCGCTATCTCTATCAAAACAAGGACTATAAAACATATCTCGACCTTGAAAAAGATATCTACGACGACTATCTCAAGTTGTCGAAAGAAGACAAGAAACTCTATTTCGGCAGCTATGATGGCGGCGAGAACGATCCAGGCGTATTCCGCCGCTATCATATCAGCCGCTTTGCATGGAAAATCGGTGTGCCCGGACTCGTGCTGCTTCAGATTCATGGCGGCGGCTATGCCGGATATGTAACGGGCGACACTTATGTGGAAACCGACTGTCAACTTGGCTGCCACGACATCTTTGGTGCTGGTTTGGGAGCGCTGCCCTATGGCGACTTCTCCAGCGGAAGCGGCTATGACTTCGGTTCGGTAAAAGGCAAATCAATGGTTTTCATCAAGGGAGGCGATGTCAATCATAGTGTCTACGGAGGAGGCTCCGGTGTGGAATCGGTAAAAAGAAACGGCGTTTTCATCGATTTCCCGGACATGGCGCATGTAGAGAAAACCGAAGTGCACATCTATGGCAAAATGTACAAATTCCGTAATGGACTCGGACTGATTGAACGCACATTGATATTCGGCAGAGTCTACGGCGGCGGCGATTTGGCGAATGTAGGCAGCAAAAAAGCCGACGCTGCGGTGTTCACCCGCGACAACTATCTATCCCCGACAAACCGCACCACTCTCGTAAACATCCGTGGAGGATCATTGATGTCGCAGGTGTTTGCTGGCGGCAGGGGGCGTGTTGTCACTGAGTGTGCCGACAGCAAGAGTCTCGGAGGTGTTTACGGCAACTCGTGTCTCATCCTCGACCGCCCGGTGATGCACTACCCCTATTGGGACGACACAACGAAAGAATATCTCTCTCCAAGCGATGACGCCAACATGGTGCATCCCGATGTTGACAACGATACCTACCCCACTCTCATGGAAGACTTCTTTGGCGGCTGCCAGAACGGCACTGTGTATGGCAACACCCTGCTGACAATCTACGACGGATGGTTAGGAAAAAGCGCTCACGGAGGTGGTCTGGGAAGCGTCGAAACCGTTACTGAGAATGGCAGCGAAAGCGTGGCGGTGACATCTGCCGACGTAACCGGCAACACCAACCTGCTGATTCTTGGAGGCAAAGTGCAGGCACATGCATTATGGAACGTGCAGGCACGCACATGGAGTCCTGCCAGCATCGTAGACGGAACGATTTACTCTCCGCAGTACGACCCTAAAGCACGTAAGTTCAAAGTGAACCACAATATCTACGGAGGCGGAAAAATAGCATCCGTTGTGGGCAACAACTCCTATATCACCATGACAAAGGGACTCCTTTACAACAGCACAGAAATGGTGGCTGGACGTGACACCGGCAAGAATTTCTTTGAAAGCATTGAGTGGAAAGAAATCTACGAAAAAATCGGCACACCGCAATTCAGCGTGTTCGGCGGAGGATTCGGTGAAAATGCCATCGTGATGGGCGACACGTATGTGAACGTGGAAATGGAAGGACGAGGAAGCATCCTCGAAGGCATCGACATCGTGAAAGGCGAGGAATACAAGCACTTTTTCAACGGCTACTCGGTGATGGACATCATCGGTGGCGGATATTCAGGCAAAGTGTTCGGCGACACGCACATCGTGGGCTCCGGTGGCGTGTTCTGCCGTCGTGTGTTCGGAGGAGGCACCTACAGTTCAGTCAACTCAACCGACGTGGAGCTGAAGGCCATCGACTGCCACGACATTTTCGGAGGCGGATTTATGGGCGATGTGCTTAAGAGCACGACTGTGAGAATTGGCGACAACAAGCCGGCTACAAGTCCCCATACCTACAGCAATGCCGACATTTTCATTCATGGCAACGTGTATGGCGGCAACGACGTGTCGGGATATGTCAACGTGGGACTGAACAAGAATGGCTACTTCATGGACAACGGCGGCACAGGAACCACCATCAACATCTACGGCGGCCATCTGTTTGGCAACGTGTATGGCGCAGGCAACGGAAACTACCTGTATGCCACCGACCGAAACGGAAACAAGAATGTGACGGTCAACGAGTATTATCCCATCAATCCCAACGACCCCGACTCCGAGACGGTGCCGTTGGTCTACACCGTGCCTATGCGCGAGAACATGACGCAGTTAAAAGCCACAAGCGACGCGGTGAAGATGGTGAACATCAACTCATGGCGTCCGCTGACCAACAAAGTGAGCATCAACATCCATGGTGTGTCTACATCCGACACGGTACGCATCGACGGAAACGTGTATGGCGGCGGCAACTCCGCAACCGTGCTGAAGATGCTTGCCTACGGGGCTTCGGAAGATGCCGACAAGTCTGTCGGCGACATCAGCGTCAACATAGGAAGCCACGTACGTATCGGCGGCGTGTTCATGGGATGCAACGGCGAGGAGCTGTTTGTGACGTCGGAGGACAACGACTTCATGAATATGTTCCAGAAGCTGAACGGCGACATCTACGACTACACCCAGGAGCTGGATCTTGCTGAGCCTATCGACTGGATCAACGACTCCGAAAACGCAAACATCAACACAGTGTATCTACCAACGGAAAAAAGCAAACGTCCGATTGTGTATCCGCACCTACTCGACCTCTACTTCCAACCGGTGGAGACCGACATACAAGGCTCGCTCAAATGGAACGGCAGCGAGACTGGAGAAGGACTGACAAACTGCATCATCGGCACGTTCTGTTGCGGAGGAAACCGCGGTAATATGAACGTTATGCCGAAGACAAGCGGCAAAATAGGAAATGTGCTTGAATACACATTTCCGGAAGGGCTGACCATAACCGACAAGATTGTGGGCGGATGCAACAATACCAACTACGACTACAAAGGCAAGGCCAAGCACAGGGGCGGATATCTGCTCGGCGATGCCGACTCTGAATATCCGTTCATCAAACTCAACATCCGCAACAAATTTATGCCTAAAGAGAAAAACGGCGCATACGTCGGCGGAAATGTGTATGGCGGATGCTTCAAGAGCGGAACAATCGTCGGCGACGTCTGCATAAACCTGCAGAGCGATATGCTGGCGGGAAAGGACAGAGACAAGCTGGAGAAGTCGAACGAGCTGCTGGTCAAGGCTGCCGAATATTCCGCACTCAACGTTTACGGTGCCGGATACGGTATGGAAAGCTTCGTATACGGAATCGCAAACGTGACAATCGGCGAATCGGTGAAATGCTCCGAGCCAAAAATGGACGGCAACAAGTTTCTGCCTTGCGGCGTGGTCGACCCCGACACCAATCCGGAAGGTCTGGGCGTCTCTGCCAACTTCATCTACGGCGGAGGCCAGCAGGGCAACGTGGTGGGCTACTCGACTATCAAGATGCTCAACGGCCACATATTCCGCGCCGTCACGGGCGGCTCGTATTCGGGCTATGTGTATGGCTCCACTCAGGTGATTGTGGGATATCCAACCTACTACTCGACCAACCGCCAAAACCATGTCCGAGGCAGATATGAGCTTAAACGCGCCGACCGGAAGAATCTTGGAGTTGAGAACGACAACGGAAAGGAAAAGACACCTGCCATCAAGCAGCACATATATCTGCTTAATGACGAGTGGATATCGCAGGGCGTCTACGAAGACATCGTGGCTATCGACAACGGCAACGGCATGCGCGACACGATTACCGACGCAAACCGCGCCCACTACTTCAAGAAGATAGTTTCCGCCGCGCCGTCGGTGGGCTGGGAAAACGTCAACATCACCATTGACGAGGCTGTCTATGGCGGCGGATATTCGGTGGCTCAAGGCTCGGTATTAGCCAACAACACAACCGTGCTGAAACTAACCGACAAATACAATCTCGACTATGCCATAATCGCCAACGGCAACGGCGATGATCTTAACTTGTTGCCCGGCGGCTCTACGGCTGGATTCTGCGGCAACACGCTTGTACTTGTCGGCGACAACAAGGACAGTGAACATATCACCATCTCCCTCCAAGACATCAGACCGGTGCAACTGCCCGACGGCACCGACCTATACGGCTATTACTACAAGCACTATGCCAGCGACGCCGATGCCGCCAACGGCATATACTCATACCGCTACATCTCGCTGCAGGACAAATATTTCTTCAAATCGGGCGCAACGCCGCCGTCGGGACTTGAGGGAATCAGAGAAAATGAGTTCTACGAATACGACAGCGAGGGCGGCATCTTCGGCGACGGACACCTGTCGTATGCCCAGGGTTTCCGCAGCGCCGACCTGACAGGATATGGATTTGCCGGACACACCATCGACAATCCAAAGATTCTGAACACATTCCAGCGGCTCGACATCATCCGTCTGGAGGACAACTGCTTCTCTCTGCTCGGCGCCCGCGACTATACGGTTAACGATGTCAACAAGACGCCCTACTCCATCGCCCGTGTCGGAGAAATCAAGATGGTGGCAAACGACATCCGATTTGACAGCAATGGAAATCTGGAAGCGAAGCCCGACAACAACACGGACTTCAGATACAGCACGAAAGCCCGCAATTACATGGGATTCTCAAACAATATCCTCTATGTAAGCGCAATAAAGTCGAATGTGGATTTCAACACCGGGATGTGGCGCAACCGCAACGGTCAGCTTGCCGCCGCCTCTACCGACGACACTGCCTTTGCCGGCATGTCGTACCAGGGCGTCAAGCAGCACTACATCGACGACTATAACGCCAACAAGGACAAGGAAAACGCCGAGGATCCGTTCGGAGAGTTCCAGAAACGAAACGACGGAACGGCGATGAACATGATCGGCATCGCTTCGGGATATGCAATGAAGATTCAACTTTGTCATGAAACTTACGACTCCGACCGTAAAAAAGTGGTGGAAAACAAACTGTACGGCCCAATCTACGGCGTTGTGGAAATGAACCTTATCAACGTCCGCGAGGATGAGGGCGGAGGCTATGTGTATGCCGACAACAATCACAAGCGGCATGACGGCGACTCCCACGAGGAGGACTTCCTCGAGACCACCGGCAACTTTGTGTTCCCATACCACAAGGGCCGATACATCGTCGACGACTGTTTCCCGACAGGATACCATGCCATCACCGCGCCCGGATCGGACAAGACGGTCGACGACGTGAAGGTTCACTATTGGTATGTCACCGGATTCCATTATTACTACAATGTCAACATCTCCGGATACACGTTCAAGTCGTCGAAAGAGAATCCGATCGAATTCGACAGCGACAACAAGGACGGACTCACCGTTCTCGCCGGATTGAAGAGCACCCAGCCTATAAGCATCTTCAACTGGAAGATGCGCAGCGGCCATCCCGACGACAAGAGCCAATACTCAAGCGACCTGGAATATCGAAACTATCTCACAGGAACCGAGACCAACGAAACCGACAAGACATACTATTCCGACGCGGTTGCCGGAGGCTACAAACTATATGTCGGCGGCGCGGAGAGCAACAACTTCTCAGGCGCAACCTCCATCGACGATCCCGACAAGGTGTCGAAAGGCTTTGCCGCACTGCTGTCGATGAGAGAAAAGGGCGACGACGAAGCCACCATTTTCAACAACTCGCTGCCCGCAGGGCTGAAGGAGGATGCCAAGATTTCGTTCCGTCTGGTGGACATGGTCGACAACACAAACTACGTTGAGCCCGACTACTTCGACAAGCACCTCGGCAGAAAGAGTATGGCAACGCTCGTGCTGAAGGCGCCAGCCTACGAGGAATATGTCAGTGAGACCTACAACAAGCCGATATACACCAACACAGGTAAATTCTACAAGAAGACCGAGTCTGGCTACGAGCTGGTGGAATCGGGCAACCTCGATGCCAACAACACCTACTACCAGCCTCAGACCGAAGAGTTTGTGAAGATCGAGAGACTGTTCACCTACGACACTGCCAACAAAAAGTATGAAAAGGTGGACAACATCTCCGACGTCACAATCGACGAGAGCAACCCTACGATATACTACGTTCAGCGCGAATACACCTACACAATCTATCTGACAATCGAATATGTGCAGGGGCCAACCGTCAGCGGACAAATCACTATCGGAAACTGCGCGCTGCCGGGCGAGATGGTGCGCGTAACCAAAGACAACATCGTGGTCAGCGCAGACCAGTCGTTTGCGGTCAACGGCTACTACTGGCGCATCGGAAAGCGGCAAATGGGAGCCAACGGCAAGTGGGAGTTTAAAGACACCACGCCGTGGACTAAAGAAAATATCAGCAACAACGTGGCAACAGGCTACGACACTTTCAACCAAGCCGATGAAAATGGCAAAGGTCTGTTTGCGGGCTGTCACTACGACAAGACCGACGACCTTCTCGACGTCCCTGCTTATTACTATATGAACGGCTACGGCATACAACTCGGTGTCTCGATAACGGGACTCAACGACATCCTGGAGGTGGACATGCACGACGCCGACAAGTTTGTCGTGCACAACTACCACCGCATGGATCCCCACAAGGCTGGAATAAACCTGCACCTTGCCGAGGCGATAACCCGCGTCAATGAGGAAAGCCTTGACACTACGGAATCAGACCCGTTGCCGGAACCGCGAATCTACATTTCCGACAAGAGCGACCTCTCTGCATTTGTCGCTTTCGTCGACTCTATCGGAACTGACAGCAACGCTCCGCGCTATGGCGCAAAAGCTCAGTTCTTCCTGCAGAACGACATTGCTCTGGAAGCAACCGACAAGGGCGGATACTACATTTCCGACTTCGCGGGAATCCTGCATGGCGACGGTCACGTGATCAGCGGCATCCCTTCGGGAAAATCTCTTTTCAACAGCATCGAAAGTTCTGGCAACATATATAACCTCGGACTTGCTTCCGGCAGGATATCCAACTTGACTGCCGACGGCAAAATCGGAAACTACCACTGCTGCTTCGAGTATGCGCCGGCATCGGGCAAAAGCGGCTCGACGCCTGTTGTCTATCGCTGGGATGGCTCTCCATACGAGGGATACACCACGGAGGATTTCCGACTTGGACGGGTGGCATACGACCTCAACGAGTACTATCTACGCGCTCGCCACCGCGCCGAGCCGACAACATCAAGCACTGAGGCTGACGCCGACAATGAGATTCTGAAATACGTGTCAGCCTACTATGCCAACGGCGACTATCAGTATGCGTGCCGCACGGATGCCATCACCGGCAACAACACCGGCATCACATATCTGCGTATCGGCAAGGGTGGCGACATCCCCAACTACGAACAGGTGGAGACCCGTCACGACAAGACGCACCCGCTCGACGCGCCGCGCGTAAAATACAACGCCGACGGCAGCATCCCGACACCTGTTGTCTACACGCCTCTGTTCAACGCCAACAACAGCGGCACTGAACTTATGAACGACTTCCTCTTCTGGGGACAGTCGCTTCAGCACAACCCCGACAACTACCCACGCGATATCGCTTCGCACCAGAACAGCGATATGAGCAACCGCGTGTACCGCACAGCAGCCTACTACGGCGACACGACGCTCGACGCGTTCCACTACAACGCCTACAACAATGGCTCAATCACTATGAGCACCTACGTGCACGATTCTGCTACCACGGCTGTCGACTTCACTTGCCTGCACGACCTTCCTGCAGCGACGGAAACAGTCGGTGGCATCTTCTACCCTCCTATGGACGACAACGCCAGCCGTTTCAACGACTTCGTTGTGAAAGAGGACGCAGGCATCACGCAGAATCTACTTGTCTACACCGCCGATAATGACGAGGCAACAGGCAACGAGGCTTACGACGTGGTGGAAAAAGCTCTCAACTACAACGAGACTACAAGAGAGGCTTTGATAAACGGACACCATATAACAAAAGGCATCGACGGCTACAGCACCACTCTGTTACACCTCGTGGAGCGCACTCCCGACAACGAGAACGGAGATGGAGAGACTTGCAACAACAACAATCTCTGCGTGCCCATCGCCTTCAACGTCAACGACCGCGCATGGTATGTGCGCAGACCAATGTACTATGCCAAGGACAGCAAAGGCGCATGGGAAGGCATCTGCCTGCCGTTCACCGTCGACAAGGTCGCCGCATCGCTCAACGGAGAGATAACGCATTTCTACGGCTCGCCGTCGGACGCGGAAACCGACAACCCAAGTCAGAACATCCACTCGCTACACCATGAATATTGGCTACGCGGACTGACATCGATTGCCTCAGAGGGCAACGTTCCGTCGGCAGTGTTCCAACGTCCTGGTGCAGCCTTGTTCTCCCCTACCGACGCTTCGGGCAATGCCTTGACAAATGGTGTTTCCTACACTTTCGCAAATACGTTCTTCGTCGACAACTACGCCGACAAGCTCTACAACCAGTATGCCAACCCATACTATGCGACAGCCCACAATTACCCCGACTACCTGCGTCTTGCAGGCGAAGTGCCCTACATCGTGCGCTTCCCTGGTGCGCGCTACTATGAGTTCGACCTCTCAAGTGCGTTCTACAACGATATTTTCGGGGCTTGGGAAGACGCTCAGACCGTGACATTCAACGCCTACGGCGACAACCACACCGGCGACACGTCGTACGGCGCAATAACCATCCCGGTCACAAAAGGTATGGCAACTATGGTAGGCGGAAAATACTCTCACCTCGGCACTTTCTCCGCCATCAATGTGAGCAACGGCAATGTGTATGGAATGAACAACAGCGGCACTGCTTTCGACGATGCTTCATCGCTGTCGACAGTGACGCCGTTCCGCACATATATGTCGCCGACGGCAACGAGGTCAAACGCCCGTTACGACTACACTTCGGTGATCAACATCGCCGAACAGAATGCCGACAACATTATGCCCGACATGGAAGAGAACGAGGATGACACACAGAAAGAAGACCATATAACCGTCCGCGCAATCGGCAACCAGCGCGTGCGCATCGAGAGCACGATGGCAACAAGACTGAATGTGGTAACGGTAGCGGGTCAACTCTACCGCATCCTTGACGTGCAGCCCGGCATTGCCACATACAGCGACTTCCAGCCCGGGCTCTACATCTTCGGCACCACCAAAGTCATCGTCAGATAACCCCGTGCGCCCAGGAGATAGCACTGCTTATACGGCCTTGATGAATTGCGGCAACGCTGGCTGTTCCAACTGCCAGCGTATGTTCATCGGGAAATCGCCATATGAGTCAAGATAGTCGAGCATGCCCATACAGTAATACGGAGAAGTGTTGCCGAAACCGTCGCGCTTGTTCTCCCTTACAAACAGCATAAAGCGCCGTCCGTTGTTGTGGACATAACGGTCGCCTCTGTTCCCATGTGAATCCCGATTCTGCGACTGCCAGTGGAATCTGTCGGCACTGATAAAGTAGTCGTCATACTGTGTCGTTGGCGAGAAATCTTTATCTGATTTGTTGAGCGTGACAAAAAACAACTCCGTATCGCAGTCCTCCACATATTGCAATCCTGCCACATGACCTTTCCTCTGCTTGTTTTCATCCTGCAGGCCAAATATAATGAATATCTCCTCACGGCTGTAGCAACCATGCAATTCAAGAGCTGATGGATAAGCTTCGCTGAGCACAGATGTCCGGAATTCAAGGTTTTCCATAATATAGTCGGTCAGCTCTCTTATTTCTTGAACGAACAACGGATAATTTCTTATCGTCTCAAGCGCCTCCTGCATATTTCCGAATCCAAGATTCTTGACAGGTTCTTGAAACAACGCATAATAAAGCATCGTGGCGAAACAGCGTTCTCTATCCGACATCTGCCAGCTGCAGCCGTCGTTCAAGAACCTACGGATAAATCGGATTTGGGAAGCAGAGTTAATATGCGTCAATCGCCCTATCCCCTTTTCAAACAATTTGGTCAGACGGTCTTCGTCATAAGTGCATTTTCCCGCCTCCTTTTTAATTTTTGTCCAGCAATTCTTATTATACAGCACTCGGACATCAAAACTATTGTCCTTCAGAAACTCAGATATAGTCGGTGTGCCATCACACTTTCTCAACATATCAATCAATATGTTTTTACGGAACGTTGCCTTCTGAATATTTTGCAAGACGTATTCCCGAGCTTTGCGCTCCATAAAAATAGCACAGCCATGCGGTAAATCCGGGAAGTTTTCCTGAATCTGCTTTTTAACGTCAGCCTTTTTTTGAAGCGACAGAGCTCTGAATTTTTCAGAGAAATCATAACGCCTGTTCATTTGAGCGACAAAGTCGAACACCGTCAGACAGTCCTTGCTCTCACACAAGCGCAAGCCTCGTCCCAATTGCTGCAGAAACACCGTCAAACTGTCGGTTGGACGCAGAAACAGCACAGTGTCGATTTCCGGGATATCAACACCCTCATTGAATATGTCGACCACAAACAGATAGTTGATTTCACCTTTTTGTATGGCATAATTGAGCCTTACCCGCTCTTCCGCACTTACATCCGATGTCAGGCATCCCGACCGCAGCCCATTTTCCGCGAATCGCTCCGCCATGAATTGTGCATGCCTCTTGTCGGAGCAGAAACACAATGCCCGGCAATTATGTTCGTCGGGCAAATACCGTCCCAGTGTCTTAACTATCAAGTTTACACGCTCCCCGTCACACAGTTTGTCGCTAAGCTTATCGACAATCAGCTTGTCGCCACGCATCAATCCATCTTCTCTCAAATCCACAGTGTCCGAAATACAGAAATATTGGAACGGTGTCAGCAAGCCCTCGTCAAGAGCCTGTGGCAAACGGATTTCAGCACTTATCCTGCCTCCGAAATCCGGCAACAAACTTTGACCATCCATTCTCTCCGGTGTAGCCGTAAGTCCGAGAAGAATTTTAGGTTTAAAGAACGAGATAATATTCTTATAACTGTCGGCCGCGGCATGATGCACCTCGTCAATAACTATGTAGTCATAATAATCGGTGCCTAATTCTTTGAACGTGTCGTCCATCCGGTTATTCAGCATTGTTATCGAAATAAACAAATGATCCAGACCTGCGACGGGTTTAGACTCCCCATCCCATCGTTCTCCGAAGTTCTGGTCACACATCACGCTCCGGAATGTACGTTCCGACTGTTTCAAAATCTCTTTACGATGAGCCACAAACAACAATCGGCTTCTATTGCGGTTGTGTTCGTGGAAACGCTTATAGTCGAATGCCGCAACTACAGTCTTTCCTGTTCCCGTAGCCGCAACAACCAGATTACGCCAAATATCGTTCTCCTCACGTTCCACCTGCAGTCGGTCAAGTATTTGTTTCTGATGCGGAAGCACTTGATAACGATTAAACATCTCAAACTGCTTTTGCGGATCTTTGGCATCACGTTGTCTCTTCAACTCTCTGTTGAATTTCTCAATCCCTCCAATTCCGAAATCCTCAAAATTTTCACTGTTCCAATACATATCAAATGTGGCAAGAGCAGATTTGATGATATGCGGATTTTCTACATTCGTCACCCTTAGATTCCACTCCAAGCCATCTGTCTGAGCCGACTTGGAGAGATTTGATGACCCTATATAAGCCGTGCTCAAGCCTGAATTTCTGACAAAAATATAAGCCTTGGCATGCAACCGCTCTATCTCGGTGTTATAGGAAATCCTTATCTCCGTATTTGGCAATGACGCCAGTTGCTCCACCGCCTTTGCCTCTGTTATCCCACAATAAGTAGTCGTTATTATCTGCAGTCTATGTCCATCAACCTCACAAAACCGCCTTAAATCTTCAAGCAGCATCCTTATACCCGACAATCTAAGAAACGACACAATAATGCATATTCTGTCGGCGGATGCAATGTCTCTGACAATCTCATGTCCAAGTTGCACAGCCGATTGCCCTCCCGTGAAAAGATTGCTGACACGGAAACCCGTGCGCGGCCGAAGCGCCTCCCTCTTGACAGCTTTACGCTCTGCCGCTTCCCGCCTGTCCATGACTTCCGTAAGAAGATTGGTCTCGACAATCGCAGATTTGTCGCCAGCAAAGATTTCCGTATCAAGGATTGCATTAACCAAATCTTTTTTATCCTCCAACGACTTTTCGCTGTCATCCAATTTTCTTCTGACTGCCTCCGCAAGATATTCTGCAAGCATCCTTGACGATTCCGCAGCATCCATCGCATCTTTGCTGCAAATCAGACCATTCTCTTCACTAACTTTTATGTCGGCAGCCAATTTGCTGTCTATCAAATTTTCATATATCCCTTTTTCAAGCTTCATAGCATTATATTTAATCCATTTACAATCAACTTTTTTCTTCAAGAACCTCACTCCACCACCGACGTTCGCTCGCCGTCGGCAAAGCGGGTGACGAGACTGTCGCCGGCACGGAGCGACGAGGCAGAGGTGACCACATGTCCGTCGCGAAGCGTCAGCGAATAGCCACGGCGCAACACGCGGTCGGGCGACAGCAGCTCGACCTGCTTCTCAAGCCCCGTCACGCGCTGCCGCTCGTTAGCCACACACTGCCGTGCCGCCATTGCCACCCGTTGTGAGGCAAACGCCAAATCCTTGCCCGCGCCGTCGATGCGCCGTGCCGCCACAACAGGTATCGCCGCGGCAATCTGCTGAAGACGTGCGCGGTGGCGCACCACAATATTGTCGGCCATCAACGGAATGCCGCTTGTGAAATATGCCAGCTGCTGACGCGCGCCTGAAAGCATCTGCGTGGCAGAGTCGACCACCATATCTGTGAGTGCGTTGACATGGTCGAGAGCCGACTGCGCGCGATCGAGCAGCCATTCTGCGGCAGCCGTGGGCGTCTTCACCCTCACCGACGCCACCGAGTCGACCACCGTATTGTCGCGGTCGTGCCCGATGCCGCATATCACCGGCAACGGAAACTGCGCTACGTTGGCAGCAAGGTCATAGTTGTCGAACGAATTCAAATCGCTCGTCGAGCCGCCACCACGGATTATCACCACACAGTCGAAAAGATCGGCATAGTCGTTGATGCGCTCCAAAGCGGCGATGACCGACGTCACCGTGCTCTGCCCCTGCATCACCGCCGGGAAAAGACACGTGTAGAACTTGATGCCCGACGGGTTGTTGTGAAGCTGATTCATAAAATCGCCATATCCGGCAGCGCCAGCGGCAGAAATCACAGCGACACGCTGAGCGACGTCGGCCCACGGCAACTGCTTGTTCATATCGATTATGCCCTCGCTCCTCAGCCGGTTGAGTATCTCCAGTCGCTGACGGGCCATGTCGCCGAGCGTATAAGTGGGATTGATGCCGGTTATCACCACCGACAGCCCGTACTGCTCATGGAAATTGGCACTGACCTCAACCATCACATTCATTCCCGACGCAAACGGCTGCCCCGTGGCTCTCTCAAACTCACAACGCAGACGGGCATACACACTCGCCCAGACAATGCCACGCATACGGGCAAGCGTCTGCCCAGTCTGTGCATCCTTCTGCACCAACTCAAGATAGCAGTGACCGCCGCTCTGACGCACGTCGCTTGTCTCAGCCACAACCCAGCACCGCTGCACCGACGCATCGTGCAGCAAGCCGCCGATGCGCCGATTGAACTCCACCAATGATATCGCAGTTTCTCCCATATCCTTATTTTTCACCATAAGACAGTGCAAATCGAGCGCAAAGCATCCATACTTGATTGGGCCTGCTCTGCCGAGATGCATATGCAAACATACTTAAAATTTGCCGCATTGCAAAACTCCGCAACCACAACGTTCCGCAACCACCGCTGACAGACAACGACTTGCATATATTGTGAAAAATAACTGCAAAAAAACATCCCAAAAAATTTGGCAGACTGAAATATCTGATATATCTTTGCACTCGCAAAAGCGAACCACTGGAGAGGTGGGTGAGTGGCTGAAACCAACAGTTTGCTAAACTGTCGTAGGGGTTATTCTCTACCACGAGTTCGAATCTCGTCCTCTCCGCGGAAGAAATACAGAAAATCGTCCGACTAAAGCCGGACGGATTTTCGGAGAGATGGCAGAGTGGTCGATTGCGGCGGTCTTGAAAACCGTTGAGGGTCAAACCTCCGGGGGTTCGAATCCCTCTCTCTCCGCAACAAACGCTGAAAATCAGCAGATT
>OGLB01000251.1_pt1 | contig 32400 bp, 22 predicted proteins | sample 1572551 | NCBI WGS metagenome assembly OGLB01 (sample SAMEA2582003, study PRJEB24529) | metagenome | biome: Human gut stool | place: China | collected 2011
ATTGCTTTGCACTAACATTTTAATCGGCAAAGATAATGGCAGGAAGTATCAAAGAAGAATATTTATATATATTATAACAACTTTTATGTTATAAACGAAATTTGGCGAGTTGGCTGTATCGGATTCTCATAATCTTTTTGTTGATTCTCAAGTAGTTTTTTAAATAATAAGGCGAAATGGTTATAACCACTTCGCCCTATTTTAGATGATGATTATCATAGGCTTTTCCATTTTATTAGATAAAGCTCTGATAGCCAACAATTGATGTGGATTGATATACAAATAACTGCAATCGCAAACATCCCAAAAACTATTTTGGACAACATACAATCTTTTTGAAATTTTTGTTCAATATTTTTGTATGCAGGAAAATAATAATGATATGTCAACCAGTATATTGCACCATAATAGTACAAGCCTGTCTCTTCATCGAACTGTTTGCCGTTGAACTTATACGGTAGGTCTTCAATGCTACTATGCTCGTCAACTAACAGTTCACCGTATGGTAGGTAAGCATCATACTGGGTGATATTGGCTTTATCATCGGTGATGTAAGACGTACGGGACACTGACGATATACTTGTCGGCTATCTTATGATAATTGATGTTTGCCTCTAAGCTATAGCCCGTTGTCGTCTCCTTATATCCCTGTAGGTTACCATAGTCATCGTAAGTATTGCTGACAGCAACCGAAAGACAGTCCCCACTGGCTTCATCAAAGTTACTCTGAACGAGTGTCTTTAGGGCAGGGAAGACAACAGCATCTGTCGTATTATTACCAACGGCGAGTGTCTTCAGGTCGTAGTCATATAGAGATTCCTGCAGTTTCTTTCCATCAGCGGTATAGAGATATTCACTCGTAACAAGCCCATGCGTATAGTAATCCCTGTTCCTGCCATAGCTCTGTACGGAGTAACGATAGAGTCTGTCACCGTTCTCAGTGTCTATCTGATTGGTACGTACCTGCTTGAAACCATAGAAGTCACGCTCACGACGGTCACGATAGCCACCGCTGTATTCGAAGGTATTCTTGCCTCGTATTGCTCCGTTCTCCTTGTATCCCCCCGTAGTCTCAACCGATGACATCACCCAGCGACGTCCCGGCAGATCGTAACTTGGAGTTGTCTGCTCATAGCTGATATGGATATGTCCACCGAAAGGAAGCGTCACGGAGCGCAGCATGTTCGTTCTGCCCGTAAGGTTGCGGTAGACTATGAGCCGCCTCCCTCCGTCAGCGACGACGATATCGGGATGCCCGTCACTGTCGATGTCCCTCATCGCGGCCTCGGTACAGCTGATGCCGTCGGACAAAGAGCCTACTCCCTTGACCGTAAGCCTGAATTTCAGTATGCCATCCGAGGGCATCGCATGAAGCATCGGCTGTAGTAGAGATCTTGGCAATATTGTATCTAAAGTTTTCATTAGAACATTGTAGAGTTCTCTGTTTCAGGGAGTATTATGGCTTATAGGTCGTGTAAACCAACCAATTCCGAATAGCTTTGACATTATAAGCTTTATCATAGAAAATCGTTATTACGGGAACCTGCTTTATATCTATGTTGAATATTGAAGTTGAATACAAGTTTAAACTTTCTTTTTGTATCAGAATCCTATGCCGTCTAAATCTCCCTCCTGTATATATTGAATCAGATAACTGAGTTACTGACATGAGCAGTTCTTTATCTCCGCCGTAATCAGATGTGAAAACATTGTCGTGATCGCGATAATACTTTAAGACTTCTCTAGAGTATAGTCCTTTTTTTTCGATAATTGTTGTTGTGTCATTATTAACATCAAGCATAAAATATATAACATTGTCTATCGGCAACAAAATATGCTGACTTTTCGATTTACAACAACCCAATATGCTGATACTTGTAAGTATCATACCGATTTTAATAATGTTTTTTGTAATATTTAGAAGCATCATTGAAAATGGATTTTAATTTTTTGTTTTGTCCGATTAACTCTGAAACCGTTTTATAGTACAACTTAGACCCTGGTAATTTCGGAGATCTTCTTATTAAATCATGATGTTCATCATTACCAGACAAATTCTTCCATATTTTTTCAGCAGCATTATAAGTGTAACGACTCGTCTTGCCATTGTCAGAGAGTACCATCAGGCGGTTGTCCTCGTCCCAGTACATCTCACGACTAGTATTCGTAGAGTCGTTCGTTACCAGCGTTGGATTACCGTTGGCATCATAAGTGTAATGGTCGTGACCAATCTGCGTTGGAGCCGTCGGATGGTTACTGTCCTCATACTTATAAGCAAAGTTATAAGACTTCGCAGTTGTCGTTGAGTCCACCTTCTGTACCTTAGTGAGCGGTTCACTCATCCGTCCGAACGACATCACCATATCATACGAAGCACGCTTAGCCTTACCACTTGCATGAACAAGGCGGTTCAGCTCGTCATACTCATACGTATGCGAACTCTTTCCTCCCAGCTTCGCCTTATTGAGTTTCGTCAGGAGGTTGCCTGCCGCATCATAAGTCATCATTTATTTTTCATTCTTAAGCTCCTCTCGATCACGAATCCTTTTGATAAATTTTAGACAGCACGAATATAAACAGACTATCGTAAATAAAAAAACAACATCCCATAAAAAAGGCTCTATAAGAAACTTATTGTATGGAAAAGTGGAATCATATTTTGCACTCGTTAAATGGATAAAAATAAAAGGTAAACCAATATCTATTTTTCCATCACTAGAAAAAGAAAATATATAGAATAATAATGATAGAATATTTATCAAAACATATAGGGCAATAATAAAAACAACCTGTTTCATAATTTCTTATCTGTTTACTTTATTATTTCTAAAATTTTCAAGAATTATGCTAATCTGCTCTGGATTAATATCAGTAGATTTGTAATCATCTGTATATTTATTAGCTCCACTAAACATAACATTATATCTATTTCTTTCTTGTTTGTAACTATCATAGTATTGGCTTCGTCCAAAAAGTCCTAGAAACCAAGCATCAGCTCCATCAACATGCAATAAACCTAAAGAATGGCCAAATTCATGAGGCAATGTATTTCTGTCTTTACCATTAATTATATTATTTACATATCGTTCATTAAGAAATACTACTGATCCACCTATTTTATTTACTTTTCCATAAATACCTCGAAGTTGTGAAGCAGGGAGTATATTCAATAGGTGTTCTCTGTCTCGTAATTCCGATTTATTACTAATGACGCGAAATCTAACTGAAACATTGACGTTTACCTTTCTGAATTTCGTTGGCAAAGTTCTTGCAACATAAAGATTATCCATTCCTTTTTGACTAACAGAGTTCTTGTAATTCATACCTTCTACATATGAAATTCCATAAGAACTTTGTAATTGGCTGGACAAAACATTTCCTAGTTTTTTCAAATCAAATTTTTTATTACTTGAATTTAAAATGGCAACTGTTAAGGTGAGATTAATAGTAACATTCCCGTTCTTTTGTGTTACAGAAGACTCATCCCACTTTCGTCCATCCAGATCAATCATCCTAATGGGATTATCAAGTGTATAGACATATCCACCAGTAGTTGTATACTTCTCCGCCAACGGATCCACTCCATACCAAATACTTGCCATAGGATTCATGTACCTTGCACCATAATAGTACAAGCCTGTTTCCTCATCAAACTGTTTGCCATTGAACTTGTACGGTAGATCTTCGGATGAAGAATGCTCATCAACTAACAGTTCACCGTACGGTAGGTAAGCATCATATTGCGTGATGTTGGCTTTATCATCTGTGATGTAAGACGTGCTACCGAGGTGGTCACTATGATAGAAGAAGGTTTCCTCTTTCGTAGTATCGTTTGGGATATAGCCGTAACCAGCCTGAGGATCATCAGGGTTGCTCGGATCATTCCAGCTTACAGGTGGACCAGGGTTAGTATTCGGTGTGGTGTTAGGGCGTGGAGTCTGAATCCAACCCTGTGGCACATCATGGTTGCCGAGTTCTGTGAGGACGGCATTATATCCAACACCCGTGTTCTCTGGATCACCGTACGCACCCTTCATTGTTGGAACACCCGGTGCAATGCCCTGCTCCTTATAATACGCTTCCTTCTGCTTCTGAATCTGATTCATGCGTTCAGCATAGTCCTGCTGACCAGCTGTTACGTATGAGCCGTTGCGTCCGTAAACGTTGTTAAACAGGCCTGTACCGATACGGCTGGCGATACGTTTGTCACCAATGAAGTAATGCTTTGTAAAGCGATTCTTGTTGATGCTGATTATCGAAGCAGGGTAGAGCGTGAAGTTATCCGTCTCGTGGAAAGTAATACCCTGTGGTGCACCATTGATATACACACCCTCCATCGTACCGTAACTCTTCATGATACGTTCACCGGCAGCGTTGTAAGTGTAACGGCTTGTCTTGCCATTGTCAGAGAGAACCATCAGGCGGTTGTCTTCATCCCAGTACATCTCACGGGTAGTATTCGTAGAGTCGTTCGTTACCAGCGTAGGATTACCATTGGCATCGTATGTGTAATGGTCGTGACCAATCTGCGTAGGAGCCGTCGGATGACTGCTGTCCTCATACTTATAAGCAAAGTTATAAGACTTAGCTGTCGTCGTTGAGTCCACCTTCTGTACCTTAGTGAGTGGTTCACTCATCCGTCCGAACGACATCACCATATCGTAACTTGCACTTTTTGCCTTACCACTGGCACGAACAAGGCGGTTCAGTTCGTCATACTCATACGTATGCGAACTCTTTCCGCCCAGCTTCGCCTTGTTGAGTTTTGTCAGCGATGTTGGGTTGGCGGCATTCGTAATACCGAGGATATTGTCCACAGCATCATACTGGTACCTGTTCTCCATCACAGTCTGACCATCCGCTGTAAGGTTCATCACCTGCAGACGTTCACGCTGCTTGTCGTAGGTATAGGTAGTCTCCGTGCCATTACCGAGTTTCGTATAGACCGTATGACCCTCCTTGTCGTAACCTATCCTGTCAACAATAACGCTCTGACGTCCCTGTTTATTGCTCGTCATGCTCTCAACCTGTCCGGCAGCATTGTAGTGATAGGTAACCACTTCACCGTCAGGATAAGTCATCGTCTGCACACGGTTCCAGCTATCATAGGTGGCACCATAGACATAAGTCCTGATATCCGCCACACTCGCCATGACTGTACGGACAGTCTTCGTCACCTCACCCTGTCTGCCGTAGTAGTAGGCTTCACCGCCACTCGCATCCTCAACGAGGGCAAGACGACCGGCACGGTTATACTTATCGCCTGCCTTACCATAGGTATAAGTAACACGGTTGAAGAGGTTTTCTGGATAAAGTACCTCATGGAGTCGCTCGAAGTCGTAGGTGTAAGAGATGTAACCCTTGTCAGATATCGACTTCCTAAGCTCTGCCGTGAGCTTCGTCAGGAGGTTACCTGCCGCATCATAGGTCATATCCGTCTCACCCGCATCAGGATGATTCACCATCAGTTTGCGACCAAGTAGGTCATAGGCATACTTCGTCTCCTTGCCGTTAGGATGCTGAACCGTCATCACCTGTCCGACAGGGTCATAGCTGTACTTCACCGTGATATCCTCACCACGGGCATGCTGCACCGTCTCCCGGTTGCGTCCCTTGGCATCCGTATAGCTCTCCGCATGTCGTCCCAGTGCATCCGTGACTGTTGTCTGGAGCATCGGTTCACCGTCATGACTGCCGATAGAGTAAGCCGTACGTGTCACACTTCCGTCAGCAAGCGTAACACTCGTGGTACGGTCGTGTGCATCATACTCCGTTTTTGCCTGCAGGTCACCCGTAGCATGGTTGTAAGTGCCGATGTTACCATAGCTTTCCGTCATTGGGTAATAAGCTGTAATGTTACGTCCGAAGGCATCGATGACAGCCCTTCCACTGACGATGGAGACCTTTTGATTGATGTCACCAGACCACACCACACCCGTCTGCTTCGTCTGGACAGCACGCATCAGTGAGTCGGCGAATGTATAGGTGTCAATGTTTCCGTCCTTAGAATAATGGATGGTATGTGCCTTACGTTCTGCAGGGAAGTACTCAAAGCGGATAGTAAACGGCTGACCGCTCTCTATCTCATACGGAGCACGGATAGTCATCTGTCTGCCCAGTGCATCGTAGGTGTATTCCATCTTCTGCCCGTTGAGGTCAGTCGTTACAGACGGAGCATTCCAAAGACCATCATAAGCCGTGCTGGAGCTATAGCCGTATGCATCCTTGACACTTGTCACAAGACTATGATAGCGGTCGTCATACGTATAAGCATAGAACATACGCTGGTGATTGTAGTTCTCCGGCTTCGTCATGCGTGTGATATTACCATAGCCATCGTAAGTCATGTTATAGACAGACGGCTTGTCACCGTTATGGAGCATGATCTCCGTTATCTCACCGTTGCCGTCCACTTTCGTTGAGCGTTCACGGTACGTCTTACCGCCACTGCTGACAGTGATATGGCTCGGAACACCAACGATATACTTATCGGCTATCTTATGATAGTTGATGTTTGCCTCTAAGCTATAGCCCGTTGTCGTCTCCTTATATCCCTGCAGGTTACCATAGTCATCGTAAGTATTGCTGACAGCAACCGCCAGACTGTCCCCACTATTTACATCAAAGTTACTCTGAACAAGAGTCTTTAGGGCAGGGAAGACAACAGCATCTGTCGTATTATTACCAACGGCGAGTGTCTTCAGGTCGTAGTCATATAGAGATTCCTGCAGTTTCTTTCCATCAGCGGTATAGAGATATTCACTCGTAACAAGCCCATGCGTATAGTAATCCCTGTTCCTGCCATAGCTCTGTACGGAGTAACGATAGAGTCTGTCACCGTTCTCAGTGTCTATCTGATTGGTACGTACCTGCTTGAAACCATAGAAGTCACGCTCACGACGGTCACGATAGCCACCGCTGTATTCGAAGGTATTCTTGCCTCGTATTGCTCCGTTCTCCTTGTATCCACCTGTCGTCTCAACCGATGACATCACCCAGCGACGTCCCGGCAAGTCGTAACTTGGAGTTGTCTGCTCATACCCGATACTGATATGTCCGCCGAAAGGAAGTGTCACAGAGCGCAGCATGTTCGTTCTGCCCGTAAGGTTACGGTGGACGATAAGCTGCTTTGCCCCGCCAGATATGATAAGGTCGGGACGTCCGTCACCATCAATATCTCTCAAGGCTGCGCTTGTAAGACTAACGCCACTTGACCAAGATTTGGTAACCTTAGTTGTAAACCTTAGTTTTAAGAACAGAATATGTATTGGAATGGAAACAGCAAAATTACCATATTGAGAAACGGACGTTGCCAATGACTCATTGAAATGACCTTGTTGTTCTTCGGAATAAGGAATAAAACCAGAACCCGTATTCAATATTATAGTGAACTTTCCACCACTACGAGTTACCATATCAGGTAAGCCATCGCCATTAATATCTATAAAAGATACATTATATTTTGTTGTCGTCTTTGTTCCGTTGACACCGAAAGAAATATCAGCATTACCAAGTACCCCAATGGATGTACCAAGTCCTGCACCCCATGTGCTATTTTCAGAAGACTCCAACGAAGTTACACCACTACGCTCCTCATTTGTAAAGTTATATCCAAGACCAAACTTCACCTTGTCGCCCAAGAGCATATCAGGTAATCCGTCGCCATTGATGTCTAACCAGTCACTCTCTGTATGAGAGGTACCAGAAGTAAAGTTCCCGCTGGCGCTCACTGACACACTGGAGATGGCATTACCATTGGATGAATTCTTCGTATCACTACCGCCTGGTGTTTCATCGTCTTGTGGTTTAGGATTGATACTGATAGCTAAAGCGTTCTTTGCCGAAGCTTGTTTTGATAGACTTCCATTTGCTCCGACAGTAGAAGAACTTGCTTTGAATCTTGGTCGACTGACATTTAATTTCATGCGATCTTCACCAAGTGTACCCGTTGCTTTTGTGTATTGAGTAACAATACTGCCATCCACTTCCTCTAACCAATCAGGGTAACCATTACCATTGATATCCATTAGAGCTACCTTGCTATAAGAAGTCTGTGTACTCTTACTGCCACTGAGTCCTGCATAGGAGATTCCACCACTTACACCATAGCCATTACTCTTTGACTCACTCATGAGCACAGGGGCAGACAATTCACCTGCATTCTTAGCATAATAGACACTGTCTATTATGATAGCATCCTCGCCGATACGAGAACTACAGATTGTATCTAAAGAGATAAAGACATGCTCAGATCCACCAACATACATCCTCTTGTTTGCATCATATCCCATAACAAAGAAGCGCTGTTCGTTGACAGGAGTAAGACTCTTTGCAAGTTGATTGCCATCGTGTGTAGATTTATAATGCTCGGCTATATCCTTATATTTATCTCTGTCAATGGTCAGTGCTGATACTTCTATTGGCTGGGTAGCATAGGCTTTATTGCCATTATAGGCGAATTGTCCCCATCCTCGATAGAGCCTTCCATAATCAACAGAGTTATACCCAGAGAAAACACAAGCCTCTAACGTATCCACAAGAACACGCTGTTCAGCAGTAACAACTGTAGATGTGGCACTTTGGTAAGAAAGACTATCGCGTAAAAGACTAACTTTGGCATGAGTAGATTTAGATAATTCGTTACTTACTGCAAAAGTAGCAGTCACCTTACCTGTATTTAATCGTTTGATAAGTGTTGTGTCTGTAACTATGATAGTATCTACCTTGAGCGTATTGGAAGTATTCAGATGACAGGTGTGGTGCAATACGGGAAGTCCGTTTTGATCATGTAAAGTGAGGTAAACTGTAGCAGTATCCGTGTCATTCTTTTTATCTTCACGCACAACGGATAGTGTTGGAACAATAAAAAGTTTAGGACGGTATTGTCTATTCAATACGGTAACACCCTGTTTCAACACTTTGCTCCCTGCTATACTAACAGGCTTGTTGAACATCCTACGAGATGCAACAAAACGTACACTTTCTTGGTCATCTTCATAATTATAGCTACCCGCCCATTGTACTTTTGTCCAATCAACTGGGGATGTGGTTGTGATTTCAAAGAAGAATGAAATAGAATCTTTCTCATTTATGTCATCAGTATAATCGTAGGAGCCATTGACTACACTATCAGCTGGAAGTTTAAGCCGTTTTACAATCGTTTCACCATGTTGATCCAAGCGTGTGACGATAAGTGTAACATCATCAGAAGTCTTCCCCTTCATATAAGGAGCGTGAAGCGTAACCTTACCAGTACGATTAAATATAGCAACATTGTTTTCACCTTCTATATAATCAGCCTTGCTATTATATGTTTTTAAGTCTTCTGACAGATACCTATCCTTGCCAACAGGCAAAGATATATAAGTAATTATGGGATTCCAAAGAACTCTGTCGTCCTCACCATCATATCGAGACTGAAGACGGAAGAAAATTCTGTCTCCTACTTTTACATCACAATTAAGATTGTTGGTTTTGCTACCAGCTTGTAATAAAGAGTCGCGGACCATGAAACCATTGTTCTCATGTTGAATGCTGTAGATGATGCCATCACCTTGATTGCTAAGTTTTTTTATAGTACTTTGTATGTTGATCTTGCCAGCAAAAGGTGCGCACCACATCCGGACGGCATCATTCAGTGGATATTCCTTTTCCAAAGAGTCACGGATAACCTTATAGTCTGGAATAAAATGCTTATCAATAGGTGATCCTTCACCAATAATAGGATTGGCAGTCACATTACTTGCAGGACTAAATACAGGTTTACCGTCTACAATATGATTGAAGTAGACCTGACCATTGACTGCTATGTCTGTAAGTCCATCACTGTTGAAATCATAAAGATAGGTGGTAGTCTTGTCCTGATCTTTTGAATGTGTATAAGAAATTCCAACAGAAGCACCAAGTTTATTTGTAATACCAACTTCAACAGCAGCATCTGCATTAAGAGAACGACTGATACTATTACCTTCAGAGAAAGAGTTTACTCCTCGTATCGGTAACGCTTTACCAAAGAGTAAATCCTTTCCATCTGCACTCATGTTTTTACGATAGAAAAGTTTGTTACCTTGTTTGAAAAGCTTATCAGGCAGTCCATCACCATCAATATCTACGAAAGCAACTTTACCTGTATTTGAACTTTTGCTATTAGAGAAAGATGGACCGACGTTTACTGTTCCACCAGTGAAACCTACACCTATCATTGTTCCCCCACCTGTAGTGTGGCTTTTTGAAGCTCCACCACCAAGAATACTAAGATTGTCATCACACCCACGAACCGAATGACTGAGGAATGCTTCGTAATCTTCTCCTTCGGCCTTCCATATCTCTTCCTTAGAAGAGAAAAGCCCATTTTTGAGGTCATTGTAATAGTCAAAGGATTGTGTAGCAACCTTACCATCCCTACTATCGTTCTGATCAATGCTCTTTAGCAGCATTTTGCCAAACGGTCCTTCTTCATAGTTTAAGCTATAGCTGCGGAGTTGCTGACCATTATTCTTCACTGTGACCTTACGGAGTAGCCCTTTGTCCCTTTGCATAATGCCAAGTCTTCCGCTACTCGTTACATCTTTTCGGTCTGTGGCTATAGAGTCAATATTGAATTCAATGCTATACAGTCCTTCCGTCTCCCCGAATCCTGTCCATGTATAGCGTTCAGGATAAAGGTTATTGCCAGACTTCGTGTAATGGAAAGCAGCAAAGTTTCCGTGAACATCGGTAACACGGTCAAGTGCCCATTTGATACGGTTACCCTTGGTGTCGGTAAGAGAAGTTGCATCACTGACCTGACCACCATGACCACCATAACTGTAGACTGTACCATCCTTGCCAGTCACTTCCCAGTAATAGTTCTTCGGGCTGTTACCCTTTCGGATAATCCTACTGAAACCACCTTCAGTCATTGGATAGAACTGCTTGTCTGCCTGTCTTGCCAAAGAGTCGGTCCTACGATAGAGTCGGTCACTGAACTGCTGTCCCATGAGAAGATAGCTCTCACTTTCTGACTTATCATCGAAACGTGGTACACCCCAGCGGGTCTCTATGTCAATACTCTGTACAGGAAGACTCCATCCATAGCCAACAAAGCTACTACCGCCCTCGCTGCTATACTGTAAGCCGGCACTTACACCAATATCATTACGCCCTGCAGGAACTTCGAAAGGATAGGACAGTGACGCCGTACCATTCTGATTAGCTGATGGGGCTTCAATCTGCTGAATACCCGCTGCTGGGTCAGCAGCCTTCAGCTCACTGATACCTGTAGGGACATAGTTCTGTGTTTCGGGACTCTCAGGAACTTTGATGATACCGTTGATGACATCCGTAAAGTGTGAAGTCTCTGCCATTGCCACCTCACGTTTGGCATCAATACCTTTTGACTGAAGCATTGTCCAACGTTGGTGCAGTTCATCATAATAATAGGTGTGGATATCATCTACGGTATAGCCTTTCGGTATCAACGTGCTGTCGTAAGGTACTGCGATACTTGCCAGATGATGGACGAAGTGATTGCCATGAGGTAAGAAGCGATACCCTGACACCGTATCTGTTCTTGCCATTAATGTATCACAACTACCTGTAACGTTCACCATACCCGTAGGCAAGGTTGGTAGTTCACCTTTTCTAAGTGGCGTAATACTGAGAACTTTACCCTTTTCCATAGCCTCACGTGGTACGGCAAGCTGGGCACGCCCAACATTGAGCGTATCGCTGTCGGAGTTGGTAAAGAACTTGCTGACGGTACGTTTGCCTAAGTCTGCAAAAAGTCTTGCAGACTTCCTGTTCGCCTTGTGAGTATCTACACGATTCCCCTTCTGATTTCTTGCGATTTCTTCGGAGATTCTCTTCACAGGTAAGTTCTGTACACTGTCCTTAACTTGTTTTCGTAAGGAAGTAGCCTTTCGGGAAATGCTATCTTTTTGTACAGAAGATACTGTATTAGTACATGTAGAATCACTGATTACAGTTTCTTTAGCAGAACGATTACTTCCACCATTACAGGAGTTTAGTATGATTCCTGCAAGCAACAGGAACGGAAGGAGGAATGAATGTGTAGAATACTTCATTATTCTTGCTATTTTGTTTCAGACCTAAAGGTCCTCAGTATATATATTTGCGTTGGAAAATTTATAAAGGATAAAAAGAGAATTACTTTCTCACCAGTTTAAATGTCTTTTCTTTGCTACCACTTTGCAGTGTCAATAAGTAAACACCTGTCTGTGGAAGATAGACTTTAGTGGAGAAATATGTATCTGGCATATTCGCCTGACGACTGACAAGAGCTCCACCCGCCGTATAGAGTGCCATGTCCAATGGAGCAGCTTCGCTCAGTTCCACCTGGACACCGACATATCCATTCGCCGTTGGATTAGGACTTACACTTACATTCGCAAAGAAGTCACTATTTCCATCGGAAGGATTCATGGAAGGAATTTCTGTGATACCCGTCTTAGATATCTGAAACTCATTCTCAGACTTATTGCCCACATGGTCTGTCGTCGTAAGAAGGTATTTTCCTTCTATGAGTCCATCAGCAGACTGTATGCTGTCGCTTGTAGTACGATTGAAAACAGACATGTGTTCTCTCTGTAGAGTCATCTTGTAAGGGGCAATACCACCTGTTACTCTGACAGAAAGTGTTCCTGTGCTGCCGCTCTTCTCCGTTGGCTGCTCTACTTCTATTGTTGTAAACATATCTTTGGCAGCTCGTAGCGTGAATACGTCACGTTTGCCTAACGGTATATTCTTAAAGACAATACTATCACCAACTGTTGTATTTGCCTTATGATAACTTAGAGTTTTGACAGGAAAGCTACCTGTTCCTGTAGGATCAACGGCAAGATAGTAGCTCTCACCTTCTGCAAGAGGCTGTATCTGGCGTAGCTGCTTACTATCAGCTACAACATCAACATTGGGCTTGTCAATCCGTGTTGCTGTATCCATCCATCTTCTACCGAGCCACTTGCCGTAAGCCTTACTCTGACGGAAAGAAAGTTTACCATTGTTGTCACCCCAAAGAAGACTCTCACCATCTTCAAGAGGTTTGCTCATACTGATTGTAAGGAAACCGTCTTCCTCACAGCTCTTGGCTCTTGTCTTATGCAGGGCAGAGGCTTTGTCTGAGATAAGACCAGCTATACGGTGGCTATAGTCCTTGTTGGTATACCCATTCCAAATAACCTCGCTTCTTGAATTAAGGTAACTACTGCGAAGACTCACGCCGTATTTCAATGCGAGGTAGCTTTCCACACGGCAACGTTCTGTATCAGAAAGGCGGCGATCGAAGACGGTATACTCAACAGTTCGGCCATCAAGGTTCTTTACAGGCAGCTTAGCGTTCCCATTCCGACCGATATGCAGAGTCTGACCGTTGCTCATATTGGAAGAGGTCGTATAGCTGTAAAGTCGCATTTCAGGCAGAGATTCCTTGGCATAATTCATAAAAGTACCGTCACCAAGGTTAGCAGCACGCTCGGTTGTCTGTATACGGGTAATAGATCTTCCGCTTCCAAGAGACCATATTGCCTGTTCCTTTTCGCCATATACCTTACTTACGCCGATATAGGTAAGACCAGCACCAGCAGAGACACGGACAGAGGCAGAATCGTGTGACCAGACCATTGGCTTATCTACACCACCAGGGGTCTGAGCTGTAGCAGAAAGAGTGGATATAAAGAAGAAAACTGCTATGAGGTATTTATGTTTCATATAGAGACTGTTTTTAATATGATTCGAAAATGCGGCTTATTTAGCTTTGCCAAGTGGAAGACTGTAGCCAATGGTAAGACTGACTGTCTGCAGATTGTTCATACGCTCCTGATATCCATAGTCATTGGCACTGGTGCGGAGCACATCATTAAATCCGAAACCGTATTCCAGTCCTGCCTCAAGACCGTTCTTTATATCAACATAGCCAATCTTTATGGTAGGAATAAATGTCACTCGTGCTTTGACAGATTCTCTCAGATGATCCTGAGTACGTTCAGCCTGCTGTCGGTATACCTCCCCAATGCGGTCATTGGTGAAGTCGATATTACGGCTGCCAAACGGAATAGCAGCACTGATTCCTGCTCCCATATAGAACTTTGGGAAAGCATAGAAACGAAGCAGGATTTGTGGAGTAATGAAATTATAATGAAACCGTGTAGTCTCGGTTATATTTTCTGGTTTCTTGTACTCCGTCAGCTTGCTGGAGAGACGAGTATAATCAATGCTCAACTCTGCACCTAACCTGCGATATTGCCATGTGCCAAAGACTCCAATACGAGGATTTACACCACCACGTTCATTCATTGTGAAAGTAGGACGTATATCATAGTTCTCAATAATACTGCTTAATCCTGAAATGCTGGAATAACCAACTCCTGCCCTAAGTCCAATCCGAAAAAGATGATGGTGAGGAAAAGAGTAAGTCCTCACAGATGGAGTTTCTTTCGGATTCTCCTGTACGATAGAGGGCTGGCTATTCATAGAACTGTCAAGAACATATTCACCTGTTTTCTGATTAGTAGGTTCATTGTCAGGTTCTTTCTTCTCGTGTTTCGTACTGGCTGTTTTATCGTTTACAGATGAATTCCCCAGCTTATTATATACACAATCTGAACGTCCCGAATCCTTCTGCACATTTGTCTTGTCTAAAGAAGAAGAGACAGGTGGTGTAGCAGACAGTGATGGAGCCTTGTCTGCTGTCTTTTGTTCTATACTCTGCTCAGACTCTGGCTCGTCATTAACACAGCGTTCTATACCCAAAAGAGCAGCTATGCCAAGAAAGATTCCTGCCAGAATATAACGTTTTTTTCTGTTGCTCTTGTCCTTCATAGATAAACTCATAAGGGTTAAAGTTTAAAAAGATAGCTGATACTAAGCTCTATGTTCTGTCCATGGGTTGAATGTTCTGCCCAGTTATAGTCATTACGCTCTGTCTTGATGGTAGAGTTCAATCCGTGAAAGTAACGTAAATCTAAAGCCCAGTGGTTGCCAATTTCATAACCGAAGCCACCACCAACGGCAATATCTGGCTGCCCCGTCAGTTTCTCCTTCATCAAACGTTCCGTCTCAGCTACAGTAGCAAAATGATAGTTTGCAAACTTATTGTCTTCTTGATTACTCTCGTAAGATATGCCCTTGCCATTAAGATTGGCTCCCGCACGCCCTCCAATTGAGATATTAAAGCCTTTGCGCCAAGGATAAATCTTCAGCAGAGCAGATACACCAATGTAATTATAACGAGGTGTAACCTTATAGTTTAACTCCTTATCATCATTATAGACAAGCTGTGATGCCTTCTGCCAATAGCTAAATCCACCTTCAACACCTATGATGGAACCATCAACATGATACTGGGCAAATACACTAACTGTTGGAGTAAACTGCCACTTGTCTTTGAAATTGTAATTGGAATAATAGTCTTCAGGAACAAGGATTTTATCCATTCCTGTGTTGACAGACATTCCACAACCTAAACGGACACCTAACCGGATAGGTGAAACCTGCGCTGACAAGTTTCCTCCAGAAAGGAATAATACTGAAAATATAGCTGTATTCAAGACTGTCTTCATCATATTCATACACTGTGGTTACATATTATTAAAATGAGGTAAAAATACAAAAAAAGAAAGAAAACTATTCCGTAAATCATCATATGCATGGGCATTTTTGGCAAAAGCAAATGTACTGATGAAAAGTATCAAGATTACCTTCCAGCGTAAAGTCGTCGTTGCAACACGCTCCCAGTGTCCAATAGGATTTCTGCGCATAATGCTTTTTTCATATTTTTATTATTGTTATTAAATGTCAACTACACACTCGAAGAGTGTTGTTATGTTTGTTTACTTGGAAAAATATCAAATAGTAATTTTACCAGTGGCAATCCATTACTCACTTTAAATGCGTAGAATGATTATACCACTATATCTGTATGGTATATCCAACACTGTATTTATGCAATGCGAATAGTCCAGCGTATTTCCATTTATATTACATAGGAATAATTGAACTTCAACTCCCACGTCACTGGAAATCTCTATTTGACGTAGTTCGTCATCATAATATACATCAATAGAATTTCTCATAGGAGAACGGCATACCGTTGTACTACCAACCACATTACCAGTTTGCCATTTTTCCATAGCGACCCTGTTTTTCTCAGCATGGACTTGAAGGCACCCGATAAAAATGAAAACTCCGACGAGTAAGTGTAACTTTTTCATTTTATTATTTTTGATTGATATTTAATTTGCATTGTTAATCATATAAAAGTAACCAATGTTGCCCCAATTATATAAATTTTTCTAAAAAAGCACTTGGCACATATGCCGTCACAACAGTTACCAAGTCATCTACAACAACCCCAACTCTCTGTTGCCCTTGCCACCTTGCAACTTTTCCAACCACTCCCTTAAACGCGCCATCAACTATCTTTACTAACTGACCTTTCTCGAACTTCTGTACTTTTTCTAATGATACGATGATATTATCCGTATTGGCAGCACAGATAATTTTTAGACTTTCCATTTGGTAATTAGGAACTATCAAAGGTCTTTTGTCAATTCTGCGACCAACGTGGACGTGACGATAATAAAAACGAAGGAAAGGGAGGTTTACGTTGTCGTAAACAAAAGTTTTGAGTTGTTCTTCTGTACCGTAGGCGAAGAATATATTGGGTAAACGTGACTCGGTAACAACTTTGCGCTTACCTTTTATTAGTTTTACCGTTTTGATGGTAGGATAGAAAGCCGTGATGCCTTTGGCTGTCATATAGTCGTATGCCTTTCTCTCTCTACCATAAGTAGTACGTAAGGCATACCAATGAGGTATTTCTTCCTCTTTTTGTACTTTAGGCTTACTTGCTATATGTGCATTTCTAGTGGACACCCCTGTTTGTGAACTCTCAGCAGAAACAGTGCTTTGAGCTTCGGGGAGGACGTTGGAGGTAAGTCCAGCGCAAGGAGGGAATTCCCCACCTCCTGAGGTGTGTACATCTTCTGATGTCCATTCATCGATTTTCATATCGGTGCTAACTTTTTTCTAGACAGAAATCCGTTAAAGAGCGACAAAAAAAGACGTGGAATCGTCCTGTTGTCCATTCCACTTCCTGAGGCTCTAGCAATTGCCTATTTGGGTTGAGCAGACAACGTCAGAGCCCACGCCGATATGAAAATCATTACCGCAAAAAGACCATATAATACATTAGACTACACCCAAAAGGGTACTATCCATACTTACAGGTCTCCACGAGATTGACATAATCACACCCGGGACATCTACCATTGGCTACGTTCAATACCAAAATTACGGTGAACTTGCTAAATTTACATAGAGTCTTAAACACAGCGTCGATAAACGCCTTCCAAAATGTCTGGATTGCTTTCCCACCCAATGCCCGCTTTCGTATAGATATGTCATGGTTGACTTTACTACACTCAGCACGGCGTAGGCTGCCCGACTCGGTTATCATGAAAGAACTCGTCTTACAGCGACAACTGCGGTCTGGCTATACAATCCGACTGCAAAAATACGAAAATTTATTGAGAAAAGACAAGAAATGGCAGGAATTATAAATACTGCAACACAAATTTAAGACTATTTAAGCCGAATCGCTTTAATATCTCAGAAATTTTGTATAAACAAATGCTGTTTTTCATTACTATTTGATATCAAAATGTGAACGAAGAACTATTTGTGTTTGGATAATTTATATAGTATTAAGAAAAAGTAGTAGCAAACAAACTCATAATAAGTTTGCTTGCCACTTTATAAATAGACCAATTAAAGACCAATTCGGACCTTCCTTTCTTGTTGTACTATAGTATCTGCGTAGAATTCTCCCGATTTGATAGTGTTGTTTTCTTTTTGAGATTTATCACTTATATCCTTTTCTGGAACAGGTGGTGCCAATTCTAACTGTATTTTTCTGTCCAATGCTGCCAGTTCTGTCTTTAGACTTTTCAGCTCATCTTCTCTCTTCCAAACCTTGGAAGCTATTTCCTGCAGTTGTGGAATCTCCTTCTCCAGTGTCCTGCATCTTGAATCATACTGCTCAATGTAGCTTGGTATCTTCTGTAAGGCATTCAGAAAGTTGTTTGCCGCTGCTATCGGGTCCGACTTGGCAATGTGACCGTAGTTGTACTGGTACTTGTAATTGCCCTCGACAAGAAAGCGGTTGTCAACAAATGGAAGACCATTCTCGAAACTTGTCTCGCTGACAATCTTGACAGGGAATCCGTAGATTTCTCCAATCCGCTTGTATTGTCCGCCAGTTGTCTCTTTCTCCGCCAACATTTGCAGATGCTTTCCTATAACCTCTAAGTTCGTGGACTCCACACCATCAAGAGTGATTAGGTTGAGGATGTTGCCGTCCTTGTCTTTCTTGGCTTTGCCCATAAACTTGCCGTAGTCCTCGGTCATTCCCTTGAGAGAGGCTTTGTTGTTACCCAGCTCTGCCGTCTTTGACTGCAATTTTGCTTCTGAGTCACGCTTGCCCTTGTTAAACGATTTGCGCTCACCCTCCAGAGAAGCAACCTTCTTCTCCAGCTTCGCCTTGTCAAGCAAGTCGGTATTTCCGGAGAGAATAGCCATATACTCTGAAAAATTCATGCCCGATTTCTCGTCCATCGCTCCCTCGTCAATGGTTCTCGCCCCCAAGGCTCCGCTTTTCAACTGCGAGATAAAAGTCTGCTTGCAGTGCAGGAGGTTAAACTTGTACGAGTCAAGCGACTTTTCCACCGCATAGATGATGACATCCACCTTGTTGTCGGCATAGATTTTGGCAATCTCGTTGCCGGCACGCACACCTCGACCGTCACGCTGTGCCAAGTCTGACGGTCGATCGGGTAGGTCAAGGGCATTGCTGCCCTCTTCCCCCCTAAGAACCGTACATGAGAGTTTCCCCTCATACGGCTCAAGCTTTTCTAAGCCTCTGTTTGTATGCAGAGACCGGCTCAAACTACTTCTTGTTTCCATTTGATTTGCGGGATAATTTAAAACATTCATCATGAACCAACAGATTGCATTTCTTTCCGTTTTGAACGGTTGGCATGACATTCCATGCCTTGTGCGTATCAATAGGCTCACCGCATATAGGACATTTGCGTCCTTGCTTTTCCCATAGGTACAGCAGTGACTTGCGTCCTTTTAGCGTAACAAGCATTTTCGACTTCTTTCTTTTATAGAAGTACAGACGACAGTCTGCATCAAACGGGTTCATGTCTCCTTTAATCTGCGTGTATTGCAGGAATGGAAACGATGAAGTCAGAGACAATAATGTCAATTGGTCTTCCTTTCCGTTTGGTTTCTTGAATTTTGAAGCGAAAGTCCATTTGTTCCCTCGAATGTCATGCCAATATCGGTCTTTTATCCACCGTTTCCCTTTCTTGGAATGACGGCGTTTTGCCCATTGCCATAGTGAGAGGAATATCTGATGGTCGATTCTGTGAAATGAATCACGTGTCGCCCCATGCTGATAATAACCTCCCCATCCTCGGATTTTAGAGTTCAACATTCTGATTAACGACTCCTGTCTGCAACCCTTGTTCTCCTTAATTACCTTACGGATATTCTCCATAAAGCGTTTCTCGGATTTCTTTGTCGGCTTGGTCAATATGTCCTTGCCGTATTTGCGGATATTAAAGCCAAGAAAATCAAAACCGTCATGCACGTTGGTTATCACCGTCTTTTCCTCTGATAAGGTCAGACCTCTTTCAGACATAAATTCAGCAACCAATGGCTTGATTTCATTTTCAAGAGTTTCCTTGTTCTCGCAAGTGATGATAAAATCATCCGCATAACGTACAAGGTTCACCATTGGTGAATACAACTTACCATTAACATGATGGCGCTTATATCTATCTGCAAGAGCTTTCTGCAATCCGTCCAAAGTCATATTGGCAAGTGTCGGAGAAATTATACCACCTTGCGGTGTTCCTTCCTCGGTCGGGAACATTTGCTTGTTGAAAACATAGCCACATTTCAACCATTTTCGGAGTATTGCCTTATCCATTGGGATATTGGCAAGTAACCACTCATGGCTGATATGGTCAAAACACCCTTTTATGTCACCCTCCAAAATCCATTCGGGAGAATATCCCTTTCGGAGAATGTTATGACATTGCTGTATTGCATCCATACAGCAGCGTTCCTTGCGGAAACCGTATGAACGAGTATCAGCTGTAGTTTCTGATACAGGCTCCAATGCCATAAGATAGAGTGCTTGCATGGCTCTGTCTTTCATTGTCGGTATTCCCAACGGTCGCAGTTTGCCGTTGCTCTTCTTGATATGAACTCTTCTCAGCGGCATTGGCTGGTAGCCTCTGCGTTTGAGTTGGGTTATTGCTTGCATTTTAGCTTTAGGGGTATCCCATATTTCTTTGTCAACCCCAGGAGTACAACCACCCCCGTTAGAAGTAACCCTCTTTACGGCTAAGGCTTTTGCGTAAAAAGAGTGGGTAAGCGTCCATTGCAAGGCTTTCACCTTGTTATGTCTGCCTTCCTTCTGAGCCTTTACAATACGAGCTTGAAGCTTCTTAACAGCTTGCTCCGCCTTAGTCCAGTCTATTCTGTCCCAATTTGATTGCAGGTTGTCAGTCGGCGCACACGATTGGTCGAGGAGATTTTCTTTGATTTTATCGTTCATTTGCATTCCTACTTTAAAAAGTTCTAAAAGTTTATTGTAAAGAATTACCATTTGGCTAATGTTGGGTATTTGCCTCCCAAACATTACCACAGAAGTCTGCCCACTTTCGTGGTAGGTTGATGTTGTCCCTTGTCAACTCGTGATAAGTGGCTCAAACCCTATCCGTCCCATTACAGAACGGCATTCGCTTTCTCTGTTATCTTATACCTGCACATCATTCAGCATCCATTACTTTCAGCTTACCTGTCTTTTGTCTGACAGGAGATGTACAGGCTTACCATGTTCCACATAGATAACTAACGGATAGGTTAGGTTCTGTCTCATCCTCCGGCGGTGCTTATATCCGTGTAATCCTACCATGGAGAGGATTAACCGACCGCTTCCCTTTTGGGTAGAGTGTGCCAGTATCTTACACTCTTTCGTGACATTACGAAGTTTACTAACAGTTCGCTTACGCTAACCATACTATCCAGCCTCGCCACTCTACGGTATGATACTAACCGTACTTGACTTCCCCTCACGGTTCTGTCTTGTCTTGCGAAAGTGTACTTTGTCCCGACCGCTTAATACAACATTAAGGTGCATCGGTCGGTAGGCTACCGCTGACGGAACAGCGGGTTAAAACTGATACTTAAAGTATCATTCCAACAATTATCTATGCGACTTCATGTCGCACCCACGGTGTGTCCAAATGATGAATAGCAACACACCTTTTTTGTGCATTTACGCCTGTACCTAACATGGATGTGGAGCCGAACAATACTCGTACCGAACCCTCGTTCATGGCTGCTATCACCGCCTTTCTTGCCCTCTCGTTCTTGCACTCCTGAATGAAGCGAATCTCTGACGAGGGTATTCCATAATCCTCTATCAGCTTACGCTTGATTTCAGAATACACGTTGAATTCCCCAGGTCTGTATGTGCCAAGATCTGAGAATACGAACTGCGTGCCCTTGTGATTGTCATAGCGTTTGTAATAGTCCGCTATCATCTTGGCACAATGGCTCGCCTTATTGTCGGGATGATCCTCACAAGTCGGGTCTATCATGCGCATATCGAGAGCCATCTTTCGGGCATAGTCCGTGGCAATGAGCATCTTTGCCTTCTCTTCCGTTTCTGACAGTGGAAGTCTGCCGAGGATGGTAGCATCGCCCGTCTTGGCAAACTCCATCAGTTTTTGGATGAAGTCCTCCTGCTCGGGTGTCGGTGGTATGTTATGAAGGATCTCGTTCTTCTGTGGTCTGTCCACGCCAACCGCCTCCGCCGTGCGATAGTCGGTTATCTCGTTGTAGAAAGCAGCAAGCTCCGGTACCTTGATGAAGTATCTGAAACGTTCCTTCTGTACGATGTTGTTGGTGACGTTAAACTCGAAGTCGGTAGTTTTCTTGGCGAAGATTGCCGCCCACGCATCGAAACAGCGGATGTCCTGACGCTCCAGTTCCTTGGGGCGCAGGTACTTGAAAAGCAGATACAACTCAGTCAGTGAGTTACTGATAGTTGTTCCCGACAGAAATGTCGCTCCCAAGTCTCTGCCTGTCCGCTCCTGTATGGTTCGGATGGCAAAGAGCATATTGAGTGCCTTCTGGCTCCCCTCGCTGTTGCCGAGTCCTGCCACACGGTCGTGACGGGTGTTGAACATGAGGTTCTTGAACTGGTGGCTCTCGTCCACAAACAAGTGGTCGATGCCCATCATGCGGAAGTCCACCACATCATCGGTACGCTGCTCGATGCTGTAGGCTATCTTCTGCAACTTCACCTCCAGATTCTGCTTTCGCTTTTCCAAGCCTTTGAGCATTCCCCTCGACACGTCTTTGCCCTGCGTGCGTATCACTTCCAAGTTTTCCTCCACGGTATCAAGCTCAGCCTGCAATATCTGCCGCTGGAGTTCTGGCGATTGCGGTATCTTCCCGAACTGGTCATGCGACATGATTACACAGTCATAGTCGTTGTTCTTGATGTTGTTGAAGAAACTGACACGGTTCTTGGTGGAAAAATCCTTCTCCGAGGCATAGAGTATCCTCGCATGGGGATAAGCTGTCTGATAGGTGGCAGCTATCTCCGCGACATTGGCTTTCAGCCCGATAATCATCGGCTTGTGAGCCATACCGAGGCGTTTCATCTCATGCGCAGCCATGCACATGATGAGGGTTTTGCCTGTACCTACGGCGTGGTCACATATCCCGCCGCCGTTCTGCAAAAGCATCCAAACACAGTCCTTCTGACTTGGATACACACTCTTGATGCCATACTTTCCGCCAAGGGCTTTCAAGTCCAAGCCGGGGAAGGTCTGGTGAGAACCGTCATACTTCGGACGCACGAAGCAGTTGAACTTCCGGTTGTACATTGTGGTCAAGCGTTCCTTAAAGGAGTCAGACTGCTCCTCCAGCCATTCAGTGAACCCGTTGCGGATTTCGTCAATCTTGGCATTGGCAAGCTGTATGCCCTCGCTGTCACGCACCTTGATGTCGTTGCCGTGTTCATCCTCACCGATGCTCTTCATCATGTCGGGACAAGTGTTGTGCAGGGCATGTTTCAGAAGACTCATGCCGTCATAGTTGCGGTAATAGCCCTTCACCATATACTCATCCGTGATGGCCATGGTCTTCATACTGCATTTTGCCGAATATTCGTCCATGCTGTCGGAATAGACGATGCTGACCTGTGTATTGAAGAGGTGGCTCATGTAAGCGGAATACACACCTGTAGGTATCCAACGCTCACCGAAGTTGAAGTCCAGGTCCTCAAAGGCTATCGGTTCGGGAATGCTTGCCTTCAAGGCTTCCAACGACTCCCTCACGATTGCATGGTCGGGATTTTCCTTCAGCCATTCTTCTATACGCTCCGCTTTCTCTATGACATTGCCAGCAATGAAGCGGTCGGCTATCTCGTAGCCGTCTATGAGCGGATTGTAATAGATGCGCCCTTTAAGCGCTTCCGTCAGTTCCGGTTCCAGCATATCCGATAATTCAGTCATATACGGCAAGTCGATACGGCCGAACTTGTTGAGCGAGGCGGTGAGCGCTTCCTCTGGAGAATCGACATGACTGACCTCGTCAAGCGAAAAAGAGACCGGGTGGTCGAAGATGTCTGACTTTATGAACTGTCCGTTTTCCACCCGTTCCAATGACAGCATGTCGCGCCCTGAGGCATCCATGAGGATGAACTTCACGTTCTGCTTGGCATTGAGGTTGCCGAAGCGAATGAAGAAAGCGTCATAATAGACATTCAGACTCTCACGCATCTGCTTGTTTTCCGTCTGTTCTTCCGCTTCATAGGTGTAAAGTTTCTGATAGGCATCACGGAGGGCGATATACAGGACAGCCTTTTCTTTCTGCTCCATATTCAGATCCAACGGCATGAAGGTAGCACCATACTTGGTAAGGTCTTTCAATACACCGATATTTCTGGCAGAGTCGAGCACCATAGAACCCTCACGATGAAAACTATCCAGTTTCTCATCAAATGGACGGGGCTTCATAGCATCCTCTTTCTTCTTTGCCAGCTCTTCCCGCTTTCTTTCTTGCCCTTTTTGTTGTTCCCGCTCATGATCTGTTTCTTCCAATGTGTTCTGAGTCTTGGAATCTTCTTTTGGCTCATTCCCTTTCGACTGTCCATACCCGATTTGAGCTTTGAGAACTTCTATCGGTTCCATCGGCGGCTTGAACTTCGGATCAAGCGTATCTTCAACGCCCAAAGCCTTGAGTTGTTCCTGACGGTGCAGTTCCGCCTTTTGGCGCAGCAGCACCCTGTCTTCGGGAGCCATGGTCATCATCATCTCGTAAAAGCCGTTGATTGGCGGATTCTCTTCCCAAGAGATGCTTGCGTATGGCTCATCCCCAAGCAGGATTGGTTTTGTCTCCTGTGCTGTTTCCTGCTCTTTTGCATCTGTCAACGAAGGCTTTTCTTCTTTTTCCACAGGCTTTGTCACAACTTCAAAAGTCGGATTTACGCTTTTTACCAACGGACTTGCTTTCTTCCTTGACACTTTCTTGGCGACAGCACCCACTGTTACCTCTGCTTTCTTCTTTGTAGCATGGACAGTCAGACGGTTTTCTTCTTCCATTCCCCAAAGGTCAAACAGCGTCATTTGCACTGGTGGCTGATGATGATTGGACTTTTGGGATAGCTCTGCATCATCAGTAGGCTTTTCCTGCTTTTGCAAGGATACTACCGTATCGCTCTGCTTTTCCTCAATGGAAGGCTTTATCTTCTCTGTTTTTTCTATCTTTTCTGTTTCTTCAACCTCCTTAACTTCCTCAGCCTTTGTCTCCTCTATCCCCAAGTATCGGTTCAAATTGAGGTTCTTCTTAAAGTCTTCATGGAGCATCTTTCGCAAATCCTCTGCAATGCCTTCCACGCCATCCTCATGCGTGTATATCATTGCAGGTTTGCCGAACGGGTCAGTATCCAACTTTGCTGTTGTATGGATAATGCGTTCCGGATGCTCCAGAAAGTAGTTGTTTGTCGGAATGCGGTTCTCGTCATTATAGACGGTATCAAGCAGGTTGTCGTCTCCTCGCAGCGACTCCTTTTGGCTGTTTTTCTGGAGGATGATGAGGTCACTGCCCACTTCCGTATTGGCATTTTCCGTGAACAGGTTGTTGGGAAGACGAATCGCTGACACGAGATCAGCATGATAGAGCATCATAAAACGCGCGGCACTGTTGTTTTTGGCATTCAATACGCCTTGTGAGGTGATGAAGGCAACCAACCCGCCGTCCCTTACCGTATCAAGAGCCTTGACAAAGAAGTAGTTGTGTATGCGTCTGGTGACAAGTGCCCTCATGCCTTTCATGGCTGTATAGGACGGATCAAACACGGCAACATCGCCAAAGGGAATATTTGAGATGGCGAGGTCGAAGTAGTCATTGAAAGGCTTTTCTATCTTCTCGAATCCCTCTATGCGCACTTTCTGCTCCGGGTGCAGATGGCGGAGTATCTTTCCCGTAAGCAGGTCTTTTTCAAATGCCATAATGTCTGCCTTGGGATTGTTATCCAAGACGGAATCGACAAAGGCACCGATGCCTGCCGAGGGTTCAAGTACCTTTTCGGGGATAATCTGATGCTCTTTCAACACATCCGTCAGAGCCTCTGTAACGGCTGACGACGTGTAGAATGCCGTGAGGACAGACTGTTTCAGACTGTCCATCAACTGTTTGTACTCGCTTTCATTCTTGCTGTTTTCACGGATAAGTCTATGCAGATCCACTGTTGGAGCAAACAATTCAAGGTCTGACTTTGCCCAATGGACGGCATCCGCCAGTTCCCTGGCAGGGTTCAGGATGCACTTCAATCCACCGAATCCGCAGTAACGCTCCAGAAGGAGACGCTCACGGGCGGTCGGCGTGCGCTGTTCCCTGTCAAGGATGAATGCCGTCTCTATCGCCTTGATGTTGTCGTTCAGACGTTGTTTTCTATTGTACGCCATTTGACTCTATGAAAAGGGCTACGGCTCCAGTCAACTCTGTGTAGAGCTGCTCGTAGTCCGGTGACTGGGCAAAATCGTCATCGGTGAGGTCGTAAATGGAATACACGTTATCAACCAAAGGCAGGAGGTTCTTGACAAACGCTTCCTGATCTTCTACTGCTACCTCCAGGGGAAACTCACTGTCAACAACATCGTACAGGATGCTGTACTTGGAAAAGCGGAGACCTTTCAGCAATGCTGACATGGCAAGCTCTTGTGCTGCATCGGCAAAGAGGGCATCACGCCGTGCCTGCTCATATACTTCTGCGGCATGGTCTGCACGTTCGCGGATAAAGTCCGCATCGCTGGCTTGTGGAAAACGGTTCTCTCTGAGGTGGTTCAAGAGGTACAGTCCGTAATAGGACAGCTCTGTCTGTGCCTGTTTCTTTCTGTTCATTTGTCTGTTGAATGGATTAAGTGGTGAATAATAAACCGTGGATGGCGGTTGGTGTTTGTGTGAAAGCAAGAAAAGGCACTCGGTATCCCTCCGAGTGCCGCCACTTAATCCACAGTAAATAAAAGCATCCTGAATAAAGACACCATTTATGAACCATGTTTCGGTGGCAAAGGTACAAACTATTTCTTGTATCTCTTCACATTTCCTCGCTTTTCTGCTGTTTTGCGCTCTGCAAAGACGAATTTCGTGTTGAAATTCTCGTCAAAGGCAATGGCTGCGGAGAACGATTTGCCTTGCTTGCTGGTGAAACCATTGAGCGTTCAGGTCTTGCCCTTGGTGAGCAAGTCGGTGATGTCGGCATCAGTGAGCAACTTTCCTGCTACCTGCTTGAACACTGGCATACCGCACTCCTTGTTGCTGCATCTTACTACCTTTCCGAAGAACTGCATGGTACCATGCTTGCATTTAGGACACTGGCAGCCGGAATCCTTGTGGCTGAAAAGTCTGTCGCAACCTAACAGCTCCGCAGTGATTTCACGGGTATAGCCTTCGATACTATGGGTGAACCCGTCTGCACTTGCTTCACCTCGTTCAATCTTGGCAAGTTCCGCCTCCCATTTGCCCGTCATTTCCACATTGGCAATCGCCATGTTCTTCACCACGGAATGCAGGGCGAGTCCTTTTTCCGTCGGCACAAGTTTCTTCTGCTGGCGCACCATATACTCTCGTTTGAGCAGAGTTTCGATGATGGCGGCACGTGTAGCTGGTGTACCTATACCGCAGTCCTTCATTGCCTGGCGCATCGTATCATCTTCTATCTCTTTGCCTGCGGTCTCCATTGCTGCAAGCAATGTGGATTCCGTATGCAAAGGCTTCGGCTTGGTCTTGCCCTCCGTGATGGTGCAGCCTGAAAAGGTGATATGCTGTCCTTCTTGCCAGTTGGGAATGACTTGCTCCTTGACCTCATTGTCGGTTGTGTCTGCATTCTTGTCCTTCTTGCTGTTCTTTTCCTTGAGTGACAATGCTCGCCAGCCAGTCTGTCGGATGATGGAGCCGCTGATACCAAATTCTATTTCATGATCCACTTGCGCCGATACTGATGTGATGTCCTTGATGCAGTCTGCCGAGAACGCTTCAATCATCCGGCACAATATCATGTCATAAACGATCTTCTCGTCCTTGAAAAGACCAATGGCTGCGTTTTCAGTGATGAGCAGGGCATGGTGATCGGTCACCTTGGCTGCATTCACGCTGTTCTTGCTGTAGTCCTCACTGCAAGGCAAGAGTTTCACTTTCTCTCCATATTCCGAATGATTCTCTAAATTCTTGAAGAGTTTGGGAAGGGTGGCAAATACATCATCCGAGATATAGCGGCTTGATGTTCTCGGATAGGTGATGAACTTTGCCTCGTAGAGTTTCTGGGCGATGGAGAGTGTATGCTCTGCCGTGAAGCCATGCTGGGAGTTGGCTTCTTTCTGCAAGGTGGTAAGGTCGTAAAGGAGCGGTGCCTTCTCCACCTTTCGCTTGGTTGCGACCTTTGTGATGATGGCAGAACCGGTATCTTTCACCTTATTATATATGTCGGTTGCGGTGGCTTTGTCTGTCCATCGGTTGGCAGATGTGAACTTCAGTATATTGCCACTGTCTGCATCAACCACACCGAAGTGTACCTGCCAGAACGGTTTCGACTCGAAACGCTTGTGTTCCCAATAGCGTTCGCACACCATGCCAAGGGTCGGAGTCTGCACACGACCTACGGAATAGGTGCCACGTCCTGCGGCTATCGTCAGGGCCTGCGTGCCGTTGATGCCGACGAGCCAGTCTGCCTCACTTCGTGCCTTGGCTGCATGATAGAGATTGTCATACTCCTTGCCATTTCTGAGGTTGGCAAGTCCCTCACGGATGGCGGAATCTGTAAGCGAACTGATCCAGAGACGGTCGAACGGCTTCTTGCAGCCGAGGTATTCATAGAGGTAGCGGAAAATAAGCTCTCCCTCACGTCCGGCATCGGTGGCGACGATGATGCGCTCGCTGCTGTCAAACAGCTTGCCGATAATTTTAATCTGGGCAAGCACACCTGCATCTGGTTTGTAGCCGTTCTCTGTCTTGACTTGTCGGGGAACAAGAACGAACGGGTCGGGAATCACAGGCAGATTCTCTGCATGGAATCCCTTCATGCCGTAGGTTTCCGGCATGGCTGGCTGCACTAAATGTCCGAATGCCCATGTCACATAATAGCCATTGCCCTGCATATAGCCTTCCTCACGCTTGCCAGCTCCCACAATGTGGGCGATTTCCTTGGCTACGCTTGGTTTCTCTGCGATGATTGTCTTCATTGTCTGTTGTTTTTGTGACACCCGTAACCGTGGAATAGTCGGTCGCAGGTGTCGGTTATTCTTTACTGATGGATTATTCAAATGGATTAAGTGGCGGCATCTACATCTTCACGCTTCTTGCCTTACGCTTCGGCTTCTGTGCCTCGGCGGTCTGCTCCTTCTGCTGCTTCTCGTTCTTCGGTGCAGACTGTCCCGGCTTCAAGGGTTCCTTGGTGTGCTTGGTCGCCTCGTTGGTCTTGCCCTGCTCGTTGACGGCAACCTGCGTCTTGTTCTCATTGGTCGGAATCTGTTCCTTTGCCTGCTTTAGGTCGGGATTGTTGCGGTAGGAACGTGGTTGCATCTTGTCGAAATCGAACTTCACGTAGGCGGTATAGGTACCGCTGCCGTTCTTGTTCGGCACTTCCTTGATTTCTATGGTCTTGCCTGCCACATAGTCGTCCTTCTGCTGCTCGGTCAGTTCCTTCTTGAAATAGGTGTTGAGTCGGCGGATGGTCCCGTCCTCATTGAGCCAGTGGTTGGGATCTTGCTGTTTCTTCTGACCGCCCGTATCACCTTCTGCCTTCTGCTCCTGCTTGTCAGCGGTTTGCTTCTTGTCGCCATTCTGTTTCTGACCTTGCGCCTGTCTTGTGCTGCCAGGCACGAACTCCACGCCACGCTGTTCCACATTCACCTGCAGCAGCGGTGTAAACTTGCGCCCGTTGGCAAGCTCAATCTCCTTGCGAAGCGGAATACCTGAGTAGAGCACTCTCTTGTCGTCCTTGGTAATAGGTGTCTTGCCGATGGTATCGGGTATGCGCACCTTGTTGGTCGGGATGTCAACAATCTCATTGGTGAGACGGTCGATACTGATGAAATGAGGACGCAGCTCACCTGTATTCTTGTCGGGGAAATCCACAACCTTTCCGAGGTTGCCGTTCTGCAACAGGTTCTTCTTGTCCTCTGGAGTGAAGGTATAGCCTTTGTAAGCGACATCGAGTTTAGGCTCGTTGCGCACGAAATGCGGCACGAGTTGCAACTGGTCGTTATCGTCCTTGCGGAATGACAGACGGGCCTGTATCTCTATCTGTTCACCGCCGAAGGTCGGCTTCACAATCACAAGCCCCGTCTTGCCGTAGTTGAGCAGGGCTTTCATATCCTTCTCATTCATACTGTTGAAGTCTATGCCATATTTGGCACCAAGTTCCTGCAGGTTCACATCGTTACCACTGATGAGGTTCTGCTTTACACCCGGAGCGGTCTGTGCCTGCTGTTCGGCTGCGGTCTGTTCTGGTTTCTGTTCCATGTCGTTCTCTTTTTCGTTGGTTTGTTCAGATGATACATTCTCTTTTTCTGTGTTAGCTTGCGTCTTGGACGCATCGTCCGATGATGCGGTTTCTTTCGCCTGACCTTCCGATTGCTTTGCCTCTTTCTCATAATTGGAGGTGTCAACCTTGTGGGCGGAAAGAATCTCCTTGTTAGCCTCCGGATCTTTCAGCAACTCCTTCATCACGCCAAGCAGGTTTTCCACCTGGTCTGCCGCTATGCGGTAGAATCCGAATCGGCTTGGCTTCTTGCACTGGCGGAAGAAGTTTCTAAAGAAACTGTCCATCAGGTCGCTGTTGCGGTCAAAACGCAGGAAGTCGGACGTGTTCTCCGCCTTGGCGGGTGCTCGCTTCGGTGTGCCGTCTCTGCTGAGTCCGGCGACGACGCTGATCTCGCCCGTCTTTTCGTCACGGACTACCAGCACGTCCTGTTCATCACTCTTTTTCTTTTGTACCATAATTGTAAATTTTTAATGGTGAATACTGTTGTTATTTGAATTTCTGATGAATGCGAGTCAAGTAATGCTCCACATTCTCTTTCTTGAATTCTTTGACATTATTCTCTACAAACTGCATCACATCCTCTTCCGTGTAGTAGGTTTTCTGCCCCAAACGCTTGTAGGGAAGCACTCCCAGACTGCGATAGCGTTGAAGGGAACGAGGGGAGATTTGAAATAAGAGGCAGAGGTCTTGGTTGTCGAGCAATTTTTCATTGATGGCAGAACTTCCTTTTTGCTCCGTCTCTCGTTCGTGTCTCAACATCAGCATGTCGTAGATGCCGTCTATCTTTTTGTGTAGGTCATGGAGATATAACTCCAGTTTTCTCAATGTTCCATCTTCCATGCTCATGTTTCCTTTGCTATTGTTCGTTCCTCAACCATTCTTTCAATGGCTTCAACTTGGTATCGGCATTGATTGCCAATTTTAATAAACTCAATACGGTTCTCCGAGCGCATTCGTTGCAAGGTGCGCTTGCTCACACCAAGCATCTTAGCTGCATCGTCATTGGTCAACATCGGCTTCAATCCCTTACCCGTCAGGTTCTCTTGAAATGCCATTTTTGCCAATCGCACGTACTGGACTATTTCTGTCAACTGTTCTGTCAGCTTTTTGAAGGCTGCACTTTCCATTGTTATTACTTCCATTCTAATTCCGTTTGAAATGTTATATAATTCGTTGTTTTTATTTCTCGGCGGCAAAATTAACCATTTGCGAAATACCCGTTTAACAACTCATTAATGACCCACGTATAATTTTCTTGATTTTTCTTGCCAAGCGGTCGGCAAACCCCAGAAAAGCACTGCCACAGTTATTCATTTTCATTGTTTTTCAACATACACGCATTAACTTTGCACCCGAATTTGTTGAACCAATAAAACAGAGAATATGGAAGTAGTAACAATGGAAAAGAAGGCATTCGACTTGATGATGGCAAGATACGATGCCTTGGTAAAGAAAGTTGAGTTGCTGAAGCATAAGGCTAACGGCAAGCGTCTGAACAAATGGCTTACAGGTCATGAGGTCTGCCAGCAACTTCGCATCAGCCAGCGCACCTTACAAAAACTTCGTGACCGCCGTTTCTTGGGGCATACCCAGATAGGTCGCCAATTCTATTACTGCCCCGAAGAGGTCAAAGCCATCGTTCCGCTTATCGCCAGAATCAAATCGGTATAGCGTAAAGCCAAACTCGCCCAAGGCAAAGCCGAAAACTTCACCCTGGGCGAGCCAACACATTTTATATTCACCACTTAATCCAAATTGTAAACAATGAACATGAACCAACTTCTTACGCATGAGAGCAAGTCGATAGACACCGCCATGCAATCCTTGAAGAAAGCCAACAACTGGCTATCCTCATTCATCGAGTCCTACAGCCCACCTTTGGACGGGGAGCGATACCTCACCGACAAGGAACTCTCCGAGCATTTGAAGCTTAGTCGCCGCACCTTGCAGGAATATCGCAGGCAAGGCATCTTGCCCTACATTATATTATGTGGCAAAACCCTCTATCCGGAATCCGAGATACAAGCACTTCTCACTGGTAATTACCGCAAGCCGATAATCGACGGCACTGTTTCACAAGGGGAGGGTACTGCTTCATAATAGCGAAACAAGAATAGCGTACAGGGTACAACGACAAAAATCGTTCCCCCTGTACGCTATTATATTATAAAGGTGTAGGAATCTTATTAAAAGATGAGAAATTCTAACTTGCACCTCTTGGCATCGTTCCGTTCATCACAATAATCATCGGATACTCGTGTTTTACT
>OGLB01000254.1_pt1 | contig 32074 bp, 33 predicted proteins | sample 1572551 | NCBI WGS metagenome assembly OGLB01 (sample SAMEA2582003, study PRJEB24529) | metagenome | biome: Human gut stool | place: China | collected 2011
GTATGTGCCATACATGAAGTTCCCTTGCCAGCTATTCTATGAGGTAAGTGCGCCGACATCGCGGCGGCCTCCGTGCTCGCAAAGGTCACACGTGACCGCTATATGCGCCGGATGGCGGAGACTTATCCGCAGTATGGGTTTGAAAAACACAAGGGCTACGGCACGGCGGCGCACTATGCGGCCATCCGGGCGTATGGGCCATGCCCCATCCACCGACCGTCGTTCCTGAAGAAGATGCACTGATATGGCCGGTGCAGTCAAGGGAACGAAGGGCGCCTGGGGCGAGGACTGTGCGGCGGCGTACCTGCGCCGGCGCGGCTACCGCATCCTCGCGCGCAACTACAGCTGCCGCTTCGGCGAGATCGATATCATCGCGGCCGACCGCCACTATGTCGTGTTCGTGGAAGTGAAGCTGCGCGCGTCCGACCGGTTCGTGCGCGCGGGCGCGTATGTCACCCCGGCCAAGCAGGCGCGCATCCGCACGGCGGCGTCGCTCTGGCTGGCGGAGCACGAGACGCAGCTGCAGCCGCGCTTTGACGTGATCGAAATTTACGGCGACGCGGACACCCCGCGCCGCCAACGCAGGATCAATCAGATCGAAAATGCTTTTGAATAATGAGGGACCAGATATGAACTACTACAGCACAAGAGATCATCAGCATGTTGTTTCCGCTGCGCAGGCGATCGTCTGCGGCCTCGCACCGGACGGCGGCCTGTTCGTGCCGGAGGCGCTGCCGGAGGTGTCCGCGCAGCAGCTTCAGGCGCTGTGCGGCATGACCTACCAGCAGCGCGCCGTGACGATCATGCGCCCGTTTCTGAGCGAGTTCACGGACGCCGAGCTTGCGCGCTTCACCGCCGCGGCCTACGGCAGCCAGTTTGACGACCCGGCCGTTGCGCCGGTGCACCGGCTCGATGACACCACGGCGTTTCTCGAGCTCTGGCACGGGCCGACGTGCGCGTTCAAGGACATGGCGCTGCAGATCCTGCCGTACCTGCTTACGGCGAGCCTGAAAAAGTGCGGCGAGCAGCGGCAGGTGTGCATCCTCGTCGCCACCTCGGGCGACACCGGCAAGGCGGCCCTGCAGGGTTTTGCCGACGTGCCAGGCACGAAGATCCTCGTGTTCTACCCCTACAGCGGCGTGTCGGAGATCCAGCGTCTGCAGATGGCTACACAGGCAGGCGATAACGTTGCGGTCAGCGCCGTGCGCGGCAACTTTGACGATGCGCAGACCGGCGTCAAGCAGATCTTCGGCGACAAGGCGTTTGCCGCCGAGCTCTCGCAGCGCGGCTGGTTCCTGTCCTCGGCCAACTCCATCAACTGGGGTCGCCTGCTGCCGCAGATCGTCTACTATTTCTCGGCGTACTGCGACGCTGTCACCGGCGGCATGATCGCCATGGGCGACCGGCTCAACTTCGTCGTGCCGACCGGCAACTTCGGCGACATTCTCGCCGGCTGGTACGCAAAGGAAATGGGCCTGCCGGTGGGCAAGCTCATCTGCGCGTCGAATGCGAACAACGTGCTCACGGACTTCATCCGTACGGGTACCTATAATAAGAACCGTCCGTTCCACACGACGGCGTCCCCGTCGATGGACATCCTCGTGTCGAGCAACCTCGAGCGCCTGCTCTATGCCCTCTGCGGCAGCGACGCGGAGGTCGCAGGCTATATGCAGCAGCTGCGCGAGCAGGGGAGCTACACGGTCTCCGATGCGCTCAAGGCAAAGATCCAAGAGGTGTTCGCTGGCGGCTTCTGCAATGATATCCAGACGCGCGAGAAGATCGGCCATGCCTGGCGCGACCATCGCTACCTGATCGACACGCACACGGCGGTCGCCTATCACGTGCTCGATGATTACCGCAGCGAGACCGGCGACGCGACACCGGCTGTCGTTGTGTCCACGGCCAGCCCCTTCAAGTTCTGCGACCAGGTGCTGCGCGGCATCGGCGGCACGGCCGACGCCTTCGGCCCGGCGTTGATCCGCCGCCTGTCGTGCGAAACGCAGATCGACGCGCCCGCGCCGCTGACCGGCCTGGACGCGCGGCCGGTGCGCTTCGGCGGTTGTGTGGACAAGGCGCAGATGCTGCATACGGTGGACGAATTCCTGAAATAATATGTAACGGACGGGGAGACCCGTCCGCCGGGTCAGAACGCCGCGCGGCCCTTCTTGGTGAAGGTGCTGCAGAACGTCTCGTCCTTGCAGGTGCAGGTGCCCTGGGTGTTTTTGACCTGAATGTGGTCTGCGTGGCAGCGCTTGCCGTCCGCATTGTAGGCGCAGTTGCTCACGTCGCACGCAACGTTGTACTCGCAGCAGTCGTTGATATGATCGCTCATGGTTTCTGCCTCCAGATCAGATTCCGGCATCCGCCGGTCAAATCTATTGTGTGCAGCCGGGCGCGGAATATACGGAGGAACGCAAATGGCATTGTATGCAATTGGCGACCTGCATCTGTCGCTGGGCGCAGATAAACCCATGGACGTATTTGGCGGGCCGTGGGAAAATTATGTAGAAAAAATCAAACTTGGCTTTTCGGCCCTGCATGACGACGATGTCTGCGTGCTCTGCGGCGATCTTGCCTGGGGCATGACCATGGAGCAGGCGCTGCCGGACTTTCAGTTTATCGAGGCGTTGCCGGGGAAAAAGATCCTGCTCAAGGGCAACCACGACTTCTGGTGGAGCACCGCGAAAAAGGCTTACAGCTTTTTTGCGGCGCACGATATGCACACCATGGATATCCTCAATAATAACTGCTATTTCTACGGCGATTATGCCATCTGCGGCACGCGCGGCTGGTTTTATGAGGAGGCCAGGGGCGAGGCGCACGACCGGAAGATCATGCTGCGCGAGGTCGGCAGGCTCGAGACGTCGCTCAAAGCGGCGGGGGATAAGACGAAGCTCGTCTTTCTGCACTACCCGCCGAAGTATCTCGGCTATGAATGCCCGGAGATCCTGGACCTGCTCGATGCCTATCACGTGCCGCTGTGCTGCTATGGACACATCCACAGCCGCGGCTGCCGCAGCGCCTTTCAGGGCATGTATCACGACACGGAGTTCCGGCTGCTGTCGGCGGATTATATTTCGTTTTGCCCGCGCAGGATCCTTCCGTGAAACAGGTGTTGATTTTAGAGGATGAATCTGTTATAGTATTTAGGCATGTTCTTTTCATGACAAATTTCACGTAAACAATGCACCCGGCGATAAATGATTAGAGGAGGAAACCCAATGAACATCCAGAACATCGAAAAGAAAGAAAAAAACATGGCGACCTTTGAAGTGAAGGTCCCGGCCGATGTCTTTGACAATGCGGTCAACGAAGCATATAAAAAGAATAAGAACCATCTCTACGTGGCCGGTTTCCGCAAGGGCAAGGCCCCGCGCGCCGTCATCGAGGGTATGTACGGCAAGGAAGTGTTCTACCCCGACGCCATCGAGGCGCTGGCGGAGGATGCGTTCGAGGCAGGCCGTGCCGACTGCGGCTTTGAGTGCGTCGGCGCGCCGAGCCTGATCGACCAGAAAGTCACCGAGGACAAAGAGCTGATCTACACCTTTGAGGTCGGCATGTATCCGGAAGTGCAGCTCGGCCAGTACAAGGGCCTCGAGGTCCCGCAGAACCACGAAGCGTTTGACGAGAGCAAGGTCGACGAAGAGATGCACAATGTCCAGAAGCGCAACGCCCGCCTGCTCGATGTTGAGCGCGAGGCGAAGATGGGCGACCATGTCACGATCGACTTCGCCGGCTTCATCGATGGCGAGCAGTTTGACGGCGGCACGGCCGAGGATTATGACCTTGAGCTCGGCTCCAACACGTTCGTGCCCGGCTTCGAGGAGCAGATCGTTGGCATGAAGGCCGGCGACGAGCGCGGTGTCGTCGTCACCTTCCCCGAGAACTACGTTGAGGCGCTGGCCGGCAAGGAGGCCACCTTCAAAGTCACCGTCAAGAGCGTCAAGGAGCCCGAGCTTCCGGAACTGGACGACGAGCTGGCCAAGGACATCTCCGACTACGAGACCATCGCGGAGTACCGCGACCATGTCCGTGAGGATCTGGAGAAAGAGTTTACCGAACAGCAGGAGTCTGATTATGCGACCCGCCTCATGAAGGCCGCCGTTGACAACATGACCGTCGAGATCCCCGAGCCCATGATCCTGGCCAAGCTCGACGAGCAGCTGCGCAACTACATCTCCACCATGGGCATCAGCCCCGAGCTCACCCGTGAGCAGGTGCTCGCCTCCATGGGTCTGGACGAGAAGACCTTCCAGGAGATCATGCGTCCGCAGGCCGTGTTTGAACTGCAGACCGATCTGCTGCTCGACGCGATCGTCAAGGCCGAGAACATCGAGCTCGACGAGGGCGAACTCGACGAGACCTACAACAAGATGGCCGAAGAGTATAAGATGGACGTCGACAAGATCAAGCAGTATGTCGACGAGAAGATCATCGTTCTCGATATGAAGCGCCGCAAGGCTGCCCAGCTCATCCGCGACACCGCGGTGGACAAGGAGCCCGAGGCGAAGGAAGAAGCCGCTGAGACCAAGGAAGAGGCAGCCGAGTAATTCCCCGAAAGCTGTTTGGATTCCGGGCAGAACGGTTATGCTCTCTTGGATAAGCGAAACATCGAAAGGAGCGTACCATGAGTTTAGTACCGTACGTTGTCGAGCAGACCTCCCGCGGGGAGCGCTCGTACGACATTTTTTCCCGCCTGCTCAATGACCGCATCATCATGCTGTCCGAGGAGGTCAATGATACAACCGCCAGCCTGATCGTGGCGCAGCTGCTGTATCTCGAAGCACAGGATCCCGATAAGGACATCCAGTTTTATATCAACAGCCCCGGCGGCAGCGTGACCGCAGGCCTCGCCATCTATGACACCATGCAGTACATTAAGGCGGATGTTTCCACCATTTGTGTCGGTTTGGCTGCATCGATGGGCGCGTTCCTGCTCTCGTCCGGCGCGAAGGGCAAGCGCCTGGCGCTGCCGAATTCGGAGATCATGATCCATCAGCCCTCCGGCGGCAGCCAGGGCCAGTGCACGGATATTCAGATCCAGGCACGGCAGATCCTGCGCATCAAGGATCGCCTCAATCACATCCTCGCAGAGAACACCGGCAAGCCGGTCGAGACCATCGCCGAGGATTGCGAGCGCGATAACTTCATGACCGCGGAGGAAGCACAGGCTTACGGTCTGGTGGACAAGGTCATTTATAAGCGATAATCTGTCAGGGGAGGGAACCGCCGTTCCCTCCCTGTTTCAAATGTAGAAAATGTGAGGTTTTTATGGCCAGAAATGACGAGAAAAAGAGCGTGCGCTGCTCTTTTTGCGGCAAACCGCAGTCGCTGGTGAACCGGCTCGTTGCCGGCAACGGCGTCTATATCTGTGATGAGTGCGTGCGCCTGTGCATGAGCATCATCGACGAGGGCTATCAGCCCGAGAGCGTCTCCACGGCGCAGGTCACGCTCCGGCGCGACCAGCTGCCGAAGCCGGCCGAGATGCGCGCCACGCTCGACGACTATATCATCGGCCAGGACCGTGCCAAGGTGGTGCTGTCCGTGGCGGTGTACAACCACTATAAGCGCATCCTGCGCGGCGATCAGGATAACGATGTCGAGCTGCAAAAGAGCAATGTCCTGCTCATCGGCCCGACTGGCAGCGGCAAGACGCTCTTTGCCCAGACCCTGGCCAAGATGCTCGATGTGCCGTTTGCCATCGCGGACGCGACTACGCTCACCGAGGCCGGCTATGTCGGCGAGGATGTAGAGAACATCCTGCTCAAGCTCCTGCAGGCGGCGGACTTTGACGTCGAGCGCGCACAGCGTGGCATCATTTACATCGACGAGATCGACAAGATCGCCCGCAAGAGCGAGAACACGTCCATCACGCGCGACGTCTCCGGCGAGGGCGTGCAGCAGGCGCTGCTCAAGCTGCTCGAGGGCACGGTCGCAAACGTCCCGCCGCAGGGCGGACGCAAGCACCCGCAGCAGGAGTTCATCCAGATCGACACGACCAACATCCTGTTCATCTGCGGCGGCGCCTTTGACGGCCTCGACAAGATCATCGAGCAGCGCACCGACAAATGGGCTTCGGCGCCGAGATCCAGAGCGCCAAGGAACGTGACCTGACCGAGATCATGAAAAACGTGCAGCAGCACGACCTGCTGAAGTTCGGCATCATCCCGGAGCTGATCGGCCGCATGCCGGTCATCACGGCGCTGGCCAGTCTGAGCCGCGAGGACATGGTGCGTATCCTCAAAGAGCCCAAAAACGCCCTGACCAAGCAGTATCAGGCGCTGATGCAGTTTGATAACGTCGAACTGGAATTTGAAGACGAAGCGTTGGGTAAAATTGCGGATAAGGCGATCGCAATGGAGATCGGCGCCCGCGGCCTGCGCAGCGTCATGGAAGGCGTCATGACGGACCTGATGTACTCCGTTCCGTCGGACCCGACGATCGCCAAGATCACCATCACCGCGGCGAGCGTGGACGGCACTGAGCCGCCGCGCATCGAGCGCCGGGAGCAGTGAGCCATTGCCTTCTGCCCCCAAGACCCCTGAGCGAAAGAGGAATCTGAATGGATAACACAACGACTATGGATCATGCGGAATTCACCGCCCGGCGCAGCCTGCCCATGATGGCACTGCGCGGCCTGACCGTGTTTCCGGGCATGATGCTGACCTTCGAGGTCGAGCGCAGCATGTCCATCGCGGCGCTGAACATGGCCATGAGCGACGATCAGATCATCTACCTGGTCCCGCAGAAAGACATTGCGACCGACATTCCCACCCCGGACGATGTGTACGGCGTGGGCACGGTCTGCCGCATCAAGCAGATGATGAAGCAGCCCGGCACCAAGACCATCCGCGTCATGGCCGAGGGCATCGAGCGCGGCCGGACGCTGGCCGTGCGCACGGACATGCCCTGCTTTGTGGCCGAGGTCGAGCCGATGCCGGATGTGGAAGAGCGGAAAACGGCGCGCACCGAGGCGCTCATCCGTCACTGCTGCAATTTGTTTGATGCCTATGTTACCGCGTCCGGCAACATGGCGCCGGAGTCGGTCATCAGCGTGCTCGGCAGCACGAACGCGGCGTTCGTGTCGAATTTTATCTCCCAGCACGTGTTCCTGCGTCCGGAAGAGAAGCAGGAGCTGCTGGAGGAGACGCGCCCGAGCCGGAGACTGTCCAAGCTCTCGAAAATGCTGCTGCACGAGACGAGCGTGCTCGGCCTGCAGCATCAGCTCGAGGAGGCGGCACAGGACCGGCTGAATCAGACGCAGCAGGAGTATCTGCTGCGCGAGCAGATGAAGATCATTCAGGCGGAGCTCGGCGAGTCCGACGATCCGGACTCCGAGAGCGCGGACTACCGTGAGAAGATCCTCGCCCTGCACCTGCCGGCCGACTCCGAGCAGCGCCTGCTCAAAGAGGTCGACCGGCTCAAAAAGCAGCCGTTCGGCTCATCGGAGGCGGCTGTCATCCGCAATTATCTGGACATCTGCCTCGAGCTGCCGTGGAACACGCGCACGAAGGAAACGCTCGACGTGCGCGCCGCGCGCGAGGTGCTGGACAAAGAGCACTTCGGCCTCGAAAAGGTCAAGGACCGCATCACGGAGTATCTGGCCGTGCGCCAGCTCGCGCCCGATGTCAAGGGCGGCGTGCTGTGCCTTGTCGGCCCTCCGGGCACCGGCAAGACGAGCATTGCCATGAGCATTGCCCACGCCACGAACCGCAAGCTCGCGCGTATCTCTCTCGGCGGCGTGCACGACGAGGCGGAGATCCGCGGCCACCGCAAGACGTATGTCGGCGCCATGCCCGGCCGAATCATCAACGGCCTGACCATCGCCGGTAGCATGAACCCCGTCATGGTGCTCGACGAGATCGATAAGCTCGGCAGCGATTACCGCGGCGACCCGTCGTCGGCGCTGCTGGAGGTGCTCGACGCAGAGCAGAACGACCACTTCCGCGATAACTTCATGGAGATCCCGGTCGACTTGTCGGATGTGTTTTTCATCCTGACGGCCAACACGCTTGACACCATCCCGCGCCCGCTGCTCGACCGCATGGAGGTCATCCAGCTCTCGAGCTATACGGACGAGGAAAAGCTCCAGATCGCAAAGCAGCACCTGCTGCCTAAGCAGCGCAAAAAGCACGGGCTCAAGCCGTCGCAGCTGCGCGTGAGCGACGATGCCATCCGCGAGATCATCACGCTCTATACGCGCGAATCCGGCGTGCGCGTGCTCGAGCGCGAGCTGGCCGCCGTCTGCCGCAAGACGGCCAAGCGCATCGCGCTCGGTGAGTGCAAGAGCGTGCAGCTGCGCGCAGGCAGCGTGGCCAACTATCTCGGCCCCGCGCGCTTTGAGCCGGAGCACGTCTATGCGCAGGATGAGGTCGGCCTCGTGCGCGGCCTTGCCTGGACATCCGTCGGCGGGGAAGTGCTCGATGTTGAAGCCGCCGTGCTCGACGGCACCGGAAAGCTGGAGCTGACCGGCAACCTCGGCGACGTCATGAAGGAGTCGGCGCAGGCCGCCGTCACCTATATCCGCAGCCGCGCGCAGATGCTCGGCATCGACCCGGAGTTTTATAAGAAGAAGGATATCCACATCCACTTCCCGGAGGGCGCGATCCCGAAGGACGGCCCGTCGGCCGGCATCACGATCTGCATCGCGGTCATCTCCGCGCTCACGAATACGCCGGTCCGCCGCGACCTCGCCATGACGGGCGAGATCACGCTGCGCGGCCGCATCCTGCCGATCGGCGGCCTGAAGGAAAAGACCATGGCCGCCATGCGCATCGGCATTACGACGGTCATCATCCCGCGTGAGAACGAAAAGGATCTCGAGGAGATCGACCCGACCGTGCGCAGCGCGCTCAAGTTCGTCACGACCGACCACGTGGACAAGATCCTGGACGTCGCGTTCGGCCGCCGGTTTGCCGCGGCCGTCAAGGCGACGCACAAGGATGCGCCCGGCGACGCGGCGAACGTGAACCTGCGCCAGTGAGGAGACTGCCATGGCGACACTGAACCTGAATAAGGCGGAGTTTCTCAAGTCCGCCGTCAACCCGTCCGGCTTTCTTGCGGCCGACCTGCCGTGCATCGTCTTTGCCGGCAAGTCGAACGTCGGCAAGTCCTCGGTCATCAACCGGCTGCTCAACCGCAGGAATTTTGCCCGCGTCGGCTCGCAGCCCGGCAAGACCGTCCATGTGAACTATTTTTGCATCGACGGCCGGGCATACTTTGTCGACCTGCCGGGCTATGGCTACGCCAGCGTCGCCAAGACGGAGCGCGCACGCTGGGGCAAGCTCATGGAGGACTTCTTCGCAGACCCCGCGCGCATCACGCTCGGCGTCATGATCGTCGACGCCCGCCACAAACCCACGGCCGACGATGAGACGATGGCTGCGTGGTTTCATTCCACCGGCTGTCCGATGGTCGTCGTGGCCAACAAGTGCGACAAGCTCAAAAAGTCGGAGATCGAGCCGAACCTTGCGCGCATCCGGGCCACGCTTTTGCTGCCGGACGAGGCGGTGCTCCTGCCGTTTTCGGCGGAGAAGGGCACCGGCCGCGAGGCGCTGCTCGGCGAGATCTTTCGCGCCATTGGATGAACCAAAGTGCAGAGCGTGCATTCGCGCGCTCTGCGCCGCAAAGCTCTGCAGGGCAGAGCTTTCTGCGGCGGCTGATTGGATTCGAGGCGGGCCTTGCCCCCTCGAGCACCCCCGCTGCGCATTCGATCCGGTGATGGCGGGGTCATTCTTAACTGCCCGAAGTGCAGAGCGTGTATTCGCGCGCTCTGCACTTGTTTTTTCGGCGGGGACTTGATATAATGCAAATTTGTAGGAATGGGAGGTGCGCGCGTGAACACCCTGCAATCGATCTGGAACGGGCTCGACTGGTCGTATCTGATGAATATCGTGCTGTCGGTCGTTCCGTCGCTGCTGTGCATCACATTTCATGAGGTGTCGCACGGCTATGTCGCCTATCGCCTCGGCGATACGACGGCAAAGGACGCCGGCCGGCTCACGCTCAACCCTCTGAAGCACATCGACCCGATGGGCCTGCTGATGATGGTCGTGTTCAAATTCGGCTGGGCAAAGCCCGTGCCGGTGAACATGATGCGCTTTCGCAGCCCCAAGCGCGGCATGGCGCTCACGGCGCTGGCGGGGCCGGTGTCGAACGTGCTGCTCGCACTGGTGTTTCTGTTTTTGTACGGTCTGCTGTATCGGGCGCTGTATTCGGTGCAGTTTCTGCTGGACATGATCTGGCTGACGGCATATATCAGTCTGGCGCTGGCCATTTTCAATATCATCCCGGTCTCACCGCTCGACGGGTCCAAGGTGCTCTTTGCGCTGCTGCCCGACGCGGCGTATGCCAAGCTCATGCGCTATGAGCGCTATGGCATGATCCTGCTGCTCGTGCTGGTCGCCACCGGCGTGCTCGGCAAGCCGCTCACCACGGTGACGGAGGCCGCGTTTGACAAACTCTTTGTATTTGCGGAGTGGGGCTATGAACTTATCGGCATCTTCGGCTAAGCCGGCCGATCCAACTTATTTTCTCGAGGGCGTCATCCACGACAAGAGCGAGATGGCGGATTTTGAGGGCCCGCTGAGCCTGATCCTGCTGCTCTTGTCGAAGAACAAGATCGAGATCCGGGACATCAAAATTTCGGAGATCCTCGATCAGTATCTGGAGTACCTCAACGCCATGGAAAAGCTCGATCTCGAGATTGCGAGCGAGTTCGTGCAGATGGCGTCCTATCTGCTCTATATCAAGACCCGTATGCTCCTCACGGAGGAGAAGGAGGTCACAGAGCTTGAGCAGCTCATCGCATCGCTTGAGCAGCTCAAGTGCAAGGACACCTATGCGGCTGTGAAGTCCGTCACGCCGATGCTCGACGCTGCGGCCCGGACCGGCCTGCACTATCTCTCGCGCCCGCCGGAGCCGCTGCCGAAGTCAGCGGGGGAATACCGCTACCGCATCGAGCAGGCAGACCTTCTGCGCGCGCTGCTGTCGGTGTTCACGCGCGGCGGCGCGGCGGCGACGGATGCGCTGCAGATGGCGGCGCCGAAGCGCATCGTCTACAGCGTGCGCGACAAATGCCGCACGCTCATTGACCAGCTGCGCGAGCGGGGGAGCATGCCACTCAGCACGCTCTACAGCCAGTGCACCAGCCGCAGCGAGATCGTGGCGACGTTTTTGTCCGTGCTGGAGCTGTGCAGCCTCGGCCATCTGATGCTTTCCGAGCAAAACGGCGAATATGTGGCAAGCTTCACCGGCGGCGTCACGGACGATATTCTGGAATCCATTGTAGAGTGAGAAATTTTTATGGAACACGAGGAATTACTTTCGGTCATTGAGGCCATTTTATTTGCAGCGGGCGATCCCGTGCCGGCGTCGCGCATCGCGCTCGTCACCGGCGAGGAGACGCAGACGATCGTCTCGGCCGCCAGGGAGCTCGCCGCGGCCTATGAGGAAAACCGCTGCGGTATGCGCCTGGTGCAGATGAACGATCTGCTGCAGCTGTGCTCCGCGCCGGAGTATGCGGAGTATATCCGCCGCGCGCTCGAGCAGCGCAAGCCGCCCAAGCTCTCGCAGCCGGCGCTGGAGGTGCTGGCGATCGTGGCGTATTTCCAGCCCGTCACGCGCGCGTACATCGACCAGGTGCGCGGCGTGGACAGTGCCTACACGGTCACGACGCTGCTCGAGCGCGGGCTCATCGAGGCCTGCGGCAAGCTCGACGCGCCCGGCCGCCCGTCGCTGTACCGCACGAGCGCGCTGTTTCTGCGCACCATGGGTATGCAGTCGCTCGATGAGCTGCCCGTGCTGCCGGATCTGTCGTCCGACGAGGGCGCGGAAAAGCTCGAACAGGCCATCTCGGAGCTGCGCGGCCGCGGCGAGCAGATGGAGCTGACGGACACGGAGGAAAAACCGACAGGGGAGTGATGCCGATTGACGGCCCTGTGGATCATACTGGCGATCGCGCTGGTGCTGACGGTGCTGAATCTGCTGCCGGTCGGCGTGGACGCCGCCTACGCGGACGATGTGTTTTCGCTCGCGGCGCGCATCGGCCCGTTCCGGCTCCGGCTCCTGCCGAAACCGCCGGACCAGAAGCCAAAGAAGAAAAAGCCCCCAAAACCGAAGAAGGAAAAGCCGAAAAAGCGATCCGCCCCGCCGGATATCCGGACGATCCTCGCCCTTGCAAAGCTCGGCCTGCAGGCGCTGGATCGCTTCCGGCAGCGGCTGCGTGTGCAGCTGCTGCGGCTGGTGTTTGTCTCCGGCGCGTCGGATCCGTACGACACGGCGCTGGCGTTCGGCTACGTCAATGCCGCGCTCGGCGCGCTCACGCCGCTGGCGGAGCGGGCGCTGCGCATCGACGAGCGGGATATTCAGACCGGTGTGGATTTTCAGGCCGAGCGGCCGCGCATCGACGCGCGCATCGTCTGCACGATCCGTATCGGACAGATCGTCATCATCGCGCTGGCGTTCGGCGCAGGATTCCTGAAACAGAAAATGCACGCGAAACAGGCCCGTGCCGCACGCGCAAAGACCGCGCCGGCCACGCAGGAAAGGAAGGTCAGCAATGGATAATGAAATCAGTGCAGTCATGACTGCGACCATGAGCAAGATCAAGGAAATGGTGGACACGAACACCGTCGTCGGCGAACCGATCACGACGCCGGACGACATCACGCTCATTCCGCTGTCCCGCGTCAGCTTCGCCTTTGCCAGCGGCGGGTCGGAGTTCCCGATGAAGGAGAACAAAAACGGTGTCGGCTGCGGCAGCGGTGCCGGTGTCAAGGTTGAACCGATGGGCTTTCTGATCGTCAAGGACGGCAATGTGCGCATGCTCAACGTCATGCCGCCGGCAGCGAACACGTTTGACCGCCTGATCGACATGACCCCGCAGGTGATCGACCGCATCGACCAGTTTATCGACCAGCGCAAGGCCGACAAAGCATAAACCGCACCGAAAGTGCCCATAATAAGCACCGCCCGAAACTTGGAAAGGGTGGTGCTTGTTTTGAAACGGATGTTTTTTGGCCTTGCCTGCGTGCTGGCCATTTCTTTGCTTTTCACGCCGCGCGCACATGCCGCCGGGACGGACAATGCGGCCAGGGCCGCCATTGTCGTGCATCCCGAGACCGGCGCCGTGCTCTATGAAAAGAACGCGGACGAGCGGCTCGGCATTGCCAGCACGACGAAGATCATGACTGCGCTCGTCGTGCTCGCGCACTGTGCACTGGAGGAACCGGTCGAGATCCTGCCGGAATACACGGCGGTCGAGGGCTCGTCGATGTATCTGCGCGCCGGCGAGACGTACACGGTTGAGGAGCTGCTCTACGGCCTGATGCTCGTGTCCGGGAATGATGCCGCCATCGCGCTCGCATGTCACACGGCAGGCTCTGTGGCGGCGTTTGCGGGCATGATGAACGACAAGGCGCGCGCGCTCGGCATGACCAGCAGCGCGTTTCAAAACCCCAACGGCCTTGACGCCGAGGGGCACTATTCCACGGCGCGCGACATGGCGAAGCTCGCCTGTGCGGCTCTGGAAAATGAGACATTCCGCGCGATCGTGTCCACAAAGAGCACGACCGTGGACGGGCAGACGCTCGTGAACCACAACCGCCTGCTGCGCAGCTATGACGGTGCGGTCGGCGTCAAGACCGGGTACACCAAGACCGCGGGCCGGACGCTCGTGTCCTGCGCGCAGCGCGGCACGACGCAGTTCGTGTGCGTGACGCTCTCGGATCCGGACGACTGGAACGACCACACGCACCTGCTCGACTGGGCGTTTGAAAACTACGAGTACCGCTGCGTCGCCGGCGACACGCCGGTATACGCCGTGCCGGTGCTCTCCGCCACGGTGGAGCTCTGCGCAGCGGCGCCGGAGCGGCCTGCCTATCTGCTCGTGCACCCGGATGACCCGGTGTCGCTGAAGGCGGAGCTGCCGCGCTTCACGTTTGCGCCGGTGGAGCAGGGCGCGCAGGCGGGCATACTGACGGCGACCGGGCCGGATGGGCAAAGCGTCTCCGTGGCGCTCTGCTATGCAGAACCCGCGGCGCTCGACCCGGACGTGAAGATCACGCCGCTCGCGCGGCTCGGCCGGCTGTGGACGCACGCCTGCCGTTACTTTTCTTCCTACTACTATCCTGTATCCTGAGGTGATGACCATGCAGCAGCGGCTGCAAAAGTGCATTTCCGAGGCGGGCGTCGCCTCCCGCCGCACGGCGGAGGCGATGATCTCCGCCGGCCGCGTGACCGTCAACGGCCGAACCGCACAGCTTGGCGCGCAGGCAGACCCGGAGACCGACGTCATCTGCATCGACGGCCGGCCGCTGCCGCCGCGCGCCCCGAAGCGGTACATAATGCTGAATAAACCGCGCGGCTATGTCACGACGATGCACGACGAGCGCGGGCGCAAAACGGTGGCGGATCTTGTGGCTTCGGCAGGGGAGCGGCTGTATCCGGTCGGGCGGCTGGATCTCGATTCCGAGGGCCTGCTCATTCTGACGAATGACGGGGAGATCGCAAACTGTCTCATGCACCCGTCACACGAGATCCCCAAAACGTATGAGGTGGACGTAGAGGGCGGCGACCTCGCAGCTGCGGCAGAGACCATGCATGCCGTCACGGAGCTGGAGGGCTATCGTGTCCGCCCGGCGGAAGTGACGGTGCTCGCGCCAGGCCGGCTGTCCGTCACGATCCATGAAGGGCGCAACCGGCAGGTGCGCCGCCTGTGTGCGCTCGCGGGGCTGCGTGTCCGGCGGCTCGTGCGCGTGGCAGAGGGGCAGCTGCGGCTCGGCACGCTCGCGCCGCGTCAGTGGCGGCCGCTGACGGAGCAGGAGATCACGTACCTGAAATCTCACCTTTGAGACAAAAATTTTTATGCAAGTTTTTCTCCTGGAAATTGCAAAAACAACTTGCAAAGTGGTGCAAATTTGCTTAAAATAAAAAAATGTGCCGCAGCTTGGCGGTAAAAATGCGTATTTACAGGGTGAACATATGAAAATGGATATATTGTCTGCTTTGGAGCATAAATTTTCCTCCTTTTCCAAGGGCCAGCGCACCATCGCGCAGTTTATTCTGAAAAACTATGACAAGGCGGCCTTTATGACGGCTGCGCGCCTCGGAGAAGTGACCGGCGTGAGCGAGTCGACCGTCGTGCGTTTCGCGGCCGATCTCGGCTATCGCGGCTACCCTGGCATGAAAAAAGCGCTGCAGGAGATCGTGCGCAACCGCCTGACCTCGGTCGAACGCATCGAGGCGGCCGAGAGCACCATGGACGGGCACGACGTGCTCAAGGCGGTGCTGCGCGCGGATATCAACAATCTGCAGGCCACGCTCGACGAGGTCGATCAGGACAACTTTGACCAGGCAGTCGATATGATCCTCTCGGCAAAGCATATCTACATCATCGGCATGCGCACGTCCACGACGCTGGCGGATTTTCTCGGCATCTATCTCAAGCTGCTGCTGGATAATGTCACGGTCGTCAAGGAGATCGCCGCGCGCGAGGTGTACGAACAGATGCTGCGCATCGGCGAGGGCGACCTCATCATCGGCATCAGCTACCCGCGCTATTCCAAGCGCACGATCAGCGCCATGAAGTTTGCGCGCGATCACGGCGCGCGCTGCCTCGGCATGACGGACAGCAAGGTCTCGCCGCTCAACGAGATCTCCGACGTGTGCCTGTATGCCAAGAGCGAGATGGTGTCCTTCCTTGACTCGCTCGTCGCACCCATGAGCCTGATCAATGCGCTCATCATGGCCGTCAGCGCGCGTGATCGGGAGCGCACGTTTGAGACGTTCCGCGAGCTGGAGACCGTCTGGAAAGAATACGAGGTGTATGGGACTGTTGAAAGCTGATGTAGTCGTGATTGGCGGCGGTGCGGCCGGGTCCATGTGCGCGCTCACGGCGGCGCAGCGCGGGCTTCATGTTGTGCTGCTCGAGCCGAACAAAATGCTCGGCAAGAAGCTGCGCATCACCGGCAAAGGCCGCTGCAACGTAACGAACCACTGCGATGTGAAAACCATCCTTGCCAACATTCCGGGCGACGGGCGCTTTCTCTACAGCGCGCTCAACCGCCTCGGCCCGCAGGACACGATGGCGCTGTTTGAATCGCTTGGCGTGCCGCTCAAGACCGAGCGCGGCAACCGCGTGTTCCCGGTCTCCGACCGGTCGCACGACGTTGCCAACGCCCTTGAGCGCGCCTATGCGCACGCGGGCGGGCGGGTCGTGCACGCTGCGGCAACGGATATCCTGACGCAGGACGGCGCCGTCTCCGCCGTTGTGACCACGGAGGGCGCGATCGACTGCGATGCCGCCGTCATCTGCACGGGCGGCCTGTCCTATCCGCTCACCGGTTCGACCGGCGACGGCTACCGGTTTGCGCAGCGGCTGGGCCATACGGTCACGCCCACGCGCGCCTCGCTCGTGCCGCTGGAATCCGAGGATCCCTGGTGCGCCGAGATGCAGGGCTTCTCCCTGCGCAACGTGACGCTCACGGTCTACGATGAGCAGAACAAGGCCGTTTATTCCGACCTGGGCGAGATGCTCTTCACGCACTTTGGCGTGTCGGGCCCGCTGGTGCTGTCGGCGAGCGCGCATATGCGCGACTTTTCGCGGCACAAATACCGCCTGTCCATTGATCTGAAGCCGGCGCTGGACGAAAAGAAGCTCGACGCGCGCATCCTGCGCGATTTTCAGAAATACGCCAACCGCGACTTTAAGAATGCGCTCTATGACCTCGCAGGCCATGCCATGATCCCGGTGCTCGTGCGCCTGTCCGGCATCCCGGAGGATACGAAGGTCAACGTTATCACGCGCGAGCAGCGGCATCGGCTCGTGGAGCTGTTCAAGCATTTTCCGGTGTCGGTCATCGGCACGCGGCCCATCGATGAGGCCATTATTACATCCGGCGGCGTGTCGCTCAAGGAGGTCAACCCGCGCACCATGGGCTCTAAGCTCGTGCACGGGCTGTATTTTGCCGGCGAGGTGCTCGATCTGGACGCCTATACCGGCGGCTTCAACCTGCAGATCGCATGGAGCACCGGCTATGTGGCCGGAAATGCGGCCTGCACATAACGCACGAAAGGAAATGAACGTTTTGGATACACACATTACCGTTGCCATCGACGGCCCGTCCGGCGCTGGAAAGAGCACGATTGCCCGCGCGGCTGCGCGCCGCTTCGGCCTCATCTATGTGGACACCGGCGCGATCTACCGCACGGTCGGCCTCGCCTGTGAGCGGGCCGGCGCGGACTGTTCGGACACCGCCGCCGTGCAGGCGCTGCTGCCGGAGCTGAAGATCGAGCTTGCCTATGACGCCGCAGGCGAGCAGCGGATGCTGCTCAACGGCGAGGACGTCTCGGACACGATCCGTCTGCCGGAGGTGTCGCTGCTTGCCTCGCGTGTGTCGGCGCTGCCAGTCGTGCGCACGTTTTTGCTGGATATGCAGCGCGATCTCGCGCGCACGCACAGTGCCGTCATGGACGGGCGCGATATCGGCACGGTCGTCCTGCCGGACGCCGGGCTGAAGATCTTCCTGTCCGCCTCGGCGGAGTGCCGCGCGCAGCGCCGCTACCGCCAGCTGCAGGAGAAGGGCATTGAGGAGCCTTATGCCGACGTGCTGCGCGAGCTCGAGCAGCGCGATTATGACGATACGCACCGCGCCGTCGCGCCGCTCAAGGCAGCGCCGGACGCCGTGCACATCGACACGAGCGACCTGACGCTCGATGAGAGCATCGACGCCGTGTGCGCGGCTATCCGCACACGCTTCGGAGTGGAGGGAAAGGCGTGAAGAAACTCATGGTTGCCAAGTCGGCCGGCTTCTGCTTTGGTGTCAGCCGGTCGGTGAAGATGGCCGAGGAAATGCTTGCTGCCGAGCAAAACTGCTACAGCCTCGGCGAGCTTATCCATAATGACGATGTGGTGCAGCACCTGCGGTCCGAGGGCCTCACGGTCGTGGACGGCCCGGAGCAGATCCCGCAGGGCGCGTCCGTCATCATCCGCTCCCACGGTGTCAGCCGCGCGGAGTTTGAGGCCGTGCAGCACACGGGCGCGACGGTGTATGACGCGACGTGCCCGAAGGTCAAGCGCATCCATGAGATCGTAGCTGAGGCTTCCGCCGAGGGGCGGCAGCCGGTCATCATCGGTGCAGCCGGGCACCCCGAGGTGCGGGCGATCTGCGGCTGGTGCGTCTCTCCGGTCGTGGTCAATGACGCTGCGGAGCTCGCCGCGCGTATTGCCGACGGCACCATTGACTGTGCAAAACCGCTGACTGTCGTCATCCAGACGACCCAAACGCAAGAGAAACTGCTGGAATGTCAGAAAATCATAAAAAAACAGTGTACAAACGCAAAATTGTTTGATACAATATGTGGTGCTACGTTTACACGTCAGACAGAGGCTGCGCAGATGGCCAGCGCCTGCGACGCAATGGTCGTCGTCGGCGGCAGCCACAGCGCCAACAGCCGCCATCTCTACGAGATCTGCCGCAGCGCGTGTGCAAACGTGCAATTTATTGAAAACGCAGCGCAGCTTGATACAAGCGCGTTCGTACATGCGGATACGGTCGGCCTGACAGCCGGGGCCTCCGTGCCTGCATGGATCATTAAGGAGGTAAAACAAAAGATGAGTGACGAGATCCTGACTCAAGAAAATCCCACGGAGACTGAAAATTTTGATGAAATGCTGGAGGCATCTCTCAAGCCTATATATAATGGAGAAAAGGTAACCGGTACGGTCGTGGCCATTTCTGGCACCGAGATCAGTGTCGATATCGGCACCAAGTATTCCGGCTTCATCCCGACCAGCGAGTTCACCGACGACGGCATCAAGGTCGAAGACGTCCTGCACGTCGGCGACACCATTGAGGCGAGCGTTGTCCGCGTCAACGACGTCGAGGGCACTGCGATGCTCTCCAAGAAGCGTCTCGATGCCGTGAAGAACTGGGCTTCCATTGAAGAGGCGCAGGAGAGCGGCGAGATCGTCGAGGGCAAAGTCACCGAGGACAACAAGGGCGGCATCGTTGTGTCCGTCAAGGGCATCCGCGTGTTCGTGCCCGCTTCCCAGTCCGGCCTGCCGAAGGACGCTGCCATGTCCGAGCTCGTCGGCCAGACCGTGCGCCTGAAGATCACCGAGGTCAACCGCGGCCGCAAGCGCGTCGTCGGTTCCATCCGTGCCGTCGCCCAGAAGGAGCGCCGCGAGCGCGCCGAGAAGATCTGGAGCGAGATCGAGGTCGGCAAGCACTATCACGGTGTTGTCAAGTCCCTGACGTCCTACGGCGCGTTCGTCGATATCGGCGGCATTGACGGTATGGTGCACGTCTCCGAGCTGAGCTGGAGCCGCATCAAGCAGCCGTCCGACGTGCTGTCCGTCGGCGACGAGGTCGATGTTTACGTCATCAGCTTCGATCCGGAGAACCACAAGATCTCCCTCGGCTACAAAGATCCCAACGGCAACCCCTGGAACAAGTTCATGTCCACCTTCCAGGTCGGCGATGTGGCGAAGGTCACCATCGTCAAGCTCATGCCTTTCGGCGCGTTCGCCGAGGTGCTGCCCGGTGTGGACGGCCTGATCCACATCTCCCAGATCGCCAACCGCCGCATCGGCAAGCCCGATGAGGTCCTGACCGTCGGCGACATTGTCGATGCGAAGATCACCGCCATCGACGAGGAGAAGCACAAGATCTCCCTGTCCATCCGCGCGCTGACCGCTCCCGAGCCGGCCCCGGTGCGTGAGCGCCCGGCGAAGAAGCCGCATGCTCCGGAAGCTGACGCTCTGGTCTACGAAGTGTCCGCCACCGGCGAGGCCACCGGCAACATCCCCGAGATCGACGACGACGAGATCGACGAGTAATTTCCGTCCTGAAACATCCCTGCACGAACCGTGCAGGGATGTTTTTTGCTGCCCGCACCTTGCGCCGGTCTGCATTTCTGATTATAATGAAGCTATAGAATTATGGATCATTGTACGATATTCGAGAAAGGAGCGATCCCATGGCACTGTACGGAAAGATCAAAGCGAAGCTCGTCGGCAAACCGTTTTGCACGATGGTCGTTCTGGCGGCCGGTTCTTCCAAGCGGATGGGCCGCGACAAGCTGATGATGGAGGTCGGCGGTGTGCCGGTGCTCGTGCGCTCACTGCAGGCGATGCAAAACTGCGCCGCCGTGGATGAGCTCATCGTCGTCACGCGCACGTCCCGCCTCGAGGAGATCGCGGCGCTGCGCGACCGGTACGGCCTGACGAAGATGACTAAGGTCGTCGTCGGCGGCATGACGCGCGCCGAGTCCTCGCTTGCCGGCGTGTTGGCGGCGAGCAATAGGGCCACGCTCATCGGCATCCACGACGCGGCGCGCCCGCTTGTGACGGATGATATCATCACGGAGACCATTCAGGCGGCGAAAAAGAGCCGCGCGGCCGCGCCCGGCATCCCGGTGCGCGACACGGTCAAGCGCACGGCCGGCGGCGTTATCACTGGCACGCCCGAGCGCGCGTCGCTCACCGCCATTCAGACGCCGCAGGTGTTCCAGGCGGATCTGATCAAGGCCGCGCTCACGAACGCCATGCGCAAGCACCTGGCCATCACCGATGACTGCTCGGCCGTGGAGCAGCTGCGTGTCAAGCCGGTCGTGACGCAGGGTTCGGACGAAAACCTCAAGATCACGACGCCGATCGATATCGAGCTCGCGGAGTCTATTCTCAGGAGGCGCGGCGGGGCATGATGCGCATTGGTCACGGTTATGATGTACACCGGCTCGTCACGGGCCGCAAGCTCATCCTCGGCGGTGTGGACATCCCGCACGAGACCGGCCTGCTCGGCCACTCGGACGCGGACGTACTGACGCATGCCGTCATGGATGCGCTGCTCGGCGCGGCGGCCATGGGGGATATCGGCCACCTTTTCCCGGACAATGACCCGGCTTATGCCGGCGCGGACAGTCTGGCGCTGCTGCGCGAGGTAACGGCGCGCCTGCACGCAGCCGGATACACGGTCGGCAATCTGGACTGCACCGTGCTTGCTCAGGCGCCGAAGCTCGCACCGCACATCGCGCAGATGCGCCGCAATCTGGCGCAGTGCATGGACGTGGACGTGGACCGCGTCAGCGTCAAGGCGACGACCGAGGAGGGCCTCGGCTTCACCGGTACGCGCGAGGGCATCGCCGCGCACGCGGTCGTCCTGATCGAACGGATTTCGTAAACGCCTGCGCCGCTCCCGCATAGAATAAGGCATAACGATGTGGGAGGGAGCTCATAATGCAGCGCTACTGTCTGATCATGTGCAGGTCACTGACCTATGCACAGCGGTCATCGCAGGTGCTCGAGCGCGCGGGCATTACCGCCACTGTGCTCAAAGCGCCGCAAAGCGTTTCAAAGACCGGATGCACGTATTGCGTCAAACTTTATGAATCCAGTCTGGTTCGTGCGCTGGCGCTCCTGGACCGCGCAGCGATCCGGCGGGGTAAGGTGTATCGCCTGCTGGAAGATGGCACTTACCAGGAGGTGACGGTATGATCTATCTGGACTCGGCGGCGACGAGCCTGCTCAAGCCGCCGTCGGTGGCGCGTGCGACGGCCATGGCCGTGCGCACGATGGCAAGTCCCGGCCGCGGCGGCCACAGCGCCGCCATGCGTGCGGCCGATACGGTGTTTGCCTGCAGAGAAGCAGCGGCGGAGCTGTTTCATGTTCCGGAGCCGGAGCGTGTCGTGTTCACCATGAATGCGACGCACGCACTCAACATTGCAATCCACTCGCTCGTATCGCCCGGTGATCCGGTCGTGATCTCCGGCTACGAGCACAACTCCGTCACGCGCCCGCTCCATGCGCTGGGCGCGCAGGTGCGCGTGGCGGAAAGTCCGCTCTTCGACCCCGAGGCAGCGGTCAGCGCCTTCCGGCGCGCGCTGCCGGGTGCGAAGGCCGTGTGCACGATGGTGTCTAATGTGTTCGGCTATCTGCTGCCGGTGCGGGAGATCGCGGAACTTTGCGCCGCCGCGGGCGTCCCACTGATCGTGGATGCCTCGCAGGCGGCCGGCTGTGTGGCGTTTGACGCGGCGGCGCTCGGCGCGGCGTTTGTGGCCATGCCGGGGCATAAGGGCCTGCTTGGCCCGCAGGGCACGGGCATCCTGCTGTGCTTTGCGCAGCCGAAGCCCCTGCTGTGCGGCGGCACCGGCTCGCAGAGCGTGCTGCAGGATATGCCTGAGGAGCTGCCCGACCGGCTCGAGGCCGGAACGCACAACGTTCCAGGCATCGCGGGGCTGCTCGCCGGGATCCGCTATTTATCGGCGCAGGGCGTCGAGCATATCGAGCGGCGGGAGCGGTGGCTCGCGCAGCGCCTGACGGCGCAGCTGCGCGCGCAGCCCCGGCTGGAGGTGTTTGCGTCGCCGGATCCGGCGTGCCAGACGGCGGTGCTGTCCGTCCGCTGCCGGGATATGGACAGCGAACTGCTGGCGCAGAAGCTTGCGCGCTACGGCATCGCCGTGCGTGCGGGGCTGCACTGCGCGCCGGTCGCGCACCGTACGGCCGGAACGCTGGAGAGCGGCACGGTGCGCCTGAGCCTGTCGCCATTCAACACGGACGCGGAGATCGCGCGCACGGCGCGCGTGTTCCACGAGATCCTGCGCGCGGGATGACGCAGATGCAGATTATGTATTGAAATCCGCCGGTTTGTAGGGTATAATATTATAATTCATAAGATTGGCGTTTTGCACCTGCAAAACGGAAACGAACAGCCGAGGAAATGCTTATGGCACAACTTGCAGCCTTCTGGGCAAAGCTGACGATGTTGGTGTCCACGATCCGGTTTTCGGACATCGTGGATATCCTGATTGTCGCTTATCTGATTTACAATGTCATCATGCTCATCCGCAAGACGAATTCCTATCGCCTTGCACAGGGCGTTCTGCTGATCCTGATCGCACTGTGGCTGTCGGGTGTGCTGAAGCTGACGATGTTCAACCGCATCCTGCAAAAGACGGTCGAGCTTGGCCTGATCGCGCTCGTCATCATCTTTCAGCCGGAGCTGCGCCGCCTGCTCGAGCGCATGGGCAGCAAGGCGCTCCCGCGCTTTGGCGCAAAGCCGCTTGAGACGCTGGGCATGGACAATGTCATTTCGCAGACCATTGCCGCCTGCACGCAGCTGTCGGCGACCAAGACCGGCGCGCTCATCGTTTTTGAGCGCAGCGTGACGCTCGATGAGCAGATGCGCAGCGGCACCATCATCAATTCGGACGTGACGGCGGAGCTGCTCAAGAATATTTTCTATCCCAAGGCGCCGCTGCATGACGGCGCGGTCGTGATCCGGGATGGCCGCATCGCGGCGGCCGGCTGTGTCCTGCCGCTGACGAGCAACACGAACCTCAGCCCGGATCTCGGCACGCGCCACCGCGCGGGCATCGGCATGAGCGAGCACTCGGACGCCGTGATCGTGATCGTATCTGAGGAGACCGGCGGTATTTCCATCGCCGTGGACGGTATGCTCAAGCGCCGCCTGTCCCCGGACACGTTTGAGGCGATCCTCCGCAGCGAACTGGTGCCGGCGGAAGAGCAGCAGCGCAGACGCTGGGACATCATTGTCGATTTCGTAAAGAAACTCAATCCGCTTCGTCGGGAGAAACAACATGACAAAAAAGACGACGATCAACAAAATAGTCAGCAGTAAGGCTTTCTGGATCATCATTTCGCTGCTGGCCTCGTTCCTGCTGTGGACGTATATCATGTCCACGGAGGAGACGACGATCGAGATGACGTTTTCCAATGTCAAGGTCGTGTATCAGGGTGCAGATGATCTGCGCGCTACGCGCGGCCTGATCGTCACGGGCGCCGACGCGGATACGGTTTCCGTGCGCCTGAAAGGCACGCGGCGCGTGCTCGGCAACCTCAGCTCGGCGGACCTGTCGGCGGTCATCGACGTGTCCGGCATCTCGCAGGCGCGCGAAATGCAGGTGAGCTATTCGCTGCAGTATCCGACCAATGTCGATAAGAGCAGCATCACCGTCTTGAGCAAGTCGCCGGAGACGATCAGCTTCTCCGTCGTGCAGGAGGCCAACAAGACGCTCGAAGTGAAGGGCGTGTTCACCGGCAGCGTTAAGGATGGCTACACGGCCGAACCGATCCAGGTAGATCCGTCGTCCATCACGCTCTACGGCCCGCAGGAGGAGCTCGACGCGGTGGACAGCATCTGCGTCTATGTCACGCGCACGGATCTGGACAAGTCCATTGCGCCGACCAACTGCCCATATGTCCTGCTGGACAAGGACGGCAACAAGCTCACCCCCAAAGAGATCACCGGCAATTATGACACGGTCAGCGTGTCCATGCCGGTGCTGATGAACAAGGACCTGCCGCTGACGGTCTCACTGGTCGGCGGCGCCGGGGCGACGGAGGACAACTGTGTCGTCGAGATCGAGCCGAAGAGCATTCAGGTCGCGGGCGATACGACGGTGCTGCAGACGCTCAACCAGCTCGTTGTGGCGACTGTCGATCTGTCGAGCTTTGCCACATCTTACGAGACGACGGTCACGATCCCGCTTGACAACAATCTGCGCAATCTCAGCGGCGTCGCGGAGGCAACGGTCCGCGTCTCCGTCCGCGGGCTGGAAACCGAGAAGATCACGGCGACGAATATCACAACGACCGGCACGAACCGGCACGTGGAGATCGCAACGACATCTCTGGTCGTGACCGTGCGCGCGCCGGCGGAGACGATCTCGCAGATCACGGCGGACAACATACGTGTTGTCGCCGATCTGACAAATTACAAGGCCACGAGCGGTACGGTCGCCGTGCCGGCCAAGGTCTATGTGGACGGCTTCTCCGACGCCGGTGCGATCGGGGAATACGTTGTGAATGTGCATTTTACGGGAGGATGATACCATGACGCAGGATGCAGTGGTAACAAAGCTAGTCAGCCGCCATGTGGCGGAGGTGGAAGTTGAGCGCGGCACGGCGTGCGGCGGCACATGCGAGTCGTGCGAGGCGTGCGTGTTCCAGAACCGCATCCGTGCAGAGGCGGTCAATAAGGTCTCGGCGCTGCCGGGGCAGAAGGTCGTCATTGAGAGCAAGACGTCGGACGTGCTCGGCGCGGCGGCGCTGCTGTATCTGGTGCCGTTTGTGCTGCTGTTTCTGGGCTATGCCATCGGCAATGCGCTCGGCTGGGCCGAGGGCGGCTGCGTTTTGATCGGCTTTGGCTTTTTTGCGCTCGGCGTTGCGTCCAATGTTATCTACCAGCGTAAGAAGAAAGCCAGCCCCATTACTTTTGAGATCATTCAGATCCGGGAATCCTAAGATAAGAAGGGTAAGCCAATGATAAGAAGTATGACCGGCTACGGCGGCGCAAAGGGCGTCGTTGAGGGCCTGAACGTCACGGTGGAGCTCAAGAGCGTCAATAACCGCTATCTGGACATTGCCGTGCGCATGCCGCGCAATTTCCTCTTCGCGGAGGACGCGGTCAAATCCACCATCCAGCAGCACGTCAGCCGCGGCAAGCTGGATGTGTTCGTCACGATCGATTCCTCGCAGGCGGCTGATACCGTCCTGCGTGTGAACGAGCCGCTGCTGCGCGCCTATATCGACACGCTCAATACGCTCGCCGTGCGCTACGACCTGAAAAATGACATGTCGCTCATGTCGCTCATGCGCTTTCCGGACATCCTGTCCGTGGAGAAGGCGGAGGCGGATCAGGATAAGATCCGCGCCGGTCTGGTCGCGCTGACGCAGCAGGCGCTCGCTGACTATGACCAGATGCGCGAGCGCGAGGGCGCGAAGCTCCGCGCCGACGTGGAGGAAAAGCTCGCGCGTATCGAGTCGCTGGTGACAAACGTGGAGGCGGCCGCCCCCGAGACGGCTGCGGCCTACGAGGCGCGTCTGCGCCAGAAGCTCGAGGCGGTGCTCGCCGCGGCCGATATTGACGAGTCGCGCATCATTGCCGAGGCTGCGATCTATGCCGACCACGTTGCCGTCGATGAGGAGACGGTGCGCCTGCGCAGCCACATCGCGCAGCTGCGCCAGATGCTGGAGTCCGGCTCTCCGGTCGGCCGCAAGGCGGACTTCCTCATTCAGGAGTTCAACCGCGAGGCGAACACCATCGGCTCCAAGTGCCAGAACGCGGACATCGCAAAGGTGGTCGTCGACCTCAAGTCCGAGATTGAGAAGATCCGCGAGCAGATCCAGAACATCGAGTAAGGAGCAGTGGACTTGAAACTCATCAACATCGGATACGGAAACTATGTCTCCGCGGAGCGGCTGCTGGTTGTCGTCAGTCCGGATTCCGCCCCCATCAAGCGCATCGTGCAGGACAGCCGCGAGATCGGTATGCTCATCGATGCGACCTATGGACGAAAGACGCAGGCCGTCCTCATCATGGATACCGGGCACGCGGTGCTTTCGGCACTGCCGCCGGATGCGGTACAGGGCCGTGTCCAGGCCTCAGATCAGGAAACCGGAGGAGATGCAACATGAACCGCCAGACAGGAAAACTGATTTTGATCTCCGGGCCGTCCGGCACCGGAAAGAGCACGGTCATCGCCCGGCTGATGCGCCTGCGGGATGACGTGTGCTTTTCCGTTTCGGCCACGACGCGCGCTCCGCGTCCCGGCGAGGTGGACGGCAAGGACTATTTTTTCGTCACGCGCACGGCGTTTGACGCCATGGTCGCGGGGGACGAGCTGCTGGAGCATGCCGAATACGTCGGCAACTGCTACGGCACGCCGAAGAGCTATGTTGAGCGGCGCTGCGCCGAGGGCATGCATGTCCTGCTGGACATTGACGTGCAGGGCGTGCACCAGATCTCCGAGAACCGGCCGGACGCGATCCGCGTATTCATGATGCCGCCGTCTCTTGCGGAGCTGGAGCGCCGGCTGCGCGGCCGGCACACGGACGACGAGCAGAAGATCTGCGAGCGTCTGGCGCAGGCACGCCGCGAGTGCGCGCTGGCGTATACATATGATTACATCGTCATCAATGACGATCCCGACGTCGCGGCCAAGGAGCTCGACGCCATCATCACGGCAGAGTGCTGCCGCTATCCCGATCGGAAAAACTATTTTACAGAGGTGCTTGAAAAATGATGCTTTATCCTCCCATGAGCGAGCTGGCCGCCAAGGCCGGCAGCCGTTATCTGCTGGTGAATCTGGTCGCGCGCCGCGCGCGCAACATCGCCGCTGCTGCGCAGGCCGCGGGCGAGCCGCTGGATACCAAACCGGTTTCCATGGCGATCGACGAGGTGTATGACGGCCGCCTTCAGGTCGTGCACAAGGAATAATCGCTTTCAGGCGGGCAGTACCCGCCTGATTTTTTCGGAGAGGGGGCGCGCAGATGCTGCAGATCCCGGTCGCAAAGGTCGCCGTTCTGGCTGCAACGTTTGCGTTCGACCGACCGTATACGTATAAGATCCCGCAGCCGCTGGCGGATACGCTTCGCCCCGGCTGCCGCGTCATGGTGCCGTTTTCGCGCGGGAACCGCCCGTGTGAGGGTATGGTGCTTGCGCTGGACAAGGCGGAGGATGACCCGAAGCTCAAGCCCATCACGCGCCAGCTCGACCCCGAGCCCATCCTCTCACCGGAGCTGATCCGTCTGGCCGTCTGGATGCATGACCGCTTTTTCTGCACGATCTATGACGCGCTGCACGCGATCCTGCCGGCCGGCGTCTGGTATCGGGTCAGCACGGTCTACTGTGCGGCGCCGGAGCTGGATGCGGCCGCGGCGTTGGCCCAGTGCGGGAGATCCAAGCAGCGGCGGCTTGCACTCGAGACCGTGCTGGAGCACGGCGGCCGCTGCCCGCTCGACGAGCTGCAGGCGGCGTTTGGCGACAAAGACCCGGCAAGCGCGCTGCACTGGCTCGTGGAGCAGAAATTTCTGACCGTGGAGGGTACGCAAAAGCGCGTCGTGCGCGACAAGCAGCTGGAGTATGCCAGCCTCGCCGTTCCGCTGGAAGAGGCTCAGGAGGAGATCCGCCGCCGCAGGCGTGCGCCGCATCAGGTCGCCATTTTGGAGCTGCTGTGCACGATCGGCCGCGCGTCGGCCGGTGAAGTGTGCCAGTTTACCGGCGCGCCGAGAAGCTCCATGAAGGCGCTCGTGCAGCAGGGCGTCGTGCACATTGACACCGAGCCCTATTTTCGCCGTCCGGTGCATTACACCGGGCAGCCGCAGCCGATCCCGGTGTTGACGCCGGCGCAGGAGCAGGTGTTTTCCGGCCTGAAGGCGCTGCTGCGCGCACCGGACGCGCAGGCGGCGCTGCTCTTCGGCGTGACCGGCAGCGGCAAGACGCTCGTCTACCTGCACCTGATCGCGCAGGCGCTCGCGGCGGGGCAGGGCGCGATCCTGCTCGTGCCGGAGATCTCACTGACGCCGCAGATGATCGAGGCGTTTTCCGCCTATTTCGGTGACACGGTCGCCGTTTTGCACAGCGGCCTGCCGCTCTCGGAGCGCTACGACGAGTGGAAGCGCATCCGCGCGGGTCTCGCGCGCGTCGTTGTCGGCACGCGCAGCGCGGTTTTCGCACCCGTGCAGGATCTCGGCCTGCTCATCATCGACGAGGAGCAGGAGGACACCTATAAGTCCGAGAGCACGCCGCGCTATCACGCGCGCGACGTGGCCAAGTTCCGCTGCGCCCAGCACCGTGCGCTGCTGCTGCTCGGCTCGGCAACGCCGGACGTTGTCAGCCGCTATTACGCCGAGACCGGGCGCTATCATTACTTCACGCTGCCGGATCGGTTCAATGCCCGTAAGCTGCCGGACGTCATCATCGCCGATATGAAGCAGGAACTGCGCAACGGCAACTCCGGCTCCATCAGCTCCGTGCTCTATGGCGAGCTGGAGGAGAATCTCCGACGCGGCGAGCAGAGCATTTTGTTTCTCAACCGGCGTGGCGCGAGTAAGATCGTCACCTGTGCCGAGTGCGGCGCGACCTATTCGTGCCCGAACTGCAGCGTCAGCCTGACGTATCATCAGGGCAACCAGATGCTCATCTGCCACCACTGCGGCTACCGCCGGCGGGTCGATCCGCAGTGCCCGGTCTGCGGCGGCGAGCTGCGCTTTCTCGGCGACGGGACGGAGCGCATCGAGGCGGATCTCCACGCGCTGTTCCCCGGCGTGGAGACGCTGCGCATGGATGCCGACGCCATCGCCATGGCTGGCACGCACGAGGCGCTGCTGCAGCGCTTTGCGCGCGAGCGCATCCCCATCATGATCGGCACGCAGATGATCACAAAGGGGCTGAATTTTGAAAACGTCACGCTCGTCGGCGTGCTCAATGCCGACCAGAGCCTGTACGTCGGCGATTACCGCGCCAATGAGCGCACGTTTTCGCTCATCACGCAGGTCATCGGCCGCAGCGGCCGCGGTGATGCGCCCGGCCGGGCCGTCATCCAGACATTCACGCCCGCGAACGAGACCATCCGGCAGGCGGCGCGGCAGGATTACGATGCGTTTTACCGCTCGGAGATCCGGCTGCGCAAGCTCAACGGCACGCCGCCGTTCAGCGAGGTGCTGGCCGTCACGGTCTCCGGCGCGCAGGAGAATGCGGTCGTGCGCTGCTGCGCCTATATCCGCGATTACTTTCGCCAGACGATCGGCGAACGCGCGGAGGTGCTCGGCCCGGCGCCGCTGCCGGTCGTGCGCATGAACAACCGCTACCGCTACCGCGTCACGCTTTACTGCAATCAGAGCAAGGCGGTGCGCCGCGCGGCGGCGAACATCGTCATGTACTGCAACACAGAAAAATCATTCCGCGATGTCACCGTTTTTGCCGATGACAATCCGCTGGATTAGAGGAGAGATACGATATGGCTACAAGAATGATTCTCAAAAACGGCGACCCGCAGCTGCGCAAGCACTGCCACGAGGTCAAGGATTTTAATCCCCGGCTGCACATGCTGCTCGACGATATGCGCCAGACGCTGGCCGAGTCCAACGGCGTCGGCCTTGCCGCGCCGCAGGTCGGCGTGCTGCGCCGCGCCGTCATCGTGCTCGAGACGAACGTCCCGGACGGGGAAGAGGAGTATATGATCGAGCTCATCAACCCCACTATCGTGGAGACGGCCGGGGAGCAGACCGGCGCCGAGGGCTGCCTGAGCATTCCGAACGAGTTCGGCATCGTCCAGCGCCCGGACTATGTAAAGGTCCGCGCGCAGGATCGCCACGGCGAATGGTTCGAGGTCGAGGGCCGCGGCCTGACGGCGCGCGCCTTCTGCCACGAGATCGACCATCTCGATGGCGTCCTGTTCATCGACAAGGCGATCCGGATGCTCTCTCCCGAGGAGCTTGAGCAGCAGGCGAAGGGGTGAGGCGCATGCGCATCGTGTTTATGGGCACGCCGGATTTTGCGGCCGTGTCCCTGCAGCGCCTGCTCGACGAGCGGTTTGACGTGGTCGGCGTATTCACGCAGCCGGACAAGCCGAAAAACCGCGGCATGAAGCTCCAGCCGAGCCCGGTCAAGGAGATCGCGCTCGCGGCGGGGCTGCCGGTGTTCCAGCCGGCAAAGATGCGCGACGGCACGGCGCTGGCTGATCTCCAGAGCCTGCGGCCGGACATTCTCGTTGTTGTGGCCTATGGCCGCATTCTGCCGGATGACCTGCTCGCGGTCGCGCCCTACGGGGCGGTGAACGTCCACGGCTCGCTGCTGCCGAAGTACCGCGGCGCTGCGCCGATCCAGTGGGCGGTGCTCAACGGCGATGCCGTGACCGGCGTTTCGACCATGTACCTTGACCGCGAAATGGATACCGGCGACGTGATCTATGCCGCTCAGACGCCGGTCGGCGAATTCGAGACGGCGGGAGAGCTCTTCGACCGCCTTGCCGTCATGGGAGCGGATCTGCTCGTGCGCACGCTGCGCGACATCGCCGCGGGTACTGCGCCGCGCACGCCGCAGGATCACAGCCAGGCGACGTATACCCGTCCGCTCACGCGCGACGATTCGCCCATCGACTGGGATCAGAACCCGCGCGCGATCATCAAGCACATCTGCGGTCTTGAGCCGTGGCCCGTCGCAACAGCGGAGCTCGGCGGGCAGACGTTCAAGATCCATGCGGCGGATTACTCCGAGCGCACGACGCACAAAGCGCCCGGAACGATCGTGGCCGCCGGGAAAGACGGCGTCACGGTCGCCTGCGCCGGTGGGCAGACGGTGCGCATCACGCAGCTGCAGGCGCCGGGGAAAAAGCGCATGTCGGCGGCCGACTACCTGCTCGGGCACACGCTGCCCGTTGAGGGCTGACCATGGCCATGACTGCCCGGGAAGCCGCCTGGACTGCGCTGCAGCGCTGGCGCAAAAACGGCGCGTGGTCGGAGATAAGTCCGTGGACGGTAATTATCTCCGCAATGCTCTTTGCCGCCACGCTGAGCGTGTCGTCAGCCTTGCCGAATGCCTCGAGGATAGGCAGCTCGGGATATATCTCGCGCAGGCGTTCGTTATTGATTACGAGCAGCGCGTCAACGTGCTTTGACATCTCCTCGACGCCGTAAAGAGCCTGATCTATCTTCTTCTCGCCTTCAAAACGGAAGGGGATTGTCACAATTCCGACTGTCAATATGCCGAGTTCTTTCGACACGCGGGCTATCACCGGAGCGGCTCCCGTGCCGGTTCCGCCGCCCATTCCGGCTGTGATGAAAGCCATCTTCGTACCGTCGTTGAGCATCTTTTTCACGTCTTCTATACTCTCTTCGGCAGCCTCACGTGCCTTCTCGGGCTTGTTGCCGGCGCCAAGTCCCTCTTTTCCGAGTTGCAGATGGACAGGCACGGGCGAGTCGTTAAGTGCCTGATTATCTGTGTTACAGAGCACGAACGACACATCATGGATACCCTCGCGATACATGTGATTTACGGCGTTGCCGCCACCACCGCCTACGCCGATGACTTTGATTATGCTGTTTTCCTTTTCGGGTTCGCCGAAATCAACTATTCTGTGTAAGTCAACCATATTCTGTTTTTATTAAAATCGTGGTAAAAAATTGATACAATCGCTGTCTCGAATGAGATTATTCATCGTCGGCTACGAGCTTGACAAAGAAGTCTTTGAGCTTCCTCACATGTCCTTTTACGTCCTTGCGATTTTTCCGTTCCTCCTCTTCCTGCCGGGCAGCTTCCTCGGCTTCCTGTCA
>OGLB01000255.1_pt1 | contig 32039 bp, 21 predicted proteins | sample 1572551 | NCBI WGS metagenome assembly OGLB01 (sample SAMEA2582003, study PRJEB24529) | metagenome | biome: Human gut stool | place: China | collected 2011
ATTGTTTAGGTTAGTAGTAATAGATTTAGGTTTTTAGTTATTAGGTTTAAGGTAAATTGTTTAACAGGTAGCTATGAAGGATCGTGAGACTCTTCATTAATTACGAAAAAGGATTTTTAGTTAAACATAGGATTACGGCGCTGCTCGATGAGAGTAGCGCCGTATTTCTTTTATATACTAACATCAAGAATAATATCCTAATCAGCGTACCACAACCTTCATGCCTTTCACTATGTAGACACCAGCAGGTAGGGTAATATGCTTTTCTACACCTGCCTCTACGCTCTCGCGACTGACCATTCTTCCGTCAATGCCGAATACAGCAAGCTGCTCTGACTTGTCGGAGCCAACGACAAGTTCTCCAATGCCTCCAAAAACATTGAAGCCATCGGTTGCTTTGCAAGCGTCCAAGCCTGTAGACTTACCTGCTACATAGAGGATTTGTATGTTAGCCGGAACAGTAAGACCTTTAGTCTCATCCTCTACCAAAGCCAAATGGTACATATAGTTTTTTATCGTCACAAATCCCCAAGGAGACGCTTCCGAATCTAAATATTGCACATCAAAACTAATATGCATCGCCCTGTATCCCAAATTGGCAGGATAGAACTTCTCCTCAAGATAGAAAGTACTCTTATCGCCAGGCACATCGAACGACGGATAATCTCTGCTGATAAAGCTTTCGTTATACGAAGCGGGATCGGCACACGAGATAGTAAAATGCAACTTACCGGCACTACCGATATTTCTAAAAGCATAGCGCACCAAGGCAAAGTCGTCGTTCACCTTAGGAAATCTGCAGTAACTATCACCGACATAAGCGTTTTCAAACTCGTTTGGAGTGGCGTTATTCTCCACACCAACAAGCACCAAATACGGCTTAGGATCTTTGTCGATAGCCACTTTTACAGCCGATGCCATATCGTTTCCATCTTTGTCTTTAACCCAGAAATAGAAGTATGGGCAATCCTCAAAAGGATCCTTGGTATAAAGAGAAACATCAAGGTTGAGCGTAGCGTCAGAATGAGGTGCGACCGTGATATTGTCACCTTCGCCATTCGTATATCTAACTTCAGCCTCGTTTTCAGGATATTCCGGTTTATAATAGCCGACAATCTTTATAACACCGTTGTATTCTTCGTCGCCATTGTTAGTGACCACAACCTGCAATTTGCATGGAGTCAGATGGTTCACCATCAACAATCCCGATGGCTTTAAGGTAGCACTAAGCGTAGATGCAACTTGCGCTTTTGACGACGACTGGGATGTTGGTGTATAGACAACCGTTTCTGCAAAGGCAAACAGTGTAGATAAGAACATCAGCATCAGAACAAAGGGTAAAATAATCTTCTTCATAATCATGATGTTTTAAAGGGTTGGAACATTAGTTAATATCTGTTGCCCAAATTTAGGCATAATATCAATACAATGAGCCAATTTAACAGAAAATGTAGATTATATTTTATATTTTTTAACTCTATCATCATTCATACCTCGTTAAATCGGGACACGATAGTAACGATAAAAATAGTACTACAATGTTGCCGTAGCAGGACAACGATGTTGCCGTAGCAGGACAACAATGTTGCCGTAGCGGGACAACGATGTTGTCGTAGCGTGGTAATCGGATGGAAGATAAGGCTGGGAGATGGGCTGGGAGATACTGACATTTTTCAGACATCTACCAGCCTATTTTAGTTTCGCTTACCATTCATAATCAGCAAGTTAGACGATAGAAATCCGAAAATGGGAGATATGGGAGATTTTTTACGCAACTGATATTATTTAAACCAAATCTGGAACATACGGAGATATATGGGGAAAGTGCATAAAAAAACGACTAAGCGTTGAAACCAACTCTTAGTCGTCTACAGTACCCAGACCCGGGCTCGAACCGGGATGGGTTGCCCCACTGGTGTTTGAGACCAGCGCGTCTACCGATTCCGCCATCTGGGCATTGGCGTTTTGCGAGTGCAAAGGTACGCTTTTTATTTCGTTCCGCAAAACTTTTGAAGCAAAAGTTTTGCGGAAACGGTTAGTTTAAGAGCTTTTCTACTCTTTTACTTTTAAAAGCTTTGTGGCAGCGTGGTATGGGCAAGATGCCCATACCTCCTACTTTTTACTTTTTTACTTTTAATAGTTTTCTGCTTTCAGCTCGAAGTACGCCTGCGGATGCTTGCACACCGGGCAAAGCTTTGGAGCCTGCTTACCTACAACGATGTGACCGCAGTTGCGGCACTGCCAGATGCAATCGCCGTCGCGAGAGAACACTACACCGTCCTCGATGTTCTGCAAGAGCTTGCGATAGCGCTCCTCGTGATGCTTCTCTACAGCACCGACGCCACGCATAGCGGCAGCAATCTCTGTGAAGCCTTCCTCGTCAGCCTCCTTAGCCATGCGATCATACATGTCAGTCCACTCGTAGTTCTCGCCTGCAGCAGCGTCCTTCAGGTTCTCTACGGTGTCCTTGATGGCACCACCCTGCAGATACTTGAACCACATCTTTGCGTGTTCCTTCTCGTTCTGCGCCGTCTCCTCGAAGAGAGCAGCTATCTGCTCATAGCCCTCTTTGCGAGCCTTTGATGCGTAGTATGTGTACTTGTTGCGTGCCTGCGACTCACCTGCGAATGCCTCCTGCAGGTTGCGCTCTGTCTTTGTTCCTTTCAATTCTTTCATAATGATTATTCTTTAAGCCATTTTTATTTTGTTTATGCAAAGGTACATATTAAGTTTGAAACTGCAAAGGAATAGTTGTAATTTTTACAAACCAAATTGTTTAATCCATTCCGCTACCTCTTTTGCGCAGCGTTCGTCGTTGAACATCTGCTCGGCAAGAGCGCGACCGCGCTCCCCCATCAGGCGTGCCTCGTCGGGGTGAGTGGCTATGTATTCGACGGCTCGCTGCCAGCCTTCAACATCGCCATACTCTACGGAGATGCCGCAGCCAAGGCTGTCGAAGTCGACGGGTATCTGCGGATTGCGACTGCAGATGACGGGGAGTCCGAGGGCGAGTGCTTCCACCACGGTAGTAAGTCCGGCGGTGTAGCGTGTGCGGTGGCAGCAGATGACAACGCAGTCGGCTTTCGCCACCTCGCGTGCTATCTCGTAAGGCAGCAGTCCGCAAATCTTCACCACGTCGATATTGTCGGCTGGCTCGCAACGCTCCACGGCTTCGAGGTTGGGGTTGGGCACATTAGGGTTCGGATTGATACCTATATATAATATAAGGTGGCGACCGGTGCGGTTGAACGCTTCGATGAGCGTGGGCTGGTCGCGCTGCTCCTTGCCCGTGGCGATGAAAGATGGTGAGGGGGTGTTGTGGTGAGAGGGTGAGATTTGCTCTGCCTTGAGTTCCGCTTTTATCTTATCATAAAAGGCGAGGTCGGCACCCCAATGCCCAACGACGAGTTTGCGTGGGTCGGCTTTCGGAGCCTTCAGCGAGTCGTCGACGAGTTTCTGCGAGAAGAAGATTAGGCGGTCGAAACCTTTGTAGAAGAAGCGACCGAGCAGTTCGCGCAGGCGGCTCTTCGACTTCACGATGGGCTGATGGTGCCACACGATGACGGGCTTGCGGAACAAGCCGAGGGCACGCAGCAGCACCACAAGTTCGAGTCCTTTGTAGTGGGTGGCGTAGAGAGCGTCGTAGTGCTCGCGACACGTGAGCACACGCCACGCCGTGTAGAGCGCAGTCTTCAGTCGGGAGAGTTCGTGCTTCGGCGAACGGTGGTAGACCACGTCGATGCCGTTGTCGACAAGGTGGCACGCTCCGTAGAGAAAATGCGACGGAAACTCGCCCTCCGCCATGCGACGTAGGCAATACTGTATGTTCTGCGTATGGTAGAAATAAACCTTCATAGATAGCGGTAGTTGTATATCTGCATGAACGGATGGAGCAACGCACGCAGAAGTGCCACGGGGTCGGTTTCGTGTGTATAGAAGATGCGGTGACGATAGCGCACATACATGCGTTGCAATCCGAAGAACGCCTTCAATCCCCTACCCGTCTCGTAGTTGAGTAGGCGCAAACCATCGCTGAAGATAGCGTTGTCGGTGGTGGGGAGTGGCATAGCGCAATGCTGACTGGCGTTATCGGCAGCAGAGAAAGCAGCCTTCGACTTGCGTTCCACCCACAGAAGGAAGTCGCGGCGAGCAGCGAAGTGGGCGTTCATCCGGGGCTTCACCCTCGAATAATTGCGTACGCCGTACCACACCATGTAGGCAGCATTGTCGGCAGAGCGCACACGATGGGTGTCGACGCCCACGTATGTGGCAGCCTCGGCGTAGCGACGCTGGCGCACAAGTACACGGTCGATGAGCACGATGCTGTCGAGAGCCGCAGCGGCTGTAGCGGTCATCACGTCGTAGCACGTGCGGCGGTATATCTCGGGACATTCTTCCTCGGTGGGTATCACGTCGAGCAACTCGCGACGCAGCACCTGGCAGTGACCCATCATCGAGGCATAGAACAGACGGATGAGGTTGCAGTTGGGTCGGCGACTGTCGTAGCGCACCTCAGCACCAGTCTCGGTGAACGGAACCGAACGGCAGACACACATCATGTTCTGACCGATGGCGGCGTACTGCTCTTCGAGCTTCGTTGGCAGCCAGATGTCGTCCTGATCGCAGACGGCGATGAGGTCGGCGGTGGAACGGCGCATGGCAGAGAAGAAGTTGCGGTTGATGCCCTGCTGCTGCGCGTTCTGATACACACGCATCTGCACCCCATCGGGCGCACGGCGAGCATAGTCGGCGAGCAACTCCATAGTGTTGTCGATAGAACAGTCGTCCTGCACGATTATCTCCTTCGGCTTCAGTGTCTGCGCAAAGAGCGAGTCGAGCTGCTCTGCAAGGTGTCGACTCGCCCCGTTGTATGTACACATCACCACCGCTACGGTTTCGGTCTGATTCATTCTTTATAAAATAATTTAAGTTTCGCAGATGAAAGTAGTTAAGAAGTTAAGGAGTTGTCGCGCCCTACGGTCGCTAAGGAGTTAAGCCATTAGTTTTTTTGCTTGATATAGCATTATAAGCATTTGGCTTCGCTCGGCTTTGCCGCTTGCTTGCAAGAACTTCTTAACTCCTTAACTACTGAATTCTCTGAACTTGCGAAAGTTCAGCAAAATAATTATGTCACTTCTTGACTTCCGTCTCCTCAATCAGCTCAGGCATGATAAACACGGCGTGCACCTTCTGCTTCTCCTTCGGCGGCACCTCCATATAGTTGCGGTAGAGGTCGCTGAGATAAGCGTCGGGGTCGGCAGGCGCAGCGAAACGCTTGCCTTCGAACTCTATTGTGGAGAGTGGGAAGAGGCAGTCGCGGCGGTGCATGATGCCGTAGCCGTTGTTGATGAGCACGTTGGAGATGTAGGTGTCGCGCTTGCGCAGAGCGAAAGCCGCTGCCCACATCGCCTTGCAGAAGAGATACTTCGCACCGAAATAGAACAACTCGAACGTGGCACGCCACGAGTACTGATGGGAGTGGTGCAGTATGGAGTAGCACTTAGACATCGCCTTGCCGTAACGCTTGCAGAAGCTGCGCGAGACGTTAGGGTAAGGGATAAACGGGAAGATGTCGACGAAGAGTCCCTTCGAGTAGTCGAGCGAGAAGTCCTCCGTACCTTCGACATAGAACGAGTTGAGGTCGCGCACCTTCATAATAGGTTCGCGGGTGTGCTCCGTCTCGGGCGTTTGCAGCACCAGTCCGCTGCGCAGCTCCTTGGGAGCCACCTCGGCGAAGCGGCGCGAGTCGTCGAGTGTCATCGCTATATCTATGTCGTCATCCCACGGGATGAAGCCGCCATGGCGCACGGCACCAAGCAGAGAGCCTCCGTCGAGCCAGTACTTGATGTCGTGCTTGCGACAGATGCGGTCTATCTCCTCAAGAATGGAGAGTTGCTTGAGCTGCGCACGACGGAGGTTGCGCTGTTTGAATTCGGTTATATAATTCATTTTTCAGTTGACGAGTAAACAAGTTGACGAGTAAACAAGTTGACGAGTTGACAAGTTGACAAGCCGATTAGTTGGCTACTGGTCGACGCACGTCTATCACCTGACCCGTGCAGTCGGTGAGCAGGGTGCGCAGCGTAGCCTCAGCCACACGCTCCGGCATGAGCAACGTCTCGTCGGGCTCCACGCCGAAGTTCTGCTGGCGCATCGGTGTCTTTGTACGCTCTGGGTTGATGCAGTTGATGCTGATACCGTCGGCATCCCACTCCTGCGCCACAGCCTGCACAAAGTTGACGATGGCAGCCTTTGTCGACGAGTAGATACTGTAGAAGGCGCGACCGCGGGTGTACGAGCTGGATGTGAAGAAGATGAGCTTACCGCGTGTGCGCTGCAGATAAGGACGTGAGCGCAGAGCCACATTCACCGTACCCATATAGTTGGTCTGCACCGCCTTCAGGATGGTGTCGTACTCCATCGAAGCGAGCGGTTCGCGGTTGAGCACGCCGGCGGTGTTGATGACGTAGTCGATGTGTCCTTCCTTCTGCTCCACCGCAGACAGAGCAAGAGCCACCTGGTTGTCGTCGCCCACATCGGTATGCGTTGCGCTGCGCGAGAATGAGTGCACATGAGCACCGCTCTGCTCGAGCATATCGACGATGTTCTTGCCGATGCCATAGCTTCCGCCGAACACCACTGCCACCTTTCCGCGGAACGAGTCAGCACCAATCTGCACGTTGTTGGGCTCGGTGCTCTTCAGCTGGAACAGCTTGTCCATCATGTAGGTGTCTTCGCGATAGGTGAGCTTCATGTTGCTCTCCTCGCCACGCACCACAAAGATAGGCTCTTCGGGCAGGTATGTGCGCACCACGCCGCAGTCGTCGGTAGTGCGGAAGTTGGGATCCTTGAGTGCCTTGTCGTAAGCATCGGATATCAGCTGGCGGTCGAACGCCTGCGGAGTCTGTCCGCGGCGCAGACGGGAGCGGTCGGGGATGTTCGTGATGAAGTCGCCGTCGACCTCAATGATTGTGTCGGCAGACGGTACGGCAACGTTCACGGCACGATGTGTGTCGAGTGCCTTCACCACGTCGTCGATGATGCGCTGGCTGACGAGCGGGCGCACCGCGTCGTGGAAGATGAGGTTGGCATCCTCATTCTGGTAGGCGGTGATGGCAGAGAGCGACGAGTAGTAGCGCTCGGCTCCGCCCTTCAGTATCTTCTTCACCTTGCGCCACTTGTTGCGCAGCACGATGTTCTCGAAGTCGGCAACGAGTGCCGGGTTCGACACGATGGCTATCTCGTCGATGTGCTGGTTGCGCTCGAACACGTCGATGGTGTGCTCCACGACCATCTTGCCTGCCACCTTAAAGAACTGTTTCGGTGTGGACATGCCCAAGCGCGAGCCTACTCCACCGGCAAGGATAATGGCGATGTTTCTCTTCATATTGCAGGGTTTGGGGGTGTTACAGTTTCTTGAACTCGGTGTATATCTTATCAGCTATCTCGCGGAACTCCTCTTCCGAGAGCTTCAGCTTCGGATTAGAGAAGAGCATGTCCTTCTCCGACTGCATCGGGATGAGATGGATATGTGCGTGCGGCACTTCGAGTCCGAGCACTGCCTCGCCCACCTTGATGCACGGGAAGGCACGCTTGATGGCTACAGCCACCTTCTTTGCGAACACCTGATACTCGGCAATCTCCTCATCCTCCATGTCGAAGATGTAGTCTACTTCGCGGCGCGGAATGACGAGTGTGTGACCCTTCACCAACGGGTTGATATCGAGGAAAGCGTAGAACTGTTCGCTCTCAGCACACTTATAGCTGGGAATCTCGCCTGCGGCGATTTTTGAGAATATATCCATAACAATAGGTTTTAAATGTTTATTTCTACAAAATTAGTAAAAATAACGGATAAGCGCACGCATTCACACATATTTTTATATACGCAAAAGCCAGAAACCTCAGACTCCGAGTCTGCGACTTCTGGCTTTTAACGTATTATGGTGCGCCCAATCGGCTGCTTCTTACGCTCTCTGCGATGTGCGGACAAGCCACACTCAGGTGTTATGCGAATGTGATGTTCTCGATGCGCAGACGGATAGTGCCACGCGGAATCTTGATCTCCACTTCGTCGCCCACCTTCTTGTTGAGCAGACCCTGTGCGATAGGCGTAGTGACCGAAATCTTACCCTCGCGCAGATTAGCCTCACTCTCGCTCACGATGGTGTATGCCATCTTGGCGTTGTTGGCGAGGTTGACCATCTCCACCTTCGAGAGAATCTGAACACAGTCGGTGCTCAGACGCGATGTATCAATAATCTTTGCTTCAGAGATAGCAACCTTCAAACGATTAATCTTCTCCTCAAGATGAGCCTGCGCCTCCTTAGCGGCGTCGTACTCAGCATTCTCGCTCAAATCGCCCTTGTCGCGAGCCTCTGCAATGGCTGCAGAAGCCTTCGGACGCTCTATTGTTTCGAGCTGCTTTAAATCGGCAACGAGCTTGTCGTAGCCTTCTTGTGACATGTAAGCCATGATTCTTTTGTTTGTTAATTAATATTTTACATTACCATAACAAAAAAACAAGAACCCCGACACTGTTCCTGCTGCCGGAATTCTCATTCATCTGTCTTTTATACTATTTTCGCTAATTACACCATTCTTGCCACTACCTGATTTAACAAAAATGGTTTGATAGTTTTGCAAAGTTAGGCATTTAAATCCATATAAACAAACGTTTTAGTGGATTTTATTTTACAGACCACAACACCGCGCCACCTACTTCACACGTCTTAATATATGTCAAAATAGTTGTTGGTCTGCTGAGTTTTGCCTAAATTTGTAGGAAAAAGAAAACTACTTTTATGACTATTATTCCCGCAACACCAGCGCACGCAGCCGACATCGCACAGCTCATTATGACGGCAATGACGGAAGAGTGCTGCCAGTATCTGGCTGGCAAGGAGCACACGCTCGACGATTTCTATCACATGATGCTCGACCTCGTACTAATGGACGACTCGCAGTACAGCTGGCGCAATGCCTTCGTAGCTGTCGACGAGGAAGCTACAGAGGGCAACGTGGAGTATGCACCGGTAGCCGGTGCCATCGTAGGCTACAACGGAGCCGACCTGCACCGCTTGCGCCGCCGCTTCCAGGAGGAGGCACTCAGACAGCTCCAGATGGACTACTCGCAGATGGACGACGAGACTGAGGCGGGCGAGTTCTATCTCGACTCATTAGCCATCTACCCCGAATACCGTCGTCGCGGCATAGCTCGCCAACTGCTGAAGCGTGCCTCGGAACATGCTGCAAGCCTCAATCTGCCCGCAGCGCTGCTCGTAGACAAAGGCAATCCCAACGCCGAACGCCTCTACCGCTCAGTAGGCTTCGAGTACTGCAACGATGCCATGTGGGGCGGACACGAAATGCGCCACCTACGCTGTCCTATTAACAAGTAGGGCAATAATAAAAACAAAAATCCACCGCAACGAACGCTGCGGTGGACCAAACTTTATTTATTAACTTTTTTATTTTCTCGACTATTTAACAAGACTCCCGTCTCATCTTGAGTGGCGAGAAAGACTATTTATTGTTGTCTTCTCCCCACATTCCTATTGCAGCAGTCGCTGCAAATAGGCTCATCATTACCGTCATCAACATAACCTTTCTACTTATTAACCTTTAAAACTACCAAACTATATACCTTTTATTGACAATCTTTACCTAAAAACTTCTTTACCTTTCAAAACTTAAGACCTTTACCAAAGTTACCCTTTACTTTTCACCTTTTATAATACCTTATCAGAAGTCATCCTCTCTTGTTCAATCTTTTACCTTTACCTAATACCCTTTCGGTGTTGTTATCCTTCTATCTTTTACCTTTTTCTAATACCTTCCTATTGAAGTTATCCTAATCTTTTACCTTCTGATGTCGTCCTGAATCTTCTTTACCCTTAAGACTTTCCTATTGAATTATCCTTTCAATACCTTTTACCTAATGTTGTTAGTCAAGCGGTTGCCTCACGGTTCCCTTGTTTTGACGATGCAAAGTTACAATTGTTTGCGTACACAAACAAGTATTTACACTCTTTTTTCGCTTAAAAACGCCTATTTTTGACCTACATCAACCCTTAATGTGTTCGCACACACCTACAATCGTTTGCAAACTGCCAAACTCTTCCCCACCCCGTCCACCGCTTCTCTATACATTATTAATAATAAAGAAAGCGCCTTGCAGATGTTTTTGCATTGCAAGGCGCTCAACGGCAATCAAAAATTATAATGTATTAGCTATATAGAATTTAGAATTCATAATCTCCACCATCCTCTTCTTCCTGGACGCTGAATCCATTCTTTTCGTCACCGTCGGGACTCCAGCCACGGTCATTTTCAAGGCTTCCAGCCATTATCTGTAAAGGATCCATTTCGATAACGCTAATCTCCGGAGCTACGTATTTCTTCTTTTTCATAATGCAGTTATAATATTATTTCTTTACCACTACCTTGTTGTTAACAACATACACACCCTTCGGCAACTTATCGACATTGTTGGTGTTCATGCGCACACCGCCAAGGTTGTAGATGCCGGTGTTTGTATTCTGCTTGTTCTCCTCAATCACGTGGATGCCGGTTGTACCATCCAAGCCGTTGCCATCAAGTGAGAACATCAACATTCTGCCAGAAGATGCATTTTCTTTAAGCCAGCAGCGATAAGCCTTTACCGTGTGTTCCTTGTTGGTGTGAACAAGGTCGCCCTTGCTGAACATATATGAGTCGGCGGACACAACGGTCTTACTGTCGTACGAACCAGTGTAGGTCATGCCTCCGCCATTTACTGTGTGTGTCAGATTAGATGTCTGGTCATCGTAGTTGATGCCATTGGCTACATATACATGACCGTCGAGAATCTTCGTAACACCGTCGATAGTGTATGAATAGTTGCCGAGCGGCTCCTTTGTAGGATATATTATATAAGGTGTATTCTTATGCAGCACTACGTCATCAGCGGCTACGTTTACTGTAGAGAACTTTATCCAGTTGTTATCCAAACGGTCGAACTCTGCCATCTGTACACCCTCACCGAAGGCTTCCTTAACCTGAGCTGCTGTCATATCGACGGGAAGAATGATAGAGTTCCATCCCTTCTTGTCGTTGTCAGCACTCTTGGTGAATGTACGGTGCAACAGCATCTTGGCTCCAGTGTATGACTTCTTCACGTCAAGAGTCTTGTCCTCATCAAGAACCAGAAGGTCGTCGTATCCGTTGAGGGTTCCGTCGTCGTTCATGTCAGTACGCAGAGCGAAGCCCTTAATCTGAAGATTCTCAAGAGCAGAGAGTGCCTTGACAGGTGTGATACGAACCTGATCGAACGACTTGGTTGGATTAAGCACGGCATAGCTGTCGCCCTTACTGCCAATAACATCAGCACCAAGAACCTTCCAGCTTGTCAGTTCTTCCTGCTTCTCATCATCAAGATAGGTGGTCAACTTAAGACCTTCGCCCAGACTTGCACCCAATCCTAAAGCCAGATTCTGGGTTACCATAACAAGCTGCTGTCCCTTATCAACTACTTTACCCATATTGACTGAGATTGTAGAGCCTCCCAAGTCTACGCCCAACGGGAGAGTCAGGTATGTATCCATCGAGTCGTCAATCAAATTGCTCAACTCGTTGTAGCCGTTGCCAATGTTGGCAACTTGGACCATCTGAGTGTTTGCAAAGTCGATTGATGCATTGGTATTATTTGTAGATACCACTTGAGCGCCGTAAACGGGATTGATTGTAGCATTGTCGGCATCGGCATCGGCTACATACGCATAGTAGATATTGAGCTGTGAGAGGTCGGCAGAAAGAACGTCTGTGTTATAAAGTACAATCTCATCAAACACAGAGCCCGCAGGCACTTCAACGTTCAGACACATTTTACGTGTTTCCTCTTTACCGATAAGTCCAGCTGAGATGGCATCCCAATGGGTTGTTACACCTTCAGTCACTTCCTTGCCATTATTGTAGAGCTTGATGTTGTAGAGCTTAAGCACATCAGCATCGAGTCCGGTAGCCTTGGCAGATACCACAAAACCAACCTTCATCTTGCCATTGAAAGCTCTTGCATTACCATTCAAACCATCAGCAAAGTTAGAGCCATCAGCAGTCTTGATGCCAACGAGACCCTTGTTGGCAGCCACTTCAACGCCTGGCTCACGATAGGCGAAATCGTTGAGAGAAGTAGTAAGTATGGCTGAGCAGTTCATCATTCTATCGAATATCTGTATCAAACCACCGCCAAACTTATCGCTCAACACGTATTTAGGCTTCTCACCCTCCTTATTGACAAGGATATCCACTCCGTGTTCCTCCGCAACATATGTGGGAGCATAGTTGAGGGTTGTCAGTTCATAACATTTTTCGCTTCTGCCTTCATCTTTAAGAACTGTTGCCTTAAACACATATTTGCCTGGAATATCAAGATTAGAAACCAGGCCAGTTTCTGTGTTCAATTCAACATTTGAACCTGTTGGACGATCTACAATCGACCATTCTACCTGTACGGTATCATTGTGCTGCAACTGGAACTGATTGACACTTCCAGATACGTCGCGACTTGATGTTGCATTGATTGGACAATGATGAGAAGCAGCATCGGGAGCCATGCGTACAAAGGCGTAGTAAACCTTGTTTGTGCCAGTCAAGCCCGCATTAAGCCCTTCGACAGACAGTTTCACGGCTGAGAAATCCCAAGGCGCTTTCATTACTAACTCGGCTTCTGTTGACTTTTTGATAAGACCCAGACCCAATACGGTGGTTGATATAACTTTGTGTCCTATCTCCGTGCCTTCCTTGTTGAAGAAAGTCAAGCAGATGCCATCGCCCAACTTCAGATTCAAAAGGGCTGAGCTTGCGTATTTGAATCCCACCTCCGTATTTGCAGGAAAGGCTTCCTGATTGTCGGAAGGTTTGGCAATGACCTTAATGGGTCGTGATCCTAACTGAACTAAACCAAGATTGAGGCCATTTATGTCAAAGCTATTTGCCAGCTCTTCATCAATGACATTTTCTTTTTTGCTCACCAAGTGGCTAACTCCGTCGCAGTCCAGTGTGATGTTCTTTCGGCCTTGTTCCTGGGCATACTTCGCAATACCATTATCCTTGTTGTAGGTAATAGTATACTCACGAGCCTTGCCTACAAATGCATACTTGATATTTATAGCAGAGAGCACTTTAGCATCAACGCCACACTGAACGAGCTTAATCTCATCAAAATCGCCAGGTGCAGTTGCCATATACAATTTGTTAACCTGATCAGAACCGGGAATTGTCAGCAACGACAAGCCAAGTCCGGTGACAGACTTACCGGTAGAGATCGACTGGGGCTTGTCTACTTTTTCTCCGTCCTTAAGGAACTGAATCTTATAGAACTGTGCTAAATCGAGAGTAAGGATGCTTGCATCTGATTTTGCACAAATAACAAAACCTACCTCTGTACCACCAGCATAACAATGCTGATTGTCCTTAACGCTGATAATAGGATTTCCTACAACTGTAACATTTGCAAGCGCTGGAATCGTAGCATAATCATCCAAATCATCATTGCAAAGGTTCTGAAGATTAGCTGTTTCTGAAACCACCTTAACACCATCACCAATGCTATTGATTGTACATCCCGGTCCTACGAGAGCACGACGGTTGTTAAAATAATTCTCCTTAGACGGATCTGAATCTTGCCAAACCTTCATCTCGCTTTTGCCAACACCATTTGCGGTTGCTGCAACCATCGGCATAGCCAAAAGCAAGAGAGTTGCGACAAAACAAATTTTCCTGAAAAATCTCATTGACATCATTAAAAAAGTTTTTTTGATTTTATCGTATTATACGTATTATTATTTCAATCAAAACGTTTCTTCTAAATTCGGAATTTGCGCCTCTCAAAATCTTCGACGCAAAGGTATATATATCCTGGAGATTAAAGTGCATCAAGTAAGCTTCCAGTAAGTACGAGTAATATGAGAAATTCACAACTATCAGATAAACAGCAACTTACGCAACGGGGGGGGGGGAAAAGAAAGGAAGAATCGAAAAAAAACGATAAAAAAAAAGTAGAAAGTTCATATAATATATCTAATAAAAAATCTGTAAATTTGTAGATAGAAAAGGTAAAATCTAAAGATTTAAAGACCATGAGGATATTGATATTAACCATAACTATCTGTCTGTCGATCATTAATGCTCGCGCAGACAATAACAAACTTTACGAAAGATTAGACTCAGTAATAGCCCATAGTGCGGATTATGATGTCATAAAAGAAAAAAGGCTAAAAGACATTAAGCTTGGAGCTAAATTCGTGACCGCTGCAACAGACAAGCTACGCATATATGAACAGTTGGCAAACGAGTATAGTCTATACGTTTACGACTCGGCAATGGTGTATGTCCAAAGGGGAATAAGCCTTGCCAAACAGACTGGCAATTCTGATTATTGCAACCGATTCCTGATTACAAAGGCAAGTCTGCTGATTGAACGAGGCTTCTATATTGAGGCGAAGGAAAATCTGGACAAAATCGAGATATCACAATCCGATCCAAAGCAAAATTTCCTTTTCTACTGCGCCCAGAGTTCACTTTATTACAATCTGAATGCACATTGTCAGAAAATGGAGTTCAGCAAACATTATAACGAACTGTTCAAGGAATATATCAGCAAGGCTCTATACTACTGTCCGAAGAATAGTGCAATGTATTATTACATGAAGGGTATTAACCTCTTTTACTCAGGCAAGAGTATCAATGAGATTAGCACTTCATTGAATAAGGCAATGCAAATGTTCGGACCCGAAAACCGCATGTACGGCAGGGCGGCATGCGTTCTGTCGAAGGCTTACGGCAACAATAAACTGTGGGAGCAGCAGAGGCGTTATCTGCTGCTTGCTGCTATTAGCGATGTAATGTCGTCAAACAATGAGAGTCTGGCATTGCAGGATGTTGCTCTATCGCTTTATAAAAACAAAAATGATCTTGACAAAGCCCGGAAATATATCAATCAAACATTGAAAGACGCACATGACTATAATAGTCATCTGCAACGTGTGGAGCTATACGCCAACCTGCATGTAATATTGTCAGCTTACAATGAAAAGCTCCAAAAGGAAGTCATCTGGAAAAACGTGACGATAATATGTATACTTGTGCTGTTGGTTGTCATTGCAGCAGTAGTAGTGTACGTCAACCGGAAAAAAGATTTGTTGAAACTGTCGGAGAAGGAACTGAAAGCCTTGACTGAAGAGTTGAGCGCTACCAACAAACAACAGCTAAAGGACAACAAAGCTCTTCAAGACTCAAACGATGAACTGACAAGCTCTAACAAAGCGTTTCAGGACTCAAATGACGAACTGACGAGTTCAAACAAAGCTCTTCGGGACTCTAACGATGAACTTAAGGGCTCAAACAAAGCACTTCAGGACTCTAACGATGAACTTAAGGGCTCAAACAAAGCACTTCAAGACTCTAACGATGAACTGACGAGCTCAAACAAAGCACTTCAGGACTCTAATGATGAACTTAAAGGCTCAAACAAAGCACTTAAGGACTCTAACGATGAACTTAAGGGCTCAAACAAAGCACTTAAGGACTCTAACGATGAGCTAATGAGTTCAAACAAAGCACTTCAAGACTCTAACGATGAGCTTAAAGGCTCAAACAAAGCGCTTCAAGACTCTAATGATGAGCTAATGAACTCAAACAAAGCGCTTCAGAACTCTAATGATGAGCTTAAATACAACAACAATGAACTTAAGTACAATAACAATGAACTTAAGAACTTTAACAACGAGCTTAAAGACTCCAACAAAGCACTTAAAGACTCTAACAACGAGCTTAAGGGCTCAAACGATGAGCTTAAGGACTCAAACAAAGCACTTCGGGACGCAAATGACGAGCTTGAAAACACCAACGCAAAGCGTGAGTTGATGGCTAATGCCTTTATCATGCTCTGCTATCAGTATATTGAGCGGTTGGACAGTCAGCGCAAACTGGTAATACGTAAAATTAAAGCCAATCAGCAGAACGAACTGCTGAGCATTCTCTCATCTTCAAAGCGAGGCACAGAGGAGAGCCAGAGCTTCTTCTCGCAGTTCGACAAAATCTTCCTCTCGCTCTATCCCTCGTTTGTAAATGAACTGAACTCACTGCTGATACCCGAGGCACAAATCGAGCTTAAGGAAGACAACGAACTGACTCCAAGCTTGCGTGTAGCAGCCTTGGTAAGACTGGGCGTAACGGAAAGTCCTAAGATTGCCGGCATCCTCTCCTACTCGCTACAAACAATATACAACTATCGCTCTACACTAAAGAACAGCGCCATCGACAAAGAACACTTCGAAGAGAATCTGCAAAAGCTGTGCTCAGTTTATTAAGGGGTTGTTGTAGTGTTGGGGAGAACTGTTGCGTAATGACAAATTATAAATTATTGCTGTCCGGTAAACAATCCGCTACGCGTAGCGCAGGCGCAGCGAGTTGAGCACTACGCTTACGCTTGAGAACGCCATCAGGGCGCTTGCCCACATCGGCGTTATCTGAAAGTCGACACCGAAGATGTGTAGGGCGCCGGCGGCGATGGGTATGCAGACGATGTTGTAGACGAACGCCCAGAAGAGGTTCTGCCATATCATGCGCACGGTACGTCTACTGAGCCTTACGGCTTCGGGCAGCGCCATGAGGTCGTCGCCCATCAGCGTTATCTGCGCCACGTCCATCGCCACATCTGTGCCGCGACCGATAGCTATGCCAACGTCGGCGAGGGCGAGAGCCTGCGTGTCGTTAATGCCGTCGCCAACCATAGCCACGCGCTTGCCTTCGCCCTGAAGTTGCTGCACGAGCGCCTGCTTGTCGCCAGGCAACACCTTGCTGCGATAGTTGCGTATGCCAGCCTCAGCAGCCCAATAGTGCGCTGCCTCCTCCTTGTCGCCACTCATCATGTACACCTCAATGCCAGCCGACTGCAGCTGCGCTATCGCCTCCTTGGCGTTAGGCTTCAGCGTTTCGCGCTCTTCGAGCGGTATGTCAGTCGGGCGTGTGAAGTCAATGTTCGGGTTGGGGATGGTGAGCGTGCCCGTCTTGTCGACGACGAGTGCCTGAATCTTATGCAAGTTCTCCAGTGCCGATGCGTCCTTTATGAGAATCTGCTTCTGCGCCGCCTTGCCGATGCCCACCATGAGCGCCGTCGGCGTAGCCAATCCCATTGCGCAGGGGCAGGCAATGACGAGCACAGCCACAGCCGAGAGAATAGCGTGCGGCAGTGCGGCGTTGCCTCCTACAGCCCACCACACGCAGAACGTGAGCAGCGCGATGGCAGCCACCGTCGGCACGAACACCCGTGCGGCTCGGTCTACGATGCGCTGCACGGGTGCCTTGCTACCCTGTGCCTCCTGCACCATGCGTATGATGTGAGCAAGGGCGGTGTTCTCGCCAATCTGTCGCGCACGCATACGCAGCTTGCCCTGGCTCGGTATGGTTCCGGCGAGCACGGTGTCGCCTGCTTTCTTCATAGCCGGTGTAGGTTCGCCGCTTATCATAGCCTCGTCTACGTACGCCGCATCGGCAGTCATAAAACTCTCTGCCGCACACACCACGCCGTCCACCGGTATCTTCTCGCCGGCACGCACCTCTATCGTGTCGCCTATCTGAATCGTCGAGATAGGCACCTCCTCCATGCGATAGTCGTCGGTGCCTTCCATCTTCTCGTGTGTCACGATGCGCGCTGTCTTGGGCTGCATACCCATGAGCTGGCGTATGCTGCTCGCCGTGCTGTCTTTCGCTTTCTCCTCAAGACACCGACCGGTGAGCACGAACGTGATTATCATCACCGAAGCGTCGAAGTAGGTGTGCCACTCTATGCCGCGTGTGCCCCAAACCGCCTCACCGAAGAACGTGTTGAACGTACTGAAGAGGAACGCTATGAGCGTGCTCAGCGCCACGAGCGAGTCCATGTTAGCCGTGCGATGCGTTATCTGTTTTGCCGCCGACACATAGAAGCGTCTGCCGCAGTAGAACATGTTTAAGAGAGCAAGTATGAGGCAGATTTGGTTGTTGAACGTTCCGTCGCCGCTCATGCCGAAGTACATCGTGAGCGCGGCGAACAGCCACGAAAGCAGCGTACGGCGGCGCAACAGCGTGTATTCACGACGGTTAATCTCCTCGGCGTTGCGGTCGTTCTCCACCACGAGGTCGTAGCCGGCGTTGCTCACCTCGCGCTTCATATCGTCGAGCGTAATCACGTCAGGGTCGTAGTCTACAAGCACCGTGCGTGTAGACAGTGTTACCGTAGCCGAGTTGACGCCCCGCAACTTACGGAGCGTATTCTCTACGTTGGCGGCGCATACAACGCACGCCATACCTATAACTGGTATTGTCTTTTTCATGTCTATTTACTGCATTTTCTTGTTTTATAGGAAAAGTGTAATTTTGATGTTTCAAAAATACAGGAAAAGTGTATTTTTGAAGTATCAAAAATGTAGGAAAAGTGTATTGGAGAGTTTAAAAGCACTACTTCTTCTGCGTATCGGGCAGCAGTCCGGCGATTATGCCGAGCAGCGGCAGGAATGCGCTCACCTTGAAGATGAATTCGACGCTGGTCTTGTCGGCGAGCCATCCGAAGAACGCCGAACCGATGCCGCCCAGACCGAACATAAGGCCGAAGAAGATGCCGGCGATGAGTCCTACTTTGTCGGGCATGAGGTCGGTGGCGTAGACCACTATCGAAGAGAACGCCGAGGCGATGATGAGTCCAGAGAGGAAGGTGAACACGATGGTCCACGTCAGATTGACGTATGGCATGGCGAGGGCGAACGGAGCCGCGCCAAGGATGGAGAACCATATCACGTACTTGCGTCCGAAACGGTCGCCGAACACGCCGCCGGCGAGCGTGCCGATGGCGAAGGCGGCGAGGAACACGAAGAGGCATATCTGCGAAGCCTGCACCGAGACGCCGAACTTGTCGATGAGGTAGAACGTGAAGTAGCTCGTGATGCAGGATGTGTAGAAGTATTTCGAGAAGACGAGCAAGATGAGTATGAGCAATGCGCCGTACTTTGCGCGTCGGGAGATGTGCGTGTTCAGCACTTCCACCTTGCGCGGATGCTTCACGGCGTACTGCAGGCGGGCTTTATACCACGCTCCGAGGCGCACCATGATGAGTGCTGCGAGCAGGGCGGCTATGGCGAACCACGATATGGCGTGCTGTCCGAAGGGCAGGATGATGAGCGCTGCGAGCAAAGGACCGAGCGCTGAACCGCCGTTGCCGCCCACCTGGAAGATAGACTGTGCGAGACTTTTCTTGCCGCCCGATGCCAGTTGCGCCACGCGCGACGCCGTAGGGTGGAACATGGACGAGCCAAAGCCTACGACGCTTACAGCCAGCAGTATGAGCAGATAGTTCTCGGCGAACGCAAGCATGAGCAGTCCGGCGAGCGTGAAGCACATGCCGACGGAGAGCGCATAGGGGCGCGGATGGCGGTCGGCAGACAGTCCGGTGAAGGGCTGCAGAATGGAGGATGTCATCTGAAAGACGAGCGTTATGATACCTATCTGCGCGAACGAGAAGTCGAACTTGTCCTTGAGGATAGGATAGATAGACGGAATGATTGACTGTATCATGTCGTTCAGAAAGTGAGATATGCAACAGATGACGAGCACGTAATAGACCGTGCTCTCTGTCACGGTAGGGTTGCCTTTAAGGATGCGGCTTATTGATTTCATATATATATTTATTTAGATGTGCGTATGAGTGGCAACTGCAAAGTTACTGCTTTAATCTGAAACAGAAAAGCGTTTGTATGAGATAACCGAAAAAGCCGGAGGCAACGATGCCTCCGGCTTCTAACTCTAACAACAAATTTCTACTATTACGAACTTATATTAACAACTAAACCTTTTCATTATTCTAAGCCGAGCTAAGCCTTCATAAGCCTTTCTAAGCCAAGAAGAACATCGGCAATCCTAAGCCCTCCCCGACGGGGAGGGTTGGGAGGGGCTTTGAGCTTTACTTCACCTCCTCAGGCAGTACGGGCATTGCGCCGTTCTGCGTGCAGACGTATGCACTCACTCTCACTGCGCGCTCGTGAGCCTCAGCCACCGTCATTCCGGCGAGGATAGAAGCACAGAAGGTGCCCGTGAACGAGTCGCCTGCGCCAACGGTGTCAGCCACCTCAACCTTCGGTGTGGGCTGGAACGACATCTCGCCTGGTGTGAACACGTACGAGCCGTTTACGCCGCAGGTGAGCACGAGCATATCGAGGTCGTACTTGCCAAGGATGAGCCAGCACTTGTTCTCGATGTCCAAGCCCGGATAGCCGAACATTCTGCCGATGAGCACAAGCTCCTCGTCGTTGATCTTAAGAACGTTGCAGCGCTTCATGCTCTCGCAGATAACATCCTTTGTGTAGAAGTCCTGGCGCAGGTTGATGTCGAATATCTTCATGCAATCGGCAGGTGTAGCGTCGAGGAACTTGTAGATTGTCTCGCGGCTCACCACGTTGCGCTGAGCGAGCGAGCCCCAGCACACAGCCTTTGTGTTCTCGGCAATAGCCTTCACCTCGTCGGTGAACGGGATGTTATCCCACGCCACATTCTCCTTTATGTCGTATGTAGGTATGCCCTCGTCGTCGAGCTTCACCTGCACGGTGCCGGTTGGATAAGGCACGCGCGGCATGCAATACTGCAAGCCCTTCTCCTCGAGCTGCTGCACAGTCTCCTCAGCGAGCTTGTCCTCACCAAGAGCGCTCACAGCGATTGAGTTCAAGCCGAACTGACCGGCGTGGAACGCGAAGTTAGCCGGTGCACCACCAAGTTTCTTACCTTCAGGAAGCACGTCCCAAAGTGCCTCACCGAGTCCTACTACATATTTCTTTTCCATTGTTTTATTGTCTTCAGTTATTGTTTTTTTGAATAAGCCGAGCATTTTAAGCCGAACTAAGCCTTTTTAAGCCTTTCTAAGCCAAGGCAAACTAAGCCTTTCTAAGCATTTTAGGCTAACTAAGCCCTTTTAAGCCTTTCTAAGCCCTCCCCGACGGGGAGGGTTGGGAGGGGCTTTAGTTCTGCTTTACTTTAGGTATATAGCTGAGCAGATAGAGCACGCCAATAGCCATCACAGCAGCAGCCCAAACCTGCGGATACTGAGCGCCGGCAGCCTTTGCAGCGTCGCTGGCGAAGCCCATGAGGAGCGGGAAGACGGTGCCGCCGAACAGACCCATGATCATCAGTCCCGAAACCTCGTTCTTCTTCTCCGGAGCAGAGAGCATAGCCTGCGAGAAGACGATAGAGAACACGTTTGAGTTGCCGTAGCCTACGAGAGCGATAGCTGCCCAAAGCTCCCACTTCTCTGTGCCGAACACCAAGCCGACCATAGAGAGCGCCATCATCAGCACGATGATTGTGAAGAAGGTGCGGATATTTAGCTTGCGCATAAGGATTGAGCCGGTAAAACAGCCGAGCGTACGGAATGCGAAGTAGATTGACGTGGCGTACTCGAACTGGCTGAGCGAGTCGCCGGCACCGCCAAGACGCTCGAACAACACTTTCGGTGCAACGGCGTTAGTACCTACGTCGATGCCCACGTGGCACATGATGCCGACGAACGAGAGCAGGATGATAGGCGAACCGAGCATCTTCAGACAGTCGGCGAAGCCAGAAGCCTTGCCTTCGATGGGTTCTTCCTCGATGCGTGTCATGCCGAGCCACAGTGTAGCCACCATACCGATAACGAAGAAGAGCAGGAAGAGGATGCGCCAGCTGAGTCCGAGGATAGGAGCTGTAGTAGTAGCGCCCCAAGCAGCGATGAGCGGAGCGATGAACGAAGCGATAGCCTTAACGAACTGACCGAAGGTGAGCGTCGAAGCCAGATGGCCCTTAACGAGCATCGTCACGAGCGGGTTGATACCGGTCTGCATGATGGCGTTGCCTATGCCGAGCAGCGAGAAAGAGATGTACATCAGCCAGAGCTGACTCTCCTTTGTAGGCATAAAACTGTCGAAGAGCGGCAGGAACACAGCCAATGTTGTGATTACTACTGAGAGCAGCACGGTCTTCTTTCTACCTATCTTATTCATGAGCATGCCCGTAGGCACAGAGAAGATAAGGAACCAGAAGAACACGAGCGAGGGGAAGAAGTTTGCAGCAGAGTCGGAGAGTCCGAAGTCTTCCTGCATGTTGTTTGAAACCGCACCGACCAGGTCAACGAAGCCCATAGTGAAGAAGGCAATCATCACCGGGATGAGTGTCAGTTTGCTTTGATTGGAATTGTTCATTGCGTATGAAACTTTTAGTTATTAGTTGAGTTGAGAATTAATTTCTGCAGCAAAATTACGCTAAACGTGCCGAGCATAGCGAAAATTATGTTACATAAAGTTGTAATAATCTCATTGCACAACATATTTGCTACAGATGCAACATTCGTACTATTGCGCTTTACACAGTACAAGAAAGCGGAGGTGTGATATCCTCCGCTTTTTCGTATTAAGGGTTTTTATATTTACTCCGAATATCGGTAGCGTCCTTTAGTAGTTCTTGTTCTGCTTATACAAGCCAGGCACATAGTAGAGCTGGTTGTAAGGAATCGGGTAGAACTCGTTCTTGCCAGCCGTGTAGTGGGCATCCTTAAGATACGTAGCGTATGTCTGTCCGTCGTACACGTCGTTCTTCTCGGTTGCGAAGTAGGCGTTGAGAGTCTTTGAAGCCAATCCCCAGCGACGCAGGTCGAAGTAGCGTCCGTTCTCCATTGCAAGCTCCAGACGGCGCTCCCAGCGCAGACACTTGCGTGCCGTCTCCTTGTCCTTGAAGTAAGACTCTGGATAGAGCGCTATCTCGCACTGATCCTTGGCGTAAGCGATGTGCTTGTCAACAGAGTTCTTCGCACGCTGGCGAATGTCGTTGATTATGATGCGAGCCTCAGCAAGCTGGTCGGTTTCGATGAGAGCCTCTGCACGCATGAGCATCACATCGGAGAAGCGGAACACATAGTCGTTCATAGCGAACGCCTGCCATGAGCCGTTGTAGGTCTCGCCCTTAGAGCGTTGCGGCACCTCCTTCATAGAGCAGTAGTAGCCGTAAGTGTTCGGTGTGCGACTGTTAGCCTTTGTGAGCGTATACTCCTTCTCGTACTTGTACGGGAAAGTAGGCATACCCACGGTGTGGAAGAGACGCGGATCCCATTTCTGGGTGGTCGGCTGGCCGTTGACGGGATAGTCGATATGTTTGTTGTAGTCGTCAAACTCGGGCAGTCCGTTCTTTGTCTTGAAGGCGTTCACGAGGTCCTGCGACGGCTTGTGGAAGTCCCATCCGCACGACCACATTCCCCAAACACCGTTGAGCACGTTGCTCCAGTTGGCGCGTCCGAAGGTGGTATTGTCGTCCTTGTAGTCGGAAGTCTGCACAGCGAACACACTCTCCTTGCTGTTCTTATGTTCGGGCAGGAAGATGTCGCCGTAGTCTTCAAGATAGCCGAAGTAGGGCGAGTTCTTCACCACGTTTGTGTATTCAATCACCTTCTGCATATACTCCTTGTTGATGTGGTCGTAGCCGTTGGTTGCCTCGTAGCCATCGCCGTAGGCAAGCGTCAGATAGCACTTGGCGAGATATGCCGCAGCAGCAACGCGGTTGACGCGGTTCTGCTCTTTCTGCATCTCGGGCAGCACGTCGTAAGCCTCCTTAAAGTCGTTTATTATCTTGCCGAACAACTCCTGGTATGTAAACTCGTCGTTGCGAGTCTTCTCCTGAAGATTGTTCTTCATTACGTTCTCGTCAATCCAAGGCACCTGGCGGAACATGGTGATGAGTTTGAAGTAGAAGTGGGCGCGCAGGAACTTCACCTCTGCCACACGCTGCTTCGTCACCTCCTCGCCAAGTTTGCTGTTGCCATACTGCTCAAGCGAGAGCAGAGCGCGGTTGCAGCGGCTAACAGCACAGTAGAGGCGATACCAAAGTTCGTCGAACTCGCCCGGTGTAGAAGTCATGGTCGACCAAATCTCCATCGGATGATAGCCAGTGTCGGTAGTGCCCGATCCGCCCTTCAAACAGTCGTCTGACGACAAATCGCCGTAAGGCCAGAGGTTGAACGGATAAGAGTACCAGCAGTCGCCGAGCATGGCGTATGCCGAATTGACCATATCGTCGGGGAGTTTGAAAGCCTTGTCCTGATCGACTACACCCTGCGGAGAGTCGTCGAGGAAATCGCTGCACGATGTTACAGTGCCGAGCGTGAGCATCGCTGCTAATATATATTTAGATAAATTTTTCATTGTTCTGATTCTTTAAATTGTTTTGACTTCTTTGCAATATCAATAGCTCCTTAGAAACTGAGCTGCAGTCCGAACGACACTGACGAAGAGTGAGGATATGCCCAGTTGGGGTTCTCGGGGTCGGAGATGGTGAAGCTGCTGCTCTTCCATGTGAAGAGGTTCTGACCCGAAACATATACACGAGCCGATGTCATGTGGAGCTTCTTCAGGAGCGAGTCGCTGAAGTTGTAGCCAAGCTGCAGCGTGCGGAGCTTCATCCAGTTGCCGTGTTCCACGAAGTAAGTAGAGGCGCGTCCCTCGTCACCGGTGTTGTTGGTTGTGAGCGCCGGTATCTTAGAAGAAGTGTTGTCCTCGGTCCAAGCGCCAAGCATACGGTTGCCCTTGTTGCTTCCGGCGTCGGTGATGCTCCAGAAGTCGGTCTGGAATTTCTGATTGTTATAGACATCCACACCGCAAACACCCTGGAAGAACATAGAGAGGTCGAAGTTCTTGTATCCGAGCTGCACGTTAAGACCCCAATTGAAGTCGGGAACGGGATTAAATATCCATGTCTGGTCGTTGGCATCTATAGTTCCGCTATCGTCAAGGTCGGCATATTTCAGACCACCGACACGTGCATTAGGCTGTCCTGAAGCCTTCACTTCATCTTCGTTCTGATATAGTCCCTCTACCACGTAACCCACGATTGAACCATAAGGTTTCTTCGACTGAACAAGATTCTCCTTCATTGTGTGTGCATACGAGCCAGTGGTTTTAGATGGCAAGTAGGTCACCTTGTTGCGGAAGAAGTCAACATTGGCAGAGACGTCGTAGCGCAGTCCATACTTGGTGGTGTGGCGATAGCCCACATTAGCCTCCATACCTACATTTCGAAGCGACGGACCGTTTGACCAGCTTGCGCCACCCTCACCCATAGTGGCAAGAAAAGCAGGAGAGATAAGCATATCCTTCACATCCTTGATGTATGCGTCTATTGATCCATAGAGTTCCTGGTTGAACATCATGAAGTCGGCACCTACGTTATATTGTATTGTTGTCTCCCACTTCAGATTATCATTGCCAGTCTGTGTGGCACGGAAGCCTGACGGGAAGATGCCAGTACCTTGACGATAGAGGTCGTAAGCGGTGGATGTCACACGGTCTGCACCATAGTCTGCAACATACAGTCCGTAACGTGCCGTGTTAGAAATCTCCTGGTTACCAGTCTTACCCCATGAGGCACGAATCTTAATATCGTCAATCCAGTTTGCTTTGAGGTTCTTCGAAAGACGATAGCCGAGTGTAGCAGCGGGGAAATTGCCGTATCTGTTGTTCTTGCCAAAGCGTGAAGAGCCGTCACGACGAATGGTGAACGAAGCAAGAACAAGGTCTTGCCAGTTGTAGTCAACTTTTCCAAAGAACGAAGCCAGCGAATAGCCAGAACCGATACCCGTAGCGCGCTCAATACCCGTAGCGGCATCGGGCCACATATAGTCCTTGTCCTCTATCACGAAGCTCTGGGCATACGCACCCATATCCTCTACGGTCTGCTTGTGCAGTTCCATACCAGCAAGCACCGTGAAGTCGTGGTCGCGTGCAATCTTGAAGTTGTAGTTGGCTGTGTTACTCCATGTCCAGCGCACGTCGTCGTGGGCAGAGAGTGTGGTGCTTGGTATGTTGTTGTTCACGATGTCCGACTTGAACGTGTGGTTCATCGAGCGAATGAACGAATGGTAGTAGTCGAGACCGAAATTAGAACGGAGCACAAGGCCCTTCAGCGGTTTCACATCTACATAGGCATTGCCGAACACACGCCATATCTTCAGTGCGTTGTCGCGGTTCATGTACATCTCGCGCAGAGGGTTCTGACGGTCGCTCATACCACCCACCGGACCAGCGAATGTAGTGCCGTCTTCTTCATATACGGGCACCGTAGGCGACATCTTCAACGCATTCTCCATCGGTGCGCTATTTACCTGCTTCGAGTAAGTAACCGTAGCGTTCTCGCCTACACTTACAATCTTGTTCACATTGTATGTAGAGTTAAATCGGGCTGAGAAGTTCTCGAAGTTAGAATACTTCAAGATACCGTCGTTCTTCTTGTATCCTGCCGAGAAAAGACCAGTGAACTTGTCGGTGGCACCCGACAGAGAGAGGTCGTAGCTCTGCATGAAACCGGTGCGCGAAATCTCGTCAAGCCAGTCGGTGTCCGACAGTCGCATTGTTTTCTTTGCATTGATATAGCCGTCGTAAGCACCGTTTACGGTATATGTCTTATAGCTTTTTGAGGCAGGATCGTATGCCTTGATGGTGCGGCCGGTAGAGGCTTTGAGGTCAAGACCATAGTTGTGGGCATAAGCCACGGGGTCGAGACCATCGTTGAGTGCAGCCTGAGCCATTGCCGTTGCATACTCTGAGGTGTTGCAGAGCTTCATCATCGACTGCGAGTTGTAGAACTGAGCAGTAAGGTTTGCTGAGAAGTCTACATTCAGCTTGCTACCCTTCTTGCCATGCTTTGTGGTGATGATGATTACGCCGTTGGCAGCACGCGAACCATAGATAGATGCCGAAGCAGCATCCTTGAGCACCTGCATACTCTCAATATCGTTCATGTTGAGCGAGTTGAGGGTTGTGGTGGTAGGCACACCGTCGATAACAAAGAGAGGATCTTGAGAAGAATTGAACGAACCGATACCACGAATGCGAACCGTACCGGTGCCAACTGGCGAACCGTCGGTGGTGATAGTCATGCCCGGCACCTTGCCTTGAAGCGAACGCATAGGATCTGTGTCGGCTGACGACTTGAGGTCTTTGGTGCTTACTACAGATACAGAACCCGTCAAGTCGGCCTTGCGCTGCACCTGATAACCCGTTACTACCACTTCGCCGAGCACCTCCGAGTTGTCCTGAAGCACAATCTTGAGGTTTTCGCCTGCCTTCACCTCCTGGTCTTTGCAACCTATATAAGAGATGATAAGGGTTTCGCCTGGCTTCACGTCAAGTTTGAAGTTGCCGTCGATATCCGTCACTGTACCCATGTTCTTGGCACCCTTAACCTTAACCGATGCACCGATAATAGGTTCACCGGCGTTGTCGGTCACTGTTCCACCGATGCCGTTGGTCTGAGCATATGCGCCTGACCCAGCGAGCATGAGCATACCTACTAAAGCTACTTTTGCTTTTTTCATAAGTTTTACGTTTTTTGTTTTGGGTTTAAGTTTTACGGTTGCAAAGTTAGAAAACAAAAGATGAGTAATATTTTATGAATCGTTCACAAAATATCACTCATGTTACATGCAACAATCGTTGACTAAATAGTCAAAAACGTTGAGTTGTTTTCTTATTTTGTCACGAAAAGCTAAACCTTCATCTCCTCTCTGACATCTGTCGGATACTTGTCATACTGCTTTTTGAAGCATGAGGAGAAGTAGCCCGGGGTGGCAAATCCCACTTCGTTAGCTATTTCTGAAACTGTTTTATCTGTTGTTTTGAGCAGCTGCATGGCGCGCTTGAGTCGTGTCTCGCGCAAAATCTCAACGGGAGTCATGCCCGTAAGCGCCTTCACCTTGCGATAGAGCTGCACACGCGAGAGTCCTACTTCGTCGCCCAGGTCTTCTATCTTGAGATTGGTATTCGACATGTGCTTCTCCATTGCCTTGAGGAAGGTATCGAGGAAGCGGCGGTCGGGCGAAGGGGAGTTTTGAGTGGTGAGGTGTTGAGATGGTGTGGTGTTGAGGTGTTGAGTATTGAGGTTTTGAGTTTTGAACAGTTGGCGCAGCTTCTGACGATTGGCAAGCAGCGACGCGATGTTGGCAAGCAACAAGTCGGCGCTGAACGGCTTTGTCATGTATATGTCGGCACCGGTCTGCAATCCTTCGATGTGCTGTTGCTCGCTGCTGCGTGCTGTAAGCAGCAACACGGGAATGTGGTTTGTTGCCTCGTGTTGCTTAAGACGGGTGCAGAAGGCGAGTCCGTCCATTACGGGCATCATCACGTCCGACACTACGATGTCGGGCACACTCTCCACTGCGAGCTTCAGTCCGCTCTGTCCGTCGGCAGCTTCTATCACATAGTAGCGGTCGAGCAGCAGCGTGCGCAGATAGGCACGCATATCGGCGTTGTCGTCGACGATGAGCACTGTGGCGAGTTCCTCGGCATTATCGTTGATAAGTGTGTCGTGACGACTCTCCTGCACAGCCTTGCGACTTGCTAAGAGTTGCTCGTCGGTAGTTATGGTAGTGTCGTCAACGGTGGCGTTGTTCTCGCGACGAAACAGCAGCACGTCGCTCACAAGGCGCTGCAACTGTTCTACGTTGCGCTGCACGATACCCACGAGCTGCTGCCGGTCGCCCTTGCCTTCTGCGAGTTGGTTGATTGGTCCGGCTATAAGCGTGAGCGGCGTGCGCAACTGATGCGATGCGTTTGTGAAGAATCGAGTCTGCTCATCATTCAGTTCGCGCATTCGACGGTTGGCACGACGTGTGGCTTTCACAGCACGCCATGTAGTGAAAACAGCTACAGCAAGCAGCAGAATAACGAGGAATGCCACAGCGAGCAGTGTGCGCTGGAGATGATAAAAGCCGAGATACGTTTCGAGTTTCGACTGTATAGTGGCGAGGTACCGGTTCTGCTTCATTAGCGAGCTGCTGCTAAGTGCTATATCGGCTACGTTTTGCGGTGTCACGACAATGCTTTTCTGGTTATTCGTACGCTCGAACGGCTTACCCTCAAGTATGCGCAGAGCGAGAGCTATCACTTCCTCGCCATGCGTAGGATAGATGTACGACGCAGCGAGCTGTGCGTTCTGCACAGCGTCAAGACCCTCGCCTGGCAGTCCGTCGATGCCAAGAAAGCGTATCTCACGCTCTTTGTGCAACTCTTTTGCAGCCTCGTAAGCTCCCATAGCAGCAAGGTCGCTATGACAGAACACTACATCTACCGCCTTGCCGTTCTCCAGCCATTCACGCATAATGCGCTTGCAGTCGTCATACGACCATTGACTTGGCAAATGGCGATAGTCGATTGACGGATTGTTGCTGATGACTTCGCTAAATCCGGCGTGACGCTGTGCGGCAGGCGATATTGCGAGCGGTCCGGTCATCTCCAGCACAATAGGGCGTCGTCCGTCTGTCTTAACACTGTCACGGCATAGCAAAACTGCATACTCCGCCATCTTGCGTCCTGCCTCAACGTTGTCGCCCCCGATATAAGCGGTATAGTCTTTCAATGCTGTAGTGCGGTCGAAGAAAACAATAGGAATGTTCTTTTCGCGAGCGCGTTGCAGACTGCCATTCAGAGCATGGTAGTCATTAGGCGAAACCACAAGCAAGTCGACACCTTCGTCCACAAGACTGTCTATCTGCAAGCATTGGCGTTCGTTGTTGTTGTCGGCATTCTTTATTATCACCTTCACATCATTGTCGTAGAGGTGTTGCGCCGAGAGCATCTCTATGTTGGCTTTCTCGCGCCATCGTCCGCCTACGCACTGCGATACACCTATCTTATATTTATAGTTGGTGGTGCAACCGCTGAGCGTAACAAGCGTCGCAAATAATATAAATAATGTATTAGAGATTCTGGCTTTCATAAATACATGTAAGGTTTTAATGCTTTCGTTAGCAAAGTTAAGTAATTTATCGAAAAGTGTACACAATATTTTAAACAATTAGTGTAAGATTTGTTTCATACGCTGTTTTCTGCAATTTTAGGAAACATAAATGGCATACAGATTTAGATATATAGCTTAATTTTGCAGCAGAAACCGATAGTCTACCGGCTCGGCAATTTCGATTATTCTAAAAACCTATATAAAATATGAACAAATCTTTCTTCAGCCGCACAGCGGCAGCGTCGCTCCTCGTAGGACTTGCAATGACAGCCTCGGCGCAGCAGACTCGTTTTCTCAGTGGCAACCACTGCATCTATCGTGTTGACAAATCGCAGAAATACCTGCTCTTGCCAGTGCAGGAGAAGGCTGAGATGTGCAACGTGAAGGTCATAGACAGCAACAACCAGGTGAAGGCGTTCAACATACGCCTGGCTTCGAACCACATTGACTATTATGTGCCGTTCTTCCTCGACGAGTATAAGGAGAGCAGCAATATCTCTTTCGACATCCACGTGAACGGCACCTACCGCAACGATGGCGGCATCGCGAGCTTCACCTGCTGGAAGAACATGAAGTACGCCGACTCGCTCGACCTCTCCAACCGTGAGCAATATCGCCCCGTCTACCACCACACTCCTACTTACGGATGGATGAACGACCCGAACGGCATGTTCTACAAGGACGGCGTATGGCATCTCTACTTCCAGTACAACCCGTACGGATCGCAGTGGGAGAACATGACATGGGGCCACTCTACGTCTACCGACCTTCTGCACTGGAAGTTTGAGGGTACGCCTATTGAGCCTGACGCATGGGGCACTATATTCTCTGGTTCGGCTGTGGTAGACCACAACAATACTGCCGGATTCGGTAAGGATGCCGTAGTGGCTATGTACACATCGGCTGGCGAGAGCCAGACGCAGAGCCTCGCCTACAGCAACGACAACGGCATGACGTTCACAAAACACGAGGGCAACCCCATAATCACAAGCAGCGCACCCGACTTCCGCGACCCGCACATGTTCTGGAATGAGGATATCAAGAAGTGGAACATGATTCTTGCCGAGGGTCAGCACATGAACATCTACTCGTCTGACGACCTTAAGGACTGGAAGCTCGAGAGCCAGTTCGGTGCCGAATACGGCAACCACGGCGGCGTATGGGAGTGCCCAGACCTTATGAAACTGCGCGTGCGCGGCACCGACACATATAAGTGGCTCCTCATCTGCAACATCAACCCCGGCGGCCCGTTCGGTGGTTCGGCTACACAGTACTTCGTGGGCGACTTCGACGGTAAGAAGTTCACATGCGAGACGGCTCCAGAAGTGACACGATGGATGGACGACGGCAAGGACCACTACGCCACCGTAACCTTCGACAATGCGCCCAATGGTCGACACGTGGCTATGGCATGGATGAGCAACTGGCAGTATGCCAATCAGGTGCCTACAATGCAGTATCGCTCGGGCAACTCAATTCCGCGCGACCTTGACCTCTACGAGTACGAAGGCAACACCTACTGCGGCGTAACTCCGTCGCCTGAGATGACGGCGGCGCGTCCGAAGAAGTCGACAAAGACGCTTAGCGAGTCGTGCGAAATGGTCGTAACGCTCAAGGGCACAGCCACAATCACTCTCTTGAACGAAAAGGGCGAGAAGGTGGTGATGGTTTACGACGACAAGATTCGCACGTTCACCGTCGACCGTTCAAAGAGCGGACTAAAGGACTTCAGCGACGACTTCGCCGCCGTCACAACGGCTCCGGTTCACGGCAAGATGACTCAGCTCAGAGTGTTCATCGACCGCTGCAGCATCGAGGCGTTCGACGCCGAAGGTCGCATGGCTATGACCAACCTTGTATTCCCGACCAAGCCTTACAACAAGGTCGCGATCAAAGGCAAGGCAAAATACGCTGTCTATAACCTGAAGTAGCAAAGGGCTACTTTACAAAATACTGAAATAAACGTATATACGGCATCACCCGTGCGAGTAATCGGTCGGCGTGATGCCGTATGTTTTTTAGCATACACGCTCAGCGTGGTCTGAAGTTCTAACACATTAAAGCATAAGTAGTAGGTTTTAAATAAGCAAAAAGTGGGCTGCGGGCAGTGGAAAGTGTCAAGGAAAGTCGCCCAAACGTAGGACTTAAGTCATCGGACACCGAACGCAATCTGATCGGACACCGAACGCAATCCGATCAGACACCGAACGCAATCCGATCAGACACCG
>OGLB01000274.1_pt1 | contig 31094 bp, 28 predicted proteins | sample 1572551 | NCBI WGS metagenome assembly OGLB01 (sample SAMEA2582003, study PRJEB24529) | metagenome | biome: Human gut stool | place: China | collected 2011
TACAGAAACTTATTAACCAAGTAGTCTTGATTGACTACACCATTATTATACTAGGAGGTAATCCATGCTTGAGAACGTTGCTAAAATCACTCGTGTCGTACTTGCATGTGGGTTATCCTTACGATTTTTTTATCCTCATCTTTTCTGACAACAGTCATGTTTCTTTGTCTTCACTTCAAAAAGATGAGGATAACATTTTCATCTTAAACCACAGATTCGGGCCATTTCTGCTTCATCATCAGGCCACAGCGGTTTTTCATCCGTTGACATTTTGCTGGATTCCATTGCTTTGCGCATCATTTCCAAGGAAGGAACCGCGTAAATGCGGGTAGTCTCAGTTGAAGAATGTCCAAGTATCCTGGAGATAAGTTCTAGTTCAGTTCCATCCTGATACAGATTTGTTGCACGGGTTCGGCGAACCATGTGCGGATAGCAGTGTTCCGGCAGATTAGGATGTTCAGGACGTATCTTGGAGGCATATTTTTTTATGATACGCTCTACATTTCCTACAGACATCCTATCTTTCCTGCCTTTTATGACTGTAAATATCAGTGGCGAGTCTGGCTCCTTTGTTGGATGGTAAGCCTTCAGGTAATTCCTCATGTGGTTGGCAGTTGTGTCTGTAATAGCAACGATTCGTTCCTTATCACCTTTTCCGTATATTCTAAGGTAAGGTATCTCGGCATCCAGATTTACTGAAGAGACATCAAGCGATAACAATTCAGAGACCCGGATGGCCGAATCATAAAGTAAGATAAGGATCATCTGATCCCTTCGACCAATCTTTGTATTCGGAGGGGCTGAAAGCAATGCTTTAAGATTCTCCTCAGATATCACTTCCCTTGTCAGTTTTGGCACTTTGAGAAATGGGACATGTGAAGCCGTCAGTGCAACTGACTGTAAAGAAATATCACCATCCGCAACATAACCGAGGTATGCCCTGATTGCTGCCCGCCTGTTATTACAGGTAGTTTCGGCATTTCCATTTTTGTTCAGAAACTCCATATAGGACAATAACAGGTCATGTGTACAATCTTCGAATCTGAAGGAGCGTATAGACAGATGCAGAGTGTCCGTTATATATCGTCTGAAAACTGTCAGCGCATCCCGGTAAGTCTCCACTGTATTTCTGCTTTTTAGCGCCTGCTCCGGCAGGTAATGTTCTAGAAATTCAAGAGTCTTTGAAAAGAACAGCTTCTTCTGTGGCTTTATTCTACTCATAAGTGTTTACCTCCGGGATCATAAGTTTTCCAGTCCTATCTTTGGACCTGATTATACGAAATGCTTCGGCAACCTGATGGTAATAGTAGAAAGTTTCATTCGGACTTTGATGACCTAAATACCTGCTGAGGAATGGAAGCATTTCTTTTAACGGAATACCTTCTTCCATCCACAGGTTCATCCGTTTTACCACAAAAGTATGTCTGAGGCAGTGTACTGTCGGAGCTTTGTCACAGTATTCCGCATACGGTGTTAAAGCCCAGAATTCCCGGAACTTCTTATCAATTGTACAGTTACTCAGGCACCTCTCAGGTTCTCTTGCTGGGAATACCCAGTCCGACAGGCAATGATATTTATCGTACAAGACTTTTTCATATGTCCGTAACAGTTCTGTAAGGTCCTCAGGCATATATAGCAATCGGTCCTTATGGCCCTTGGAATGCAGTATACGGATTGTTCCCTGTCTAAGATCCATATCCAGCCAGTGGAGTTTTCTTGCTTCTGAAATGCGCAGGCCACAACAATAAATGAGCCGAAAGAGTACTTTATACTCGGCAGCTAGCCGATAAAAACCTGTTATGCTGACTGCTGGAGCGTAACTATCAACCGCTTCGAAGAAGGCTTTTATTTCAGCATCTAACAGGATATGTACTACTGTTTTCTCAGCTTTATAAAAGTTGGATGGAATGTAAGCTTCTAACCCCAATGAAACCAGAAACAATGCGAATTGTCGTATTACGGACGTTCTGGCGGAGCACGTGACGAGAGCTTCACCATCACGTAAAGTTCCCCATTTCTTTACAAGATCTCTGCTCAGACATGGTTCTTTTATGGATTCCTCTATACAGAAAATATCAAAGTGTTTCAGTTTCCATTCTTCACTTTCATATATAAAACCGGCAGCACGTTTTTCATGTAAGAACATTTTAATGTACGGTGCAAAACAGCTTTGGAATTGATATCCACTGATATTCATGCCAAACCTCATTCCATGAGAATCCCGGCACGGTCCAGGGATAATCCACATTTTCTGCTTCTTTCATCATCCAGAAGCAGATACTTCATAACACTTGAAGAATCACGATGTCCAAGAGCGTCCATGACATCATCAATCCCTGCATGGTTCCGCAAAAGATTTGTTGCGAAGGTTCTGCGGGTTACATGAAAACCACCGCCTTTTACATTTTTCCTCTCAGGCAGGATACGGTAGAGTGCTTTTGTACATACCTTACCAGTGAGTTTTCCGTATGGAGCTTTAGACCTGATAAAAATATATTCAGTACCGGTCTTTGGTCTGCCGGATGTTATATATGAATATACAGCATTGCCAACTTCAACAGGCAACGGAAGAGTGATCTGCGTTTTTGTTTTCTTCATGACAATGGATATCTGACGGTTCTTCCAGTCAATATCCTGAAATCTGAGTGCTAGGATATCATATGCCCTCAGCCCCATCCTCACTCCGAGTAAAACTATTGCAATGTCGCGAAGTTCTATAGGTTCATTGTGTTCCTCCCGAAAAGTATTGATTCTCTGTAACTGCTCATCGGACAGCACATCAATGATCTTATCCTGCGGAGCAGTCCCTGACATCAGGCATACATCCAGACTATGATTATCTACATATCCCTTTTCAGCAAGATAGCGCAAAAACGCCCTTACGATCACAAAGCAGCCAGACCGTCCCTGAAAAGTTGTATGCTCATCATAGAGTGAAAACTCTTTTATGATTGTGGATGAAAGCTGGTTGAAACTTTCATAACCATGGTCAACCAGAAATCTGCAGAAACGAGTGCAGGAACAACGGTAACTTTTTATTGTTCCTGCAGCCCGAAATTCTCGTTTTTTCTGATCAAGCAGCCCTGATATAGCCTCTCTGCACCATGATGGCAGTTCATCATACATGATTGGATCATATTTGTACTTACCATCTGGATGTATATCACCTGTCAGGGTATAATCTTCATAGAATTTCAGGACTCGCCGCCAATTACGCCATGAACACCCCAGCGTTCTATTGATTTCTGCAAACCAGATCCACATGATATCCTGATGAAATCCGAGGAAATGCATATCCAGGAACAGGTACAGTGCGGTCAAGGCATGTCTGGCAAGGTTTAGGGTCGTACCAACATATCCATGAGCTTCCAAAAGCTCAACAAAAGGTGTGATCGTTTTATTGAATTCATCTGCCGACAAGGTTACGTCAGCTATCTTATCCAAAACTCTCCGGTTCTCAGCTGAGAACTCAGATAATGCCCCGATATGAGGATATGTCTGACATTTTAAGACAAGGCTGCAGTTCATAGGACAAAGACCTTTTTCTCCAAAGAATTTGATCATACGCGCAGTGTTGTTCAATATCATAGCCTTTGTATCATCAGAACAGTACATTTTTGTTCTTATCAGCTTTATGACTGCATCATAAGTGATGTCAGCAATGGTATGCACCCCCATATCATCTAAAAAAAGTAATCCCTCTGAACAGTAAATCCGAGTCAGTTTCAATGTCCTGGCTGTATAGTGGTTGCTACAATCAGTAAGATACATATCAAGATCCTTTTGCCATAGTGCAGGCAGCTTGTCATAGTTTGAACGGTTCAAATAAAGACTGCGGTCGGAAATAGTTCCGATAAAGTCCATTTCTTCTAACTGATATGCATACTGTACCCATACAGCACACCTTTGCCGTGGTAATTCATTCTTGATCTCTGCAAGCCAGCTTTCACGGATCGCCTCTGAATAATTTCCATCTCTTTGCTTTATAAAAAGCCCAAGGGATTCATAGCAATCTCTATGCGACTTCTGACTGCTGGAACACACCTCCTTTTCTTTCAACAGCATCATTACTTTTTCTACAGTTTCATTGTAATTCATGAAATCACATCCTTCCGGTTTTATTGTGATTTCATTATCGCATATAAATTTTTATCCTTATATTTTTATTGAAAAACTGGCTAAAATTAATGCTCCATGAAAAAGATGAGGATAAAAAAATCGTGAGGATAAACCACATTATCCGAACGTTCGGATAATGTGGCACAGTAGATTTACGCAAAGGTATTGATGGTCTCTTCTATGATTATCGGTGATAAGTATAAGCAGAATCCGTTTGAAAAAGGAACCCTGTTCCTGTTCTGTGTCAGACGCTCAGACAGAATCAAAGGACTGCTTTGGATGGGCGATGGATTCCTTCTGCTGTATAAACGGATTGAAGCCGGTTCGTTATCCTGGCCAAGAACTACGGAAGAAACTGCGGATCTTACCGAAGAACAATTCGATTACCTGATGTTCGGTTTAAATCCTCTTGATCCTAAAATCAAGGACGTCACACCACAAAAGCCATTCTGAGTTTGTGCAAAACATAGATTTTTTTAAGACATTTATGATGCTGCAAAAACTATTGTATAGCTTCGATTATAAGCCTTCTCCACCACTGCTATGGTGGTCAGAAGAGGCTTGAAATAAACATTTCGAACCTTGAGAATTCTAAATTTCCTTGCTTTTATTGACTGTATATAGCATTAGTATTGTAGATATATCGCAGCTGAAACTAATGTTGAATAAGGCACAGGGATATGGATATAAGAAAGTTGGTTTTATTTTGGAACGCGGATATTTCTCGAAACAGAACATTGAGCATATGGATAAATGTGGATATAGCTTTATTATCATGGTAAAGGGAATGGAAGATTTGGTATCAGAACTGATTCTGAGTAATAAAGGTAGTTTTGAAAACAAGCGAAATTGTGACATGGATGGATTTGGCGTTTATGGAAAAACTGTAAAAGGAAGACTGTATGAAGCAGACAAAAAAGAGCGATATTTTTATATATATCACAGCATATCGAAGGAAGCCTCTGAAAGGATACGATTTGAAGACAAGCTAAAGAACATGAAAATATATATGATGAATCATCGGGATGAGGAATTCACCTTCGGCCCTATGTATAAAAAACTTCTATCTGCATTATGACAAGGAAAACAAAATCTTTCTATTGCCGGAAGAAAACACACAGATCACAGAAAGAGAACTGGATCTGTGTGGGTATTTTGTCATTATAACATCAGACAAAATGACAGTGAAAGAAGCTCTGCATATCTATAAAAGCCGAGATATGTCGGAAAAGGTTTTTCGTGGGGACAAGACATATCTTGGAGACAAGAGTCTACGTGTGCATTCGACCGAATCAACATACTCGAAGATATTCATTGAATTTGTAGCGTGATTATCAGAAATAAGATGTATACCAGTTTGTTTGATAAAATGAAGCGATTGAATAAAAAAACGAATTATATGACAGTGCCAGCTGCTATAAAGGAACTGGAAAAGATTGAACTTACAAGACAGGCTGATAATGTATATTGCCTTGACCATGCGGTAACAAAGACGCAAAAAAAATCTTGAATGCATTTGGATTGACGGACAAGAACATAGAATACCGAGCAAACTGGATCAGTGAAGAACTGAAGAAAAGTATGATGAAGCAACCGATAAACTAAAGAGTCTGTTGGACAAAAAAAGCACTGCAGACAGAAGAACTGATGAATGCAGTCATGAAGAGCAGTAGCTCCTATGAGGAGATTCTTAGATACATTCAGTCAGATTCATTTGAAGAGCAGAAATTATAATCTACAGAAAGTCTCCGATTTCAGTGCTTCGTGTTGAAAACCGGAGACTTTTAGGTTTAAAACTTCTAGAAGTTCACAGCTAAATCTCAAATACGGGATTGCATGATTTGACAAAAAATATAGCTTATATTGTAAAAAAATTGTTTTCATTATATGATTAACAATTGCATAATATTATAATATATGCTATTCTATTTACTGCAATTAATATGTATCAATAGTAATATGGTACTAGAAGATAAACGAGATGGGTGATTTACAAATGGAAAGTGAATATAGTATCAGAAGCATGAAGTTTATGTTTTCTCTAATAACGATTTTTTTGATGTTACCATTACTTGTGGCAAAGGATAATTATAATGATTACTTTCGCACAATATTCATATACCTAGCATCAAAGGATCTTGATATATTAGCAACTAATGCAAGTATACCAAATTTTATGTTTAAATGTTGGGATTTTTTAAATCAATTCGTAGGATGCATTTTTGCAGCACTTTCATGCGCATTACTATATGATGGTTTTGCAAAAGTGTTTTCGCAGAACTTTGTTTGGATGATAAAAATTGCAATTTTTTTGTGTGTTATTTCTATGGCAATGAAAGAGATACTGGAACTGTTTGCATTAGGAATAAGAACCAAAAATATAACCCAAAATATAAATAATACCTTAAAAGAAAATAAGGGGGTGATTGAAGATGAACGATAAGACGCTTTATTTAATAATAATTGTGGGAGCAATATTAATTCCTTTTTTGGTTTTTTTGATAAGTAAAGGAGTATCTTTAATATTGTTATTATGTGAAAAACATATCACATTTGATAAGAATATAATTCTTGGCAAATTAAACAATTCTGATATGTCAATCAGCAATATTGTTGAAGATTTGGAAATTACTAACAGTTTGTTTGAGGTAGGCAAAAATAATGTGAGATAGGAAAGGTTGTGTCTGGATATATGGAAAATGAAGAGATTCACCCAGACAAGTCAAGTTTTGATATAATTTGGGTAAAGATTATTGAACCAGAGATTAAGAAATATATTAATGCCTATACAGGATATGTGAAAATTGATAATGATGCAAAGGAAAAGGTATGGGAACAGTATTTTGTACTAAATACTCTATGTAAAAATCATTATATGAAGACAAATGGAAAATTAGATAGGCATAAGGTGGCTGCATGCTATTTATTGGCTATTAGCATGGCAAAACCAATTATTTGTAGTGATGAGATATTATCAGATACACCACAGTATTATTTTACGTTTAATGAGAGAGTTGCGTTAACGACTGCTTTATCTATTTTGGTAGCATATATCAGAAATATTATAAAAAATGATACTTCACTATGCGATGATGAAAAAAAAAGGTTGACAAGTGCTTTTTCGCAGGGTATTAAATTCCCAGTTCCACCATTAGTTAATCATGGAGAGTATGTCAATAATTTTATTTCGGAGATTCATTATACAGTAGAAGAAGGAAATATTAATATTTTGGCGACTGCACACGAGTTATATTTACTGGAAGTGTTTACACGTGTTATGGGATAGTATGGAGAAATTACTTATGAGTAACTATTTAAAAATACAGCAGAGCAGCAAAAATCTTGTGACACAAAGCTATAGGGCCTGATATATGGCAGCCAGTTGCAACATGAGGAACAGTTAATTAATGGCATTACTAATCTTGATAAGGGCAGTAATGCTGTTTTTTATGTGATATGAAAACTTTTAAATAGTGGTAAGTAGGTAATAATTCGTATCTGTTCATTACCATTCTTTTCCGATACACTCTTCTTATCAAATGAGAGAAACTAATTTTATGAATAATGTCAAACACAAGCTTTGGCTAGAGTGTGTTAATGATTTCAAATCAAGCGGATTGATCTGCAAAGTGTGGTGCGATGAGCACCAGATTTCCATATCAACAATGGGCTGAATGATTCGATTACAGTAACTGAATGCTTTACTCATGCAAGACACCGTTTCTATGCAGCTCTCATGGCATTAAAGAAAGATTTTACAAAGGAGCAGCTCAAAAAGACAACAGCTTATCAGGCAATGTTCCGAATCGGCATTCTCTATAAAATAGAGGAGATGATAAAGGATAAAACACCTGAAGATGCAAGCGCTATCGTATACAGCATAACAGAAACTGCTCTGCTTAATAGAATTAAGCTATATCTGTATCTGACGTACATACTTGATGAAAGCCCTAAAATGGGACCATTTCCGAAAGCAGAAGAACTTGACAGTCTACTGCCGTGGTCAGAACAGTTGCCGGAAGAGTTTCGCATTGCGTAAAAAAATAGATAAAGCCGCCCAGTATGGCGGCTATTTTTAAAATTTTAAGGTACGGATGATTACCTACTTATATCTATTAAATTATTTGCACTTACATTGTTAAAAGTTGAATACATAATTGTGTATATAGAATTGGTATTATTGACATAATTTATGTAAATAATTCACAATATGTATTTGCCACATTGCTAGTTATATGCTAATATAATTTATATTGAATAGAAAGAAGAATGTATATGCGATTGGTTAGTTTTTTTTATCCTAGCACAGAAGTTAAATTATCAATTAATTTTTTGCTGTATTTTAAGCTTGTTGGGATATATATTTTAGAAGTACAGACGGATTCAACTATAGGTGAGCAAAACGATGAGGCTATATTGTCGGCAGATGCTATAGTCTATTTAACTCATGAAGATGATAATAGCACTATATGCACTAATGAAGAAACTAAACTAGTGACAATAGATTGTAGAATAGCACATAGAGAATCCGAGTATGATTTTTTGTTGAATATTTTACATGAGTTTTTTAGCAAGAAGATCATTGATGAGAACGAATTCGACGATTTGAAATTGGCTCTTCAGATATTTTGTGAGTTTAATTCAGATTATTTAAATGCTACATTTCTAGGAAAGTATTACTTTGAACATCAATTTAAAAAAAGGATATATGAAATACATTCTAAATATAGTACGATAGGAATAGAGTTTATGAACACATTAAAGAAACATAATATTCCTATATGGGGGGAAAACAAATATATTCATTGCCGATATGCATTTATAAACATTCTTTTTGATTTCGATTTGTTTTGTAAGAAGAATAGGTTAAATTATTATATCGAAGCCAATAGTTTATGTAATGCTTGTAGCCGCATAGATTCAGAGTGCGGTGATTTTTTGGGAAATAGCTTTAAAGTTTTGGAGGCCCAAATATATGAACAGTTATTAGAGGATGTAACTAAGGCATTTCAATTATACGTTGATTGTTGTGATAATAATTATGATGCATATGTATATTTCTGTAAAGGTGAAATGATGTACAGAAAAAAGGAAATGGATAGAGCGGTTAACTATTATATACAAGGCACATCTTACTATCCGCAATATTACAGAGCTTGGTTCAAATTAGGAATTTGTTCCTTAGGAAAAGATGATAATCAGGCATTGTCTGCGTTTAATAATGTTATTAGAATATTAGATAGTAAATATGAAAATAATGTATTAAGAGCAATTGAATTTGAATATTTTTATAATTCTTATATGAATATTGCGGATATAGAGAGACGACTTGGTAATTATAGAAATGCATTAAGTGCATGTGATGAGGCTCTGAAAACATATAAGAGTGTTTATGAAAATATATTTTATTCTATTTTGAAAATTGATAAATTTATGGATTATAAGGAAATTAGATCAGATATACTATCACATTTGGACATTCAGAAACTAAAAAAAGATGGTATTGAATTGTCTATTATGCTTGATTTAAAGGATAATGCATTGTTATATGCTGAGTTATGATAGCAGATGGAGGGGACATATGAGCTTTGATATAAGTTGCGTAAATAAGATAAAAATGGAAAAAAAAGAGGAATTTAATAATTCTATTTTTTCTAAAGTGTACTATAAAGCATCATTGTTGATTGAAAGAATTATTGATGAAAATGAACGTAATGCAAATGCTGATAAGGAGACTCAATTTGCTGAAGAAAATAACATATGTAATATAATTGCATTCATAGGAAAGCGTGGTATGGGTAAGTCTTCTGCAATGCTTTCATTTGCTTGTTCTTTAGAAAAGAACTTTTTACGTTTGCCTAAAATAGATATGTCTATGGTAACCGAGAATGAGAGTTTGCTTGATATTATTTTAGCTTACATGTGGGAGAAATATGAAAAAAATGATGTAACAAGATCTCGATTAAATGATCTTAGGATGGACTTTGCTGAGGTCAAAGACTCATATATGAGATTTAAAAAGACAGAAAAACGTGATTATGAAGATGAGTTATATTCAGCAAAAGAATTAAAAAAATTAGCAAGAAGTTTGCGACTGAGGGAGTCGTTTTCTAAGTTGGTTAATAATTTCTTGGAGATGATGATAAATGATAGTACAATTGCGAAAGCTGATAAATATTTGGTTTTTGTTATTGATGATTTGGATCTTGTGTCAAATAATCCATGTGCTGTATTGGAACAGATTAAGAACTTTTTATCCATACCCAATGTTATTGTGTTGACAACACTAGATATAGAGAGGAGTATACTAAATAAAAAGCATGAATTAGATAATTTATTTTCTGGTAAGCATAGTTTCTATACTAATGTGGATAATGTTATGGAATATGCAACTGATTATATGGCAAAGATTATTCCTTTTAACAGACGTATATATATGCCTGATATACATGAAAAAACAGATGTGCACATGATTGATTTGAAAAAATATCATAATATAATTGATGTAAATAATTGTGAGAAAATAGATTATGAACAGTTTTGCAATCTGCTTTTATTTAAGTATGCAGGGATTCTTACTGATCCTAAAATGGGCTGTTTATTTGGGGAACGTGAGTCATTAAGAGAAATTGTAAATGGTTTAAATGAATTATGTGATTCTGTTAGCGAAGATTCAAAGAACAATGCTGAAACATGGATAAAAAAAGAAATAGTAGTGTTAGCTGATAGGATAAATGACGAAAAAATATATGCATTTTATATGAATAGTTCAAAATATCCGTGGTATAGATTCTCTGATTATATGGTTCAGAGTGTATACTATTTTGCTAAAGATCAAATATATATAAGCGAAAGAACGTTTGAAAGCGAATGTACTTTTGAAAATGAGCTAAACAATATTACATATAATGACATGATTGCCTTTTTGGTGTTTATGAAACGTAAACTGTATATTAATGACTGGAATGAGATAAAAAATATGCTATGGGTATATTCTGTTTCATATCATGATGAGGAAATTAATAATATTTTTTCTAGGTGTATAAGGGAAGCTACTGATGGGGGTGTAGAAAAAGATGTATATTTGCCAAGAGTATTTGATATAGAGATTACAAATATAAAAAGCCCTGGCATAGTGCTCAATGATACAGATTATAAAGAAATAGTTGATTTGATAAAATGTATGTTATTTACGGATGTTGATCAGTTAATAAAGAATGATATAGATATACGAGAAAAGGCTACTCATTCAGTAGACAGAGAAGAAGGCGTTACACCTAATGTCGAAATGGATTTGATGGATATAGAGATAGATAGTTTGTCAATAAAGATTTCATTTGATTACTTCTTGAATAATATGTGCAATTACGATGAACAGTGTCGTAAATTGACAGAATGGATTTTAGATACTATATATGATAAAGATATTTTCTATTCTATTATTTTGGAACGTGATGATATAGCTAATTCTATATATAAGAAGTTGAGAGTAGCTGAATGGATTAAGTGGAAAAAACACACAAAGATTAAGTCATTGAAGGAACTATTTCCGTTAAAATCTTTGGGATATATGGTAGGAATGGCAGAAAGGCTTGATTATAGACTGAGAAAAGAGAGAACGCTATCTTTTGCTAAACTATATGAAAATTTTAGAGTATCTATAACTGAGTACATGAAAGAATGTAATGAATATTACTTTATGGATGATAGAACTGTAAAATCTTTCAATGCATGGAATAAATTATTGGCTATAGTGGATATTGAAAGTGTTAGTGATGACAGAAAACAAAGGTTAATTAATAAAGTGCCGGAGGATAATAAGTCAATTTCTTCGCCTACAATGTAATTTTCAGAGGGAGACAATGGATAATTTACGCGCTGTAATTAAGAATTTGTTTTGTCACGTTTCTGCGGAACAAATTATAAATGAGCAGATAATATATAATAAAATAGAAAAAAGTACATTTGAACAGCTTGGAAATAGTTACATTAAGGGTTACTCTAACGATGAACTTGATAATATGTATAGTTTTTGGAAGAGTGAATTTGAGTGGAAAATATGTCAATTACATATGAATAAGTATAGAATGGTTGCCTCTGACAAAAATGAGATGAATGTTTTTGATTCGTTGATAGCTTTTGATTTTGCTGTACTTATAGAAGAAAATGGCGAACCATTGTGTCAATATATGGATATGCTTCGTTGGAGGGATATGATTATTCCTATAGAGGAGGATGTCTTTATAACATCATTTTTAGCCATGAAAGATGTTATGGCTAAAAGACATAGAAGAAATTTTTTTTGGAAACCAGTTATAGGAAACAATAATTATTCTCTTAATCAATTAGTATCAAGAGGAATAGCAGAAAATCATTCCCATCTTAAAGGTGCAGCTCCTGTCTTTCATTTATCATGGATTAACCTTATGAACTATGTTGATAATAAATCATTTAGAGATGCATTAATAAAATTAGATAGAGATACGCTCCAGAAAAATGGGGCATATTATTCAGGATACAAAGAAGCAAGTCTTGTATTATTATGGTGGCAGGCAGCATTAATAAGAGTGGGATTGTTTATATATTATAAGGAAGAAGATGCGGAGATAATTAATTACATTGTTAGTAATTTAAGAGATGTTAATAGATTAAGAGATAATGTAGATGAAATACAGGCATTAATAAATCATGCTCGGGAATTATCAGAATTTTCGGATTATGATTATGCTATTTCTGAAAAATGGTTATGGAATAATGAGAAAAGTCATTTGAACGAAAAATTTAGTGGTGAGCGCCATTTTATGTATAGATTGTTTTATGATGTTTATACATCTTCGGATGATTATAATATAGAGTTTCAGCTATTTTATGCATATATTGTTATTAAGGAAAGAATACGTGGAGAATTGATTCAGTCAAACTATTTGGTTGGATTTGATAATTTTAAAAGATTTCAAGATAGGAAAGATGTCTTTGTGGAAAAAACTAGGCTGGAGCCTATATATATTGAAATGGCAGTTAGAGATACTATTTTAAATCAGCATATCGTAAGCCTTGAATCGCGTATTGCACCTAAAGATACAGTGAAAGAACTATACGATAAAATACTACAATACGATAAATGGTCAATCAGAAATTGTTCAGATGATGAGGCTCAGAAAATTAAGGATATACATTTTTATGTTATTCACTTTATCAAGGAATGGGATCAAGGGATAGAAGAAGAGTTTTGTGATTGTAGACATGCATTGAAAAGAAAATCAATTAGGAAGCAAGCTGTTGTAATTGCAAAATTAAGAGAAGAAGCATGGGAGGTAGGTAGCAGAATAAAAGGAATTGATGCAAGTTCATCGGAGATTGCATGCAGACCAGAAGTGTTTGCACAGGCATTTCGATTTTTGAAGGAGCATATGCCGGAAGATTCTTATCAATATAGTACACAAGATGAATACTTTAATCTAAGGGCAACGTATCATGTTGGGGAGGATTTTTTGGATATAGTTGATGGTTTGAGAGCTATTGACGAAACTATTCATTTCTTAAATATGAAATGTGGTGATAGATTGGGACATGCATTGGCACTTGGTGTAGATATTGATGAATGGTATCAGGGAAAATCTAATAGAATTCTTATTACTAAACAGGGATACTTGGATAATGTTGTTTGGCTCTATTCTAAGTTAAGAAAATATAATATTCAAGGATATGATGACGTTAAATCATATTTAAAAAAGAAGTTTGATGAACTTTTATATGATGTGTATAGTCAGAATAATATCGAAAAAAAAGAATATGAGTTTTCTATACAGGAATATTATGATGCTTGGAAATTAAGAAGTGATGATCCTAAATTATATAGAACAGGAGATTTTGACAGAGATTGGATTGAATTAGAGACATGGGATGAATATGCTGTAAATTTGACATTTCCTCGTAACTATAAAATAAGATATAATCCGAAAATAGCATATTTATATTATATGTATCATTTTAATAAAGAGGTTAGAAAAGCGGGAAATTGTGTTATCGAAGTCAAAGTTAATACAGCTGTTATTAAGGCAATAAAAGAGGTACGAGAAAAGCTATGTGATGAGATTGCAACTATTGGGATAGGAATAGAAACTAATCCATCATCAAATTGTCTTATAGGAACCTTTAAAAGATATGATAAACACCCAATAATTAAGTGGTACAATAATGGATTGATAAAAGATTATCAAAAAGTTAATGATTGTCCACAGATTCCTGTTTCAATTAATACGGATGATCAGGGGGTTTTTGCCACGTATATCGAAAATGAATATGCATATCTGGCATTGGCATTGGAGAAAGCGAGAGATATAGATGGAAATAAACTTTATAAAAGAGATTTCATCTTAGAATGGCTAGAAAAAATAAGGGAAATGGGAATAGATCAAAGTTTTAACATGAATAAAACTCAATAGCGATATTTTTATATTTTTCAATTTATGGAGCCGAAGGCGCGGACATTTTCTTGGGCGAGTTTGTCAAGTAAAGTGTGCAAGTTTTTCTGTTTTTTATGGTGGCTATTTTTTGACCGCCATTTTGCATCTACTAATCAGCTGATCAAGGTACTCGCTATTTAGCGTTTACATTTTAGCAGCGAATTCTTTTAGCAAAAGAAGACCTGCATCTGAGGAGAGATCTCCTCCATCAAAATTTATTTTAATTTGTCTATTGCTTTATAATGATAAGGTGTTTACAATACTCATAAAGGGCTCCTTTGTTGGTATTTATTTTGATTAGACACCTTAATTTTACCACAAATGGATGCTCTTTTTTTATTCACTTGATAGATGAAAAGCAGTATTCAGTTAAAATACAGTAACCATATGGCATTCAGCCACTTTCACGATACAACCGTGAATAATTCAGGCTAAACGATTTAGGATGTCATTAAAATTAAAATTCTGAAAAATGATATGATATGGTATAAAAGAATGGGAGCGGGAAAGCCGATTTACTATGGAAGATAACATTTTGAATATAAAAAAGGAAATGATAAAAAAAGCAAAAATTAAGGATCTGAGTAGGCTTGAAAAGTATATGTCGGTTCAAAAGGAAATACAGTATCTTAATTTTGAAGAAAGAAAATTATTAATAGCAGAACTAAAAAGAGATTTAAAGGCAATAGATGGAATGTCAACTGTAAAAGATACAATACAATTATGTTTATCAATATTTGGTATTATAACTCCTTGTATTTTTAGTGGAATATTTATTAATACTGGTAGTATCGAGTGGTTATCAAATATTGCTTTTGCAATAATTCTATTTTCTATGGGGATGATAGTTATTTTCAATTTTATAAATATTTACCAAAGGAATGCTTTGAGTTATACATGGTATATTTTAGATGCACTAACTGATTACTCAGATGATGATATTTTCACAGAGTAAAGTGGTGTATTGAAAGTTGAATACCAAAAATAGTTGAATGAATTTATAGGGGACATAATCACAGTGGAGTCAGGCACCAATGTGGTCAAAATAGCGTCAACTTAAGGATAAAGTCTTAAGTTGATGCAAGATAAAGTTATTAAATAGTGTCTGCTTCGGACAAAATAAAATTGTCTTAAAGCATTGAAAATACTGACTTTATAACCATTTTATAGTACAATAGAAGTGCAAAGAAATATGCGCTTGCACAATAAAAGGCTTGCACTTGAGGAGAATGGTTATGTATAAATTTGATAAAAATCATCAGTTTGGTCTTGCAGATTTTAATCAGCCTATGGGTCTGAAAATGAATCCTGAAAACCGTTGGGTAAAGAAAGCTGAAACGATTCCATGGGAAGCCATCGAAGAGAAATATGCAGCTCTCTTTCCTAGTAAGAAAGGAATGCCGGCTAAACCGCTAAGGACTGCACTAGGATCCCTGCTCATACAAAAACAACTTCAATTCTCAGATAGAGAACTGGTAGAGGAAATACGAGAAAATCCATATTTTCAGTACTTCATCGGACTTCCCGGATACCAAGATACAATACCATTTGTTCCTTCACTTCTCGTGGAGTTTCGTAAATGTTTGACAGCAGAGGTGTTAGAAGAAATCAATGAGATGATTATCGCTTACAACGCTCCAGAAGATCCACCTCCAACAGGTGGTGAGGGTATTAATGAAGAAAGTGGGACAAACTCAGGTACATTAATTTTGGATGCCACATGTGCACCTCAGAATATTTCATATCCTCAAGATGTAAATCTGTTAAATGAGGCACGAGAGAAACTCAAAAATGATTGATATCATTTGTTATGTGCAAAACTACTACAAGCCAAGAATGTATCGCCAGAAAGCCCAAAAAGATTATCTGAACCTGGCAAAGTGTAAAAAACGTACTGCCAAGAAAATCCGCAAAGCAATAAAAACTCAACTGCAATACATTCGTAGGGATTTACGATACATAGATGCTTTTTTAGAAGAAATCAATTTGTGTGATGATCTTTCCAAACAGCTTGCAACAATTAGAACACTTGTTGAACAACAGCAATACATGTATGAAAACAAGGTTCACAGTGTTCCTGATAGAATTGTTAGTATCAGTCAGCCGTACATCAGACCTATCGTCAGAGGAAAAGCAAAAGCACCAGTTGAGTTTGGAGCAAAGCTTGATCTGAGTATTGACGAAAATGGCATTGCAAGATTAGAAAGATTATCCTTTGATGCTTACAACGAATCTGATGTATTCATAACAGCAGTTGAAAACTATAAAAGTCGAACAGGACATTATCCTGAAAGAGTTCTTGTAGATCAGATATATCGAAACCGTACGAATAGAGCGTTCTGTTCGGAACATGGAATTCGAATTTCCGGTCCTGCGCTTGGTCGTCCTAAAAAGGACAACAAGGTTGACAAAAAACAGGAATACATTGATAATAATGACAGAATAGAAGTTGAGCGAGCATTTAGTTTGGCAAAACGCAGATATGGTCTTGGTTTAATAACAGCGAAGTTGGATACCACTACCAAAAGATCAATCGCTTTATCAATCATTGCAATGAACGTAAACCGCTTAACGGTGGTTTCGTTTGCTCAAATTTTAGTTTCATTATTTTCAAGGAACAAACTAATGCATTGCACTGTAAAATATATGAAAAACAAGTCCTATAGAGATTTAGCGATTTGTTGAGCAGACACTAATTAGAAAATACCAGATATGGAAGTATTAATCCTTATCTGGTATTTTTTTTGAAAAAATATTTATCCGGACTTGACATATGTATAAAATGATATTAACATAAAGATAATAACAAAAACTTATTTATTAGGAGGTGCTTGAAGTGGATTATTTATCTAGCAGAAGAAGTTCGCAATTATCTAATGAGCCATTGATGATTTCAGGATATGATATTTTGAATATGCATATACAGAATGAAAAAGATGCTGCAGAATGTAGAGCTGTTACAGAAAGTTCAAATCGGGGAGAAACATATTATGCAAACGACGGAAGACCAGGTAACGAGAAAATAAGTGACTTTCATATGGCTTTCTTTAAAGAAGTATTGTATCGTGATACTAAAACAGCGGGCTTTATGATGGAGTATCCTCATGGTATTGTTATTTCACAAGGGGAAAGAAATAGCTATTTTCGTGGAGAAAATCAAGTCTATTCAAAATCTCAACCATCATTGTATAGAGCATTAGAGAAATTTTCATCATCAACAGACAAGGAGCTATACCGCTTTATTGCAAATATGAGGATTGCAGAGTTCGGAATTATGTTATGCCGATTAGGAATTGTACAGTTTTGGTTGCAAAACTATGGATCTGTCCTTTTTGAACCGTTGGCTCAGCACTATGGATTGGAAACAGAATGGCTCGATATAACTAGCGATTTTGATGTGGCTTTATTTTTTGCAACATGTAAGTGGCAGGATGGAAAATGGCAACCATTAGATGAAGATGATATCCGAAAAAATCCCAACGGTGTGATTTTTCACATTCCACAGTGGCAAGCACAGAACTCATCAATTATGAGTTCATTAGAAGTTTATGGTATGGAGAATGAGACAATATTTAATAATATGATTCTTCCCATTGGATATCAACCTTTTATGAGATGTCACAGTCAGTATGCCTATGGCATTCATATGAAAAATCCATTCCCTTTGCAAGAGGATTATACATTTGAAAAATTACACTTTAAACATAGTGTGGAATTATCAAAATCCGTATTTGAGATGATGGATGGGGGTAAGAAGATATATCCACAAGAAGGATTAGATGAATTTGCAGATACCATTGAAGCAATTAAATCTGCAACTACTTTTTCAGAGGAAGCATTTAATTATGCTTTTGAGGAAAAGAACACACTTGGGGTTACTAAGAAAGAAATATGTAACTTGCTTGAAACAAATCAAGTTTTAGGAAAGCCCGTATATATCACAGGGGAGAACCATCCATTTCGGTTATCAAGAGCTCAAATTCGTCGAATCAATAAACAGTATGTAGGTTTTTCAATAGAAAAAGCCTATGGAATAAAATTAAAATCGAGAATGGTGTATATTCCGCCAGCTAATAAAAAATTGGAGAAAGAATCATGAGACGAAAAACAGAAGTAGAGAAAGAAAATCAAGAATTTATAAAGAATTATGATGATTCAAAATACGCGAAACCATCTGTGACAACAGATATGGTGGTATTTGGAGTGTTTGATGGTAATGAAAGTAATTATAGAAAGTATTCAGAGAAAATCTTAAAAGTGCTTTTAGTAAAACGAAAGAGTGAACCATTTAAGGAGTGTTATGCATTGCCGGGAGGCTTTGTGCGACCAAATGAGACACTTACTCAGGCTGCAACAAGGGAACTAAAAGAAGAAACAAATTTACCTTGTGAATTTCTAGAACAATTTGGAACATATAGTTCGCCCAAAAGAGATCCAAGAGGGTGGGTTATCAGCAATGGATTTTTGGCACTTGTGGATGCAAGCCAATATCATGTACAAGGTGGAGATGATGCCGCAGAGGCAAAATGGTTTGATGTTTTATTTCGAGAGGAGAAAGACGGATGGATACTTCGTTTGAGCAATGAAGATGATGTAATACATGCTGTGCTTAAGAATGTAGCAGATAAGTGGGATGTTAAGAGCAGATTTATATCAGTAAATAGTAATGAAATAGCATTTGATCATGAAATTATTATTGCAGATGCAATTACGCAACTTCGCAAGTGGATTGCAGATACACATATAGCATTTAGACTTTTGCCTGATAGATTTACTTTGAGACAATTACAACAGATTTATGAAACAGTTCTTGATGCAAATTTGCTAGTTCCAGCATTTCGTAGAAAAATATCATCACATGTAGAAGAAACTGGCGAAATGACAAGTGATGTTGGACATCGTCCGGCCATGTTATATAAGGAACGGGATTAGGTGCGAGAAAATGTATGTTTTGACAAAATTTTTTGAGACAAAATCGTATCAGTTACGGACAGCTTCTGAATAAAGTCTGTTAATTTCGTCGATAGTACTGATGGTACACAGTATTTTTGCAAACTGCTTGCAATTTGCAATCAAACGAAATATAATGAAGAAAAAAGAGGAGGCGATATCTATGGCAAGAACAGCAAATGTATTTGCACGTGTCGAACCTGAAGTAAAAGAACAGGCAGAGCAGGTGCTTGATCGACTTGGCATTCCAATGTCCAATGCGGTAGGAATGTTTCTGAGACAGATTGTACTCCAGAGAGGAATTCCTTTTGAAATGAAACTTCCGGCTTATGAGGAACCTGTTGCGTATGGTTCTCTTACAAAGGAACAGTTCAATGCAGAAATAGAAAAAGGCATGGAAGATATTAAGGCTGGAAGAGTGTATTCAGCAGATGAAGTTGAAGCAGAAATGAAACGGGAATTTGGTATATGAAATATAAAGTGATGTATACAGCCGGAGCAAAGAAAGATCTGCGAAATATTTTCAGATATATTTCAGAGGAACTGTTAGCTCCAGAGAACGCTGCCGGACAGACAGACCGAATTATGGCTGCTATTCGAAAGCTGGACACCATGCCGAATAGAAACCGGCTTTATGAGGAAGAACCATGGCACAGTAGAGGACTTCGGTTCTTTCCGGTGGACAATTATTTGGTATTTTATAAGACAAATGATGAAAATGAAATAGTGTATATAGTTCGAATTATGTATCGTGGACGTGATGTTCGCAAGCAGTTAAGCCGGACAGAAGACATTTCAGAAAATTAAAATTTAATATGGAACCAGAGGTTTGAGCAGTTAGTCTATGAAAAATAGGGGGAGCTGCTTTTTTCATACAAAGTCCATCTGAAGATGTGTGATTTAATGAGTGGTGGGGGCAGGCACCAATGTGGTCAAAAAGCATCAACTTAAGGAAAATGTCTTAAGTTGATGCAAGATAAAATTATCGAGCTGTTATCTGGGCGGAACATATTGGTGTTTATGATTCCTTATCTTGTCCAAAATCGGTTCTCATTTTTGTCAGGCTTCAGCTCATTTCATTGCCGCAACTTTGCAATTTATAATAGTTATCAATTGAATATTAACCTAAAATTCGCTATACTGAATAATATAATTTGTCGAAAATATGTTTGCCGAAAGGACGGATTGCAACAAGTTAATTATTTACTCATAATGAGTATCAGAAAATGCTAGTGTTTTACTATACTTATATTTCAGTCGAATTTTTAAGACGGTGGAGGGCATGAGTCCGAGTTAGCATAGGAAAAAGTGGTAAAGTATAAATTGTTTTTACTGCAATCTGAAGAGTTATTGTGAAGGAGAGGTAAAGAATGGATGAGCATGATGTAGTGGAAGCTGGAACTGATTTACTTTTTGGGGATCCTAAGTCAGTCTTAAAAAAAATAGGTTTATCTATTTTGGATAAGAAACAGTTTGAGGCTATATTCGTATCAGCTGGGAAAACGGTTGCTGAATATGAAAAAGATAACACAGAGCAGAATGACATTAGGAAGATTTTGTTCTGTGAGGAAACTATGAGACTTTTAGCTAATGAAATAAGAAAGAGTAATAGTTTTGATTGGCTAAATGATTTGGATAGATGTGTTAATGATTTACTTTCTTTAAGTGAACTTGATAGCATCAATAAAGCTAGATGCAAGAAACATTTTGAGGATATAGTAATTTATCAAATTAAAAAGTTATTTCCGCAAAGGTATGGTTCTTATTGCCTGGGAGATATCCATGACAATGTTAATAGTTTGATGGCTTCAACGCAATCTAGTAACGAGACGCTCAATAAGATTCTTGAATTGATGAGTCAAAATGATGGTGAATACAATCAAAAGAGTCCAACGACACATGAAGACTGGCAGGATAAGAGTTCATATACATTACTTGAATGGCATTTGGAGAGGGTGGAAGTTGATGGAATATTTGCGCACAAAGATAGTTATACTGATGATATTATTAAACTAACAGAAACGTGGCAAAAGGAACGTGATGAATATCCGGGTTGGTATATTATTCCATATAATACGGCTGTAGAGTTAAGTATGTATACTGACGAGAATGGATTGTTACAAAAGCATGAGACGGAAGATATTGACGTAATGTTGGATTTTGCTTATGAATTGTGCTGGAGACGTATAAAAACAATGCTACCATATAGCGAGTATGAAGTATTTCATTTAAGGCAGATATGGGACAAGTATTATATAAAAATTAAGGAAAATGCTGGTGGTTCAGACAAAATACGAAAGTGGTTCTATATAGGGCAGATACTGCTTTCTGATTATAGGGAGTCTATGAATTGGAACGAATGGCAGCGGCTTATGGACATTTTGATTGTCTATCAGGAGAGTGGAAATAATGGTAAAGTCGACTTAATGATAGAAAGAGCTAAGGCATGTTATTTTAAATTAGATATACCGAGTTTGAGAAGGGAGTTGGATCAGTGCGATATTCCGGAGGAGTGTTATGAACAGAGACTGTTGGTAATAGGGCTCGATTTGGAATGTGGAAAATTGGAAGAATCACTTGAAAAGTTAAAGCAGCTCAGACAAGATTTAATTTGTAAAGTAGATGAGAATAATGAAAATTATTATCTAAAGAGTTTAGAGGCATCGGTATTACAATTACTTTCTATTTGTCAGCAGGCATATTCTTTACATAAAGGAAAATACGAATTTGAACAAATGGGAATCGATGAGATATTAGAAGAGATTGACCGGAAAAAAGAATTTTTTAACTGGGAATCATGGAAAAATAATGTTGCTAAAGAACTTTTTAACCATTGTGTTGATAATCAATTTGAAAAGGAAACATTTGAACTAAACAGGAGTACAGTGACCATATGCTCATATAGTCGTTCGGGTCATGCGGAAGGCTACCAGCTTTATAAAGTGTTAGAGAAACTTGGAATCCCATTTAAATGTGGATGCGTTACTGTTATTTCAGATATGGAATTGTCTTTGATATCTTCTATTTGCGATATTAATAATAGACTGGGTTTGTTACTGTTAGTTCGTTGTTCAAGTACAGGGACAATAGAAAAACTTGTTAATAGAAAATTTGTAATGGATTTAGAGAGTGGGTATATTGACGATGTTATAGATATTTTAATAAATGCTATTGAGGTTAATATCGGTGAAATAATTGCAATGGGAAATGGTTTCCCGGAATATTTAGCTGGGCATATAAGGGAAAATGTTCCTATATTATTGCAAAGATTTTCAAGCCGGGCATCTGAAAGGATGCAAAAAAAGGAATTACAGTTTATTCAGAAAATTATGAGTTATAGGAACATTCCACCTCGATTTGAAGTAACTCAATTAATGGATAAGCTATTACGGCAAATATCCGAACGTATGAAGGTTAAGCTGCTTCCTCTAATGATGGAAACTGAGATTGTAGAGCAAGTAACAATGCATTCGAGAGTTGACGGTTCAAATGGAATAGATATTTTTGACTGTTATTTTAACAAGCAAGGATTGGATACTTTGTTTGAAGAATATCATGTGTTGATAGATGAAGATGTGATAAATTGGCTATTAAAAGATGATTGGAAGTCTGATTACGAATGGAAGACAAAAGTCGTAAGATTAAAGATTTTAGATGAATATCATCTTTTAAGTACTAAACAGCATGATGAATATGTGAAGTTAATTTGGGCAAATATTGATGAGAAAACTCAATTGCCTAAATTGACTGGTTATTACTTATGGGTATATGAAACTTTACCATACATTGATGAATCAATTCCAAAATTGTCGGTTAAGAATTATTTTATTACATATGATATTGCTACGGATAGCAATGATTTATATTTAAAACAATTGACACTTTTATGTGCGAATGTGGAGCTAGGCTATTGGAATGAAAAAGAGGTGCTTATTATTCTAAATAAGATAAGTAAATACTGGTACAAAATTGCAGAGAATACAGCGAATATTATGTTTGAGGATAATTCTAGAAAGGCCGTATATGCAATAGCAGCTATGCTGGAAAATTGCAATAGTATGATTTCCGATGAAGCACGAGAGATTCTTATTAAACTGGCACATGAAATGAATGAAAAGGGGATTTATACAAAGTGTTTTGATATATTTATTTTGCGGGATGAACAATGGGAACGTGATGTACAAGAGAATATTTTTGCAATGAATGAATCTCAATCAATAGATTCTCTTAGAGCTATGGAAAAGTATATTAAACGTTATCCTGATAGTGTTATTACTAGTGAAATGCTTGAAAAGATAGTCGAATTAATTGAGCTTAGGAAAGAACCAGGATTGCTTTCAGCTATATGGATATTACATAATCTGGTATATGCGAAGAATACGGTTATAGATACTATTGGAATTGAAAGAATAGATAGATTACTGTTTTTTTGGGCAGAATTAATTAACTACGATAATGCTGCTATGAAAGATATTAAGCATTGTATTGAGCTTCGACAGGCTTGTGCGGCTCTGGCTTTTAGACTATTTGATTGGAAGACAGTAAATTGCGGTAAGGGTGTGGAAAAATGGCGTGAGATTTGTAAATCATCTGATGAGGCAAACGAGGTACGTAATCAGTGGATATGGTAAAATCCTCAGCGTAGCCCGCTATGCATACGCTTTTTCCGTGCACTCTCCCGCCTAATATGGTGGTGGCAATGCCATTAAGCTAGGTGTTCGAGGTTTTGCTCGAATGAAAAGTGTTTGGAATCATCTTGACAATATGTTGAATACGACATATTATAATTATAAAGAGGAAGGAGCATACTAATGTACGAGATCATTTTATATGATACAGAAGATGGAAGATGCCCTGTGCAGGAACTATTAGATTCCCTGGAGCCTAAGTTGCTGGCAAAAACATTGCGGACAATTGACTTACTGGAAATGAACGGTCCATTGCTTCGTGAGCCATATTCAAAACCATTGGAGAATGGGATATTTGAGCTTCGTACCAAGCAGGGATCAAATATTACAAGAGTACTGTATTTCTTTATCGTAGGCAAGAAGGCGGTACTGACCAATGGATTTATAAAAAAATCGCAGAAGACACCAAAGGCAGAAAAAGAACTGGCAAAGAAGTATAAAGCAGATTATGAACGGAGGTATGGCAATGAGTAGCTATAAAGATTATAAAAAAAGAGCATTGCAGAATCCGGAGGTAAAGGCAGAATATGATGCATTGCAACCGGAATATGATATTATCCAGGCGATGATTGATGCAAGAGTGCAGCAGAATATGACGCAGAAAGATTTATCAGCTAAAACCGGAATTACGCAGGCGGATATAAGCCGGATCGAGAATGGAATGTATAAAATTCTATTTATTGCTTTTATATTATGATCTATTCTGCTATACTGATATTAAATAATTAGCGGATGGAATACGATAATTTACCAATTGCCGGGAGGATAAATATGGCGGTAATAATAGAGCCTATTATAAAGAATATAAGAGATACAAAAGTTAAGATTTTTTTGGAATCAAAGGGCATTAAAGAGTCGGAAAATGATGATAGACTTGAATTGTCTGCGTGGCTGGAACATTTATTGGATAGCGGACGAATTTCTGAGGAAGAAATCAATGACTTCTTTTTTGTGGACCTTATGTCGGGAAAAAGGCAGCTTGTAAGGATATATTCTTTAAAGTCTGTTAGAAAAATGAAAAGGGTTCAGGATTGGACCGATTTTGTACGAGAGTATGATTGCCCTGATTTGAGTTTTAATAGAATAATAAGCACATCGTTAAGTGACGAGGATGTAAAAGTATGTGCTATTAATTCAAAGATATTTGATGGAAAAATACAAAAAATAGAATTGATATTTGTTTATAAAATTAAACTTGAAAAAGATAATAGTATAAGTGCGACATATTCATATATACCAGTAGTATTTGATTTCACGGACAGGAAACTTACTATAAAGGTTTGGAATAGAGATGATGTGTGTGAAGGCTATAGACCTATGGAACAGCTAGATTGGATATTTAACAGATTACAAGACCTGCTTGATTTTGAAATAATGCCAGCTTCTGTTAAAGCACAGAAAGTTTTGTATAGAATGAGCAAGGCTTTGTTTGACGAGTTCTATGGACATCTTCCTTCTGTAACAGAGGTTAAAAACAAAAAGGCGAATATTCCAGTTATAGTTAATTCTCTATTAGACGGAATTACATTGAGTAATTCAATAATCAAAAATGGATTGCGGACTATGAATGACGATGTAATAAATGTGAATGATGAAATATACAAGCTGGTTCAACAAATAGCGTTATTTGATTATTTACAAGATCATACATTACAAGATTTATTACAAAACACGGATAAATATATATCAAGAGTTAGATTTAGTGATAGGGATAATTTGACAGCTTCATTAACAAGCGAAAAAGGAGTAAGGTGTATTTTTGATGCTAAAACATTTATGTGTGTTAGAAACTCGTTGGATTTAGTGGAACAGATAGTGTCTATTGTGGTTACATTTTCTCAGAATAGTGGTAAAGGGCTTATGTCTGTTAAATATGATGCATCAGATGGAAGATTTTTAACTATACATGTATTAAACAGTAGATACTATACCAACGATGATTATAAGAAAATATGGGAGTTGTATAATACATATGAATCAGAGTATATTTCAGAGGCTGAACAATTACCTGTCCAATTTGATGTTGAGGCAATGTGAAAATTTAAGCGATGATATTTTGGAAAAGATGCTTCAAGTCGATAAATATGAGATAAATAAACTGGTAGATACTTTACATAATGAACATGTGTTGAGATATAAATGGACTTTTAAGTGTCCACATTGCAATAATTTAAATACGGTATTTGAGGATGATAAAGAGGAAAATACATGTCAATTTTGTTCACAAGGAATCGATGTTTGCGAATTAAAAAGAGGTGCAAGGATACAGTATATGGTTGACCGAAGTGACTTTGAAGAATATCTGAAAGAAAGAGATGATACCTACAGCGACTCTGGTGGGAAAAAAACTAATTCATACAAGGTAGTACCTATGAAAAATCCGATTGTACAAAATGATCGAAGCTGTGATGGAGGACCGCATAATATGGAAGAACAACAAAAAGAAACGCGTTTATTTATTAGTCATAGTTCATTAGATAAGGAATATGTTAAGGCTTTTGTAGAACTTTTAGAGGACATGGGAATGACAGAAAATACTATTTTTTGTAGTTCTTGTGAGGGGTATAATATTTCCTGGGGGAAAGATATCTATGGTTATTTAGCTAAAGAGTTTAAAAATGATAGAAAAAATCTTATGGTTTTGTTTATGCTTTCTGATAATTATTATAAGAGTCCTGCATGTCTGAATGAGATGGGAGCTACATGGATATTAAAGAAAGATTATAGAAGTATTTTATTGCCTGGATTTGAGTACGAAGATATAGATGGAGCCATTAATGCACAGCAAATAGGAATTAAATTGGATGATGCAAATTTAAATATGCAGCTTAACGAAATAAAAAGACAATTTTCGGATATATTTAATCTTGCGCATTTATCTGATAATAAATGGGATCGTGTAAGAGAATCATTTATCAAAAAAATAACAGATATAAGAAATAGCAAAAATAAGGCAGCAGAATGATGGGGGAAGTTTTTTATATAAAATATCATTTATTATTGTGAATATATAGGATTATTAGAATTTATAAAGGTATATAGGTTGGTATGAATATGGCATATAAGTTGATAGTTGAAAACTATGGAAAAATTGAAAGAGCTGAAATTGAAGTTACACCCTTGACACTGTTCGTAGGTGATAATAATAGTGGAAAAAGCTATCTGCTATCATTAATATGGGCACTTTTATCAGAAGATAATATAATGTTATGTCAGGACTTAGATAATTTGTTAAAAAGTAATTTGCCACAATTTTATATGGATCTTCATAATTTAATAACTGATAAACAAATTAAACAAATTGAAATTGACGAAAAAGATATAATTCAATTCATTAATGAACTTTTTAAGGTAAATAAAGATAAATTTGTGAAATCTATTTTTAATTTTGATGGAATGAGTATTGGTAAAATTGAAATTCAAAATAATTCTAAGCACCAATACAGAATTAAGATGGATACTACGGTTGAAGATAGTGGAATAGAAATTTATGAAAGTGACGAGTTGTGGATGCGATTTGTGTTTAGTTCAGAACTTCCATATAAAAAAGTTATAAGCAGAATTATAACACAAATGATTAGTGGGTTTTTAAAAAATAATTTAGCACCAGGCTCAACGTTTTATCTTCCAGCAGCACGTACAGGATTTATGTTGGCAAAGAATACGATAAATCAAGTGGGAAGAAAGAGGGCGTTTGATTGGCAAATAGGAAATGGCATAGCAATGAAGTCAGCGGAAGTCTCACCGTTTCCTAAGCCTATAATTCATTTCCTGGATACAATTGATGATTTGAATTATAATACAAGAGAAAGTTCACGGCTGAATTTAATAGAGTGGATCAATGACAATATGGCAAATGGTCGTGTTGAATGTATAGATAATAATAGTGGAACTATTCAATATATTCCAAAAGGTATGGATAGTGGAATTCCATTGAGAGCTACTTCGGGCGTAGTCACAGAATTGGCTCCTTTAATATTATTGTTAAGATATTCAAGAACAATAAAGGAAATATGTTATGAGGAACCGGAAATGTGTCTGCATCCGCAGTTGCAATATCAGATGGCACGGTTGATTATACGTATGGTGAATTCAGGAATTAATATTGTTGCATCGACTCATAGTGATATTATTATTCAGCATATCAATAATATGTGTCAGCTAAATGGACATTATGATGAAAATAGAGCTATATTGAATCAGATGGGATTATATAGTGATGATTTAATAAGTATAGATGAAATTTCTATATATCAATTTACAGATATATCAGGCAAGACTAAAGTTGAAAAAATTGTTCCTGATAATAATCAATTCAGAGTTCATTCATTTTCGAATGCATTGAATAATCTATTGAATCAGACATTGGCGGTTTCAGATATTATATGTGATGAGGAAAAATAAAATGCTTCCAGAACACGTTGTAGATAAATTGAAATACTTTAATAGTTCAAAATATATAGTTGAAAATGGAAAGGTAGAATTAAAAGAAAAGAAAAAAGAGGGGAAAGTTCACCTGATATGCAAACTTAAGAATTGTACACTAATTTTTAACGATCCGGAGAAAAATACTTTACCATATTTGGATGAAAACATAAAATATGCAAAGTCATGTCCGGATAAGTTCTTATTTGAGTTGGACTTAGATGATAAATGGATACTCCATGTAATGGAATTTAAGAAAACAATTAATACTTCTACTATTGCGAAATCAAAGAGACAGTTTGTTATGGGAATATACAATGCGCGAGCATTGGCGGCCTTTTTAAATATCGAAATAAAAGAGGTTCGCATTTATTCGGCATATAGGAAAGATGAAATTGAGGGAAAGTCATTGATACAAATGAGGAGCGCTAATTGTGATCCGGAAGCATTATGTATTATGAAAGACTGGAATGATGGAATATGTAATTTGAATATTGACTTAAATAAGATAAAGTTTGAGCACAATAAGATTAAATTAAATCAATACGGCAATGGGATGTGTGAATTGTGAATTTGTTACAGTGATAATAATACCAGCAGTAATACCAAGAATGAGTTATCTGATGATTTGCCAAGTGGCAGAGTTTGTTAACTTTTGGTAAAACGTGCAACTAAAGAAAATTTGTACGCAACCGAACAGATAAAAAACCTTGAAAATAAGCCAAAAACCTGTGTTTTTGATTGAAAAAATGCAGGTTTTGCAAAATCTCTGGAAGCTCACATTTATTCAAAGGCTGAAACGGTTATAAAACACAATGATATAGAAATATGCAATGTGCAGGTAAAGCATATGTGTAATGATGATTACAATATTGAGTGCATATTGAAAAATAATGGCTATCAAAATGCTGATAATGTAGCTATTTCTTTTAATAGCAATGGAGATGATATAATAAAAGAATCTGAGATAGAGCATTTAAACAGTGGGGAAACTTGTACAGTCAGTGTTGAGTTGACAGCAGATGAATATGCTTGTATATCAGATAAAACCTTATATTGTGAAGTGACGAGTTCACTTTCAGAAAGCGATTACGGTAACAATTCAAAAACAATTGATTTGAATAAAACTACTGCAGACGGAATACATAACTGGGTAAAAGATGAAAAATCCGGAAAATATATTTGCAGCATTTGTGGCAAAAAGATAGAAGATGATTATTCTGGTGAACTGAAAGGCCTTTCGCTAAGCCTGAGTGATGATATCGGATTGAATTTTGTTATGCAACTGTCAGATTCTTTACTGATTGATAAAGATAATGCATATGTCGAATTTACACCTGAAGAAGTAAAAAATCCACATGTGTATATCTTAAAGACGCAGACAAGGTTAATTACAATGGAAGCGACTGTTATTCATTTAAATGCAGGGTTAACGCCGCAGAAATGGCCAAAAAGGTAAACGCGGTGCTTCATTGCAATGATTGGACAGGACAGACATATTCATATTCGGTTTATGACTATGCAAGCAAAATACTAGCTGAGCCAGAAAGCAGCGAATACAACTAATACAACAGTTTCGAAAGACTATAATTATGCTGTCTTCAACAACAATATGGGCGTTTCATTCCTAGGAGGCAGTCTTGTTCTGAATTCCGGTACGGATTTGAAGCTGTATTATGGCAATGACTTACATGTATAAGGCGCTAAATTCACAAAATTCTAATACAAAGCTGAATAATGTAGTAAAGGCGTTATATCTTTATAATGAAGTGGCAAAGCAGTATTCGATGGGAAATTAGAGTAATCAAACTTTTTGAGGGTTGCAAAGAAGGTAGAGGGCATGAGTCCGAGTGAGTATCGGAAAAAGTGGTAAAATATAAATTGTTTTTTAAATACAAATCCGCTATACTATAAGCATGGTATAGCGGTTTTTTACTGTAATCTGAAGAGTTATTGTGAGGTAGGGATATGAAGCTTGATTCGATAACATTACAAAATTTTAAGGGAATAGACAATCTGGAAATAAAGCTTGATAATAAGACAACGGTTATTTTTGGCGTGAATGGCGTTGGCAAGTCAACAATCCTTCAGGCTATAGATTTATTATATGCTGATATCATTGCAAAGCTGATGGGAACGGTAAGAAGTAAGACAGCCAGATTCAATGAAGATTTTATTAGCTATGGAAAGTCTGCGGCCGGCATAAAGGCAGATTTCGATTTTGGGGATGGCGAAAGCATATATTATGAACGCACAATTGACAGGGCTAAAGGTGAAAAAAGAAATACAAGTGCTCTTAAAAAACTTACAGATAAGTTTCAATCGTTATATATACAAATGGGTTATGATGATGGCTGGATGTGCCGCGGATACTTCCCACAGACCAGTTGCCATGGCCAAGATGAGTTCTCTCCATCTGTCGCTCCACATTATGTCTGCCATAGAA
>OGLB01000285.1_pt1 | contig 30317 bp, 36 predicted proteins | sample 1572551 | NCBI WGS metagenome assembly OGLB01 (sample SAMEA2582003, study PRJEB24529) | metagenome | biome: Human gut stool | place: China | collected 2011
CTCATTCTTTTTTCTCCGTGCCGCTGGCAGATGGCTTCCATACGGTGGACGAAGCAGTCGAATTTGGCGACCATCGCCTCAAAGGTTTTTCTTTCAATAGATACGATTTCCATATACGTTATTCTTTGATGTTATTGTTTCTTTTGCCGCAAAGGAATATATAATCAGTTATCCGACAATGGATTTTCTAAAAGTGGAAGCATGTGGCACCGGTATGGCATAGGTTGTCCGGGGTACTATTTATCGTTATCATCTTAATTGGGGATTTTAGCAAGAATGCCAAGAACAAAATAAGGGCTTAATTCAAATTTACCCGTAAATACATCTTTGTTCTTCCTGTGATTCATATCCGGCAAATCGAAGAAGTCTGCACCATTGTTCATACCCCCATAAGGCAAAACTACACAAAATTGCCTAACAGAATCCAAGTCCTTGACTGCCTGAACTAAAGCCTCTTACTTTGCTCCCGACAAACGGTCAACTATGCGCATACAGACCAACAAGTATTCACTTTAACAAGAAACGACAATGAGTAAGAAATTCAAAAACATCGAGAACGATGAAGCGTTCAAGAACTTCAAATTGGAAGACTATATGCCTTCCATGCCCGAACACAAGCAGGAAGACAGTTTTTCCGTAGCAGTAGAACAAAAACCTGTTATGGAAGCTGGCAATCTCTTTCCTGTATTGGATGAGCTGGAAACATCCGCAGAACAGGTAACTGAGCCGGAAACAAGCGCAGGGTCAGACAATGAGGCAAGGGAAACAGAGGCGGATAACGTTACCATGGAACGGACTGTCGCCAGACGTATCAGCAGCAAACAGTGTAGGCTGTCATTGGACGAATACCGTGCCACCTATCTGCGAGTGCCCAAAATTGCCGACCGCAAGCCCGTGTTTGTCAGTGGGGAGGTTCGTGATAGGTTGGACGAGATTGTGCGCCGCCTCGGTGGACGTGGTATGAGTGTATCAGGGCTTATTGAGAACCTCGCCCGTCAGCACATGGAAGCCTACGGAGAAGACATCGAGCAATGGCGTAAATTGTAGGAATTAAGACAAGACCAACCGAGTGTCTTTAGGGCATCTTTCAGGGTTGCTCTAAATCACTTGTAACGAAGTTTGGAGGGGCAAGTTTATGTTTCGGGCAGACCGAAAACACTTGCCCCGCTCCAAACCTCGCAGGGAAGGCACATCCCGTTGGTCTATCTGTTGTATAGCTACTATAATCAGTAATCAAATCAAGAAATTGAAAATCATGGACAACGAAAGAAAAAAGAATAATGAACGGGGACGAACCAACAAAGGCGGTCGTCCTATCAAAGGAGCTACCGAGAAACTAAAATACCGTGTCACGGTGAAGATGGCAACAGAGGACTACTACCTGTTGAAGTCAAAAGCGAAGTCGGCAGGAGTTTCCGTCAGTGAATTCATTCGGGGTTGCATCATAGAGGGCGGAGTAAAGGAACGGCTCTCGAAAGAGCATGGCGACTTTATCCGCAAACTATGCGGCATGGCGAACAACCTGAACCAGTTGGCAAGAAAGGCAAATGCGGAAGGGTACGCCTCCGTGTTCTTGCCCTGCCGCACACTGGTGATAGAGATAGATAATCTTGTAAACCGAATACGCCTATGATTGCGAAAATCATGAAAGGCTCCGACTTCAGGGCGGTAGTTTACTACATTATGAACGATGAGAAGGATACTCAAATCATAGATGCGGACGGCTTATTTTGGGAAAATAACGACACGATAGTACAGGGATTTATTGGTCAGGCACAGATGAATCCGAGGGTAACAAAGGCTGTCGGGCATATCGCTTTGAGTTTTTCTAAGGAAGATGCGCCACGACTGAAGAATGCGGTCATGGCACAGATTGCCCGTGAGTATATGGAGCGGATGGGTATCAAGGATACGCAGTACATCATCGGACGGCACTTTGACAAGGAGCATCCACACTTGCATATCGCGTTCAACCGCATTGACAATAATGGCAAGACCATTTCTGATAGGAATGACCGCTTTCGCAGCGAGCGTATCTGTAAGGAACTTACCAAGAAATACGGGCTTCACTTTGCCAATGGCAAGGAGCAAGTGAAGACAGACCGATTACGCGAACCTGACAAGACGAGATACGAGTTATGCCAAATTTTGAAAACGGAAGTCGGAAGATGCAAGGATTGGAACACACTGCTTAAAAGATTGGAGCGGCAAAGTGTAGATGTGCAGTTCAAGTACAAGGGGCAGACGGATGAGATTCAGGGCATCGTCTTTACAATGAACGGCTACCGATTCAACGGCTCCAAGGTGGACAGGCAATTCAGCTATTCCAAGATTGATGCGGCATTAAACCGTAACAATTACGAGGAACGACAGACGCGACCTCAACCGCAGGCTAACTGGGAAGAAATAAGTCTGACATCAAATAATGTAAGCGGTCTTATTGAGGGTTCATTAGGCTTGTTCACACCGACCAATGCACCGGAGGAACAGCAACCTTACGACCCGTATCTGAGAAACAAGAAAAAGAAGAAACAACGTAAAATCAACTGGTAATTATGGCAGACAATAATGTATTTATCCTCTTCGAGGAAATCAAGACAGCCTTGAATGGCATCAAAAGCAGAGTGGACGAGTTGTCCGAAGAGGCAAACCAACAGTTCCAAATCGGAAATGACAAGCAGGATTTATCCCCGATTAAGGAGGCTGTTGTGGAAACAACAAAGACTCAATCGGAAGAGATTAAGGACTTGTTGGCAAGGCAATGGAAGGCTTATGCACAGCTTTCCACTTTGATTCTGCACCACCTTGATGCTGTCAAGAAGTCGCAGGATGAGCAAATGGCGCAACAAGAACTGCAACCTCAAGAACATATCCATCGGCACAGTTTCGACATCAAGTCAAGCAAGGTCTTTTCTTTCGTTATAGGGTTGAGCGTGGTATGCACTTTGTCCTTGTGGGGCAACATCGAGCAATGGAAATCCAAGCAACAGTATGCCGATGATGCGCTGAAATTCCGTGCCATCCGCTCATGGGGCGGATGTACAGCGGATAACATACTTTGGCTAAACAAGGTGTTTGACATTCATAGGGACGAGAAAGCCATCGAATGGGTACGGAAACAGGCGGACGGGTACGACACATCCCTGAAAGCCGTTGCCGACAGCCTGATGCAGGAGAGTGTCAAATCAAAATCGGACTGACATGGCAAGTGTGAGAGTTAAGTTTCGCCCTTCTACCATAGATGGTAAGGAGGGTACACTCTACTATCAGGTGATTCACAACCGTGTGGTCAAACAGATATATACCGACTATAAACTTTTCTCTTCGGAATGGGCCTGCCATTCCGAAGAGGTTGTCCTGCATCGTGTTCCGAATGGACAAGAACGGAATAACTATCTGCTTTCAATAAGTTCCCGTATCAGATGGGATAAAGATAGGTTGAACAAGATTATACACACGTTATCCCAATCTGGCACATTTGTAGCGGATGATATAGTCATGCGCTTTCAAGACAACAAGCAGGAGCAGTTGTTCAATATTTATATCCGTCAGCAGATAGCAAGGCTGAAACGCTTGGGAAAGATACGCACATCAGAGACCTATACGGCAGCACTCCGAAGATTCAACAGTTTTATGAATGACAAGGAGGTCTTGTTTGACCAGCTTAATGCTGACCTGATTGCGGAATATGAGGCTTATCTGAAAGGCAGAGGCAACTCACCTAATACCATATCGTTCTATATGCGAATACTGAAAGCGGTCTATAATCGTGCCGTTGAAGATGGATTGACCGAACAACGGTATCCGTTCAGGTCTGTCTATACCGGAGTAGAGAAAACATTGAAGCGAGCTATATCGCTCAACGACCTTAAACGCATCAAAGGACTGGACTTGTCATTGAAGCCCAATCTTGATTTTGCCCGTGACATGTTCCTGTTCTGTTTCTATACAAGGGGTATGTCGTTCATAGACATGGCTTATCTGAAAAAGAAGGACTTGCAGGACGGTGTCCTTTCCTATCGCAGACGAAAGACGGGGCAACAGCTTTTCATCAAATGGGAAAGATGTATGCAGGAGATTGTTGACAAATATCCCGTAAACGAAACGGAATACCTTTTACCCATCATTACAGAACAGAACAAAGATTATCGGAAGCAATACGCCAACGAACTTCACCGAGTGAACCATCTGTTGAAGAAAATAGGGAAGCAACTGAATTTGCCGATACCCTTGACAATGTATGTCGGCCGCCATTCATGGGCAAGTATTGCCAAGAGCCGCAATGTGCCTATTTCTGTCATCAGCGAGGGGATGGGGCATGATTCGGAGAACACCACGCAGATTTATCTTGCATCACTCGATACATCCGTGGTGGATAAAGCCAATAAAAAGATACTGGATTTGCTGTGAAGCTGTGAATGTTTTGCGAATCTGTCCAACGCTTGTCAAGAGACAGATATTACGATGCAAAGTTACGCAAAATAATGATTTTTAAGCTATAAAACGCAGAAAATCATACTTGTTGCCATGCTTTTGTTTTGCTAAAAATAACGAATGTTTACCGAATCACCATTTAAAAAATCTGCAAACTACTCTATTTCAACAAAGTACATCTTAGTGACCGTCTCTTGACAAGAGATGGGCACTAAGATAATATGATAAAACGATTACTAACACCGGAACTTGCCATAACTCTTCAACAATTGGAAGGGATTGGCAACAAAACTATACTGTCAAAGATTGGAGGGAATATATCTGCTCCAATCTCTACTTTAGACGAATTAAGTTCGCTCTTGACTACAATTAAAGGAAAGAAATTTAAATCCATTTCCAACGATGATTTAATAGAAGCGAACAAGTGTGCAAAACGCATTATCGCACATGCTACAGAAGAAGGTATAGGTATTATCACATACTATGATTCTTTATACCCGGAAGTTTTGCGGAATTGCAAAAACGAGCAAGGAAAGCTTGACCCTCCATTAGTGCTTTATTATCGAGGCGATATTAAGATATTAGAAGTACCGGGGATAGCTGTAATCGGCACTCGTGAGCCAACTCCTAACGGAATCAAAGCAGGAGAGTTCTTTGCTTTTGAATTTGCTAAAAGAGGTTTTAACATCATCTCTGGACTTGCCATAGGATGTGATGCAACAGGACATAAAGGAGCATTGGCAGCAAGAGGGTTAACGACAGCATTTCTCGCTAATGGACTTGACTGGGATTCAATATACCCCAAGGAGAACCTTACGCTGGCACAAGATATTGTTGCGAAAGGAGGCTTGTTGCTTAGTGAATATCCGGTTGGTCAAAGCTGTGGCAGATATGGACTGGTAGCACGCGATAGACTTCAAGCAGGACTGGCATGTGCGACCGTAGTAGTTCAAACAGGAGTGAAAGGGGGAACAATGCATGCGGTAAACGCAACTATTGCATCTGGGAAGCCGCTGTTTGCCGTAGTATATCGCGATTCTGCTGATAGCTCGCATGAAAAGGTACAAGGGAATCTTATGCTTGTACAAGATAAAGGTGCTTACCCATTAAAATCTACAGGAATAGATGATGCCATATTCCAGATAGAAAATAAGCATAAGACTAGTTTACAACCAGTGCAACCATCATTATTCGATTGAGGTATGAAAAGCGTAATTTTTGATTTAGACCTCACTCTGGTTGACACTACCTGTTTGGAATCCTTGCGTCATAATCGGAATTGGCAGGAAGCTTACAAGCGTATTCCTGAAACGGTCATGTATGACGGAATAGCAGAAGTTCTTGAGGTTATAAGAAAACATCATATTCCATGTGCAATAGTCAGCACTTCGCCAAGACCATACGTTGAAAAGATTGTCGCTCACTACAATTTGCCGGTTCAACATATAGTGTCATATCATGATGCGAACCCCATTAAGCCACATCCTGCTCAAATGTTGAAAGCCCTTGAATTGTTGGGAGTATCGGCGAAGGCTGCAATCTCTTTCGGAGACCGAGTAATCGACATAGAAGCTTCTAATGCTGCTGGAATAGAAAGTGTTGCTTGCTTTTGGGGCACTAAAGAAAAAGGAGAGTTGTTGCGCTCTGATTATTCCCATGCGCTAGTAAAACCAAGTGAAATCTTGACAATGATAAGATAATTATAAAACATATAGTACACAATGAAATTTGTTTGCGGATTTATAGGTTGGATAGTAGGAATGTTTTTAGGCTTCATGGTAGGGGAATCAACCCCGTTCTTGGGGATTGTTTTTGTTATCGGCGGCATTCTACTTGGACGATACATCGGAGGATGTATCGAAGAGGATAGGGAAAATCAACGGCGTGCAAAAGAAGATTATGAACGCAAAAGAAAACAAGAGGAATACAATCGTCAAAGAAAACTTCAAAAAAAGGCTGAAGCACAATCGTTGGCAAGAAAGTATCCCGAAGCCACTAAACATTATTTTAAAATGTATTGGGGCATTACAAAGACTGTTATAACTGATTATGATATAACCGATGACAAGGTAGATGCCTTACTCGCACAAAAGTATTCTTATGAGAGAGACGAACAGACATACAACACTGCTTATAAAGCAAAATTAGAGGCAGAAAGACAAGCCAAAATAAGGAAAGAAGCTGCCATAAAAGAAGCGGAAAGACAAGCCCAAATAGCAAGAGAACGAGCTGAGGAGCAAACTAAAAAAGCCTTGCCTACAAAAGTTTCTCATTGGAACATGCTTGGAGGTAATTTCCGTTATAATTATCTTTTAAACTATTTCCCCACGACTTGTGACTTTGAAGCAAGTGAGGCAGAATGGGCTGACCGTTGGACTGTGTGGAACTTTAAAAATACACCCGGCAAAACATCTTCATTTGACCATAAGCGTACTTTGGACATTGTAATTCCGCAAATCAAATCGAAGTTAGTTGCTACATTTGGCACGGAATCATTAAAGTGTCTCACATTTGTATGCATACCAGCTTCCTCTGCATTAAAAACTCAAGCAAGATATGAAGAATTTTCTCAACGTCTTTGCAACGAGACTGGTATGATAAATGCATATGCTCATATGCAGGTTATTACATCCAGTCAAGAGAAGAAATTTGGAGGTAGTGGTATTTCGGCTAATAACGTATCCTTTGACAACAGCTTCTTTAGGGGGAAATATGTGCTTCTTTTTGATGATGTAATAACTAAGGGAGATTCTATGTTAAGGTTTAAGCGTAAAATGGAAGACCTTGGGGCTATTGTAGTAGGAGGATTTTCAATAGGCAAAACTACTCATATGAGATAAACCAAAGAAAATCAAGTTGCTGTATCTGCAAAGAAAAAACAGCATAGCTTTGCTGACACAGGTTAATTTACATCCTCAAAAAATACAAGTCAAATAAAAACATATCAATATTTATATCTCAGTCGACGTCCTTCAATAACTTTACACAAAACTTGAGATTTATTATACAGTTCAAGAAAGAAATCCTCTAAACCAGACTTAAAAGTAATTGAATCTATATTTTGTTGTAATTTCAAACAAAGAAGCATTGCCGTAATAAGCTGAGAAAAAGCATATTGCTCAATCTCAGATACAGCGGCAACATATTCTGAATCAAGTTGAGAATAGAGTGGTTTGACATCATTAATAAATGAGCGATAAGTTTTTTCAACAGAGTTAATGTACGCAAGCCAGGTCTTTGCTTTTTGTTGTCCTTGAGAATCAATATCACTGAGAGTTGAATCACCATAACATTTTGTAGAAGAAAGAATATCCTTAATCAACTCTTCATTCAGGTTATCCCTCTTAATATCCCTTCCTTGCTTCTTTGCCATATCAATGAATATCCGTTCGATATTAGTGACTATTGCCATAGCTGGAAAGTCAGAAGCCTTATAAACAATCCTTGCGTTGCTTATTTCTGGATAATGAACTGTTATGAGGTAGAATATGTAGGCAGCTATTAACGACAGCCCGACTCCATAAAAGAATTTTCCACAAGCAACAAAGAACTGGCACGGAGCAGGAATATCAAAAAGCCACATATCCAAACAAAAAACAAGGATGACAGAAGCCAAGGTCAGCATGTTTAATGTCCGATTCAAAGTCTTGAAAAAAATGATCCAAAAACTACTCATAAATATATTAAAATATAATCAGCAAAAACATAGATGTGAACTCATTTGCATATCACAGTGTTATACGTTCCTCCGTCAGACATAAAGGTTTCAGCCGTTTTGTCTTGCTGAGATTGGATGTATGATATGCAATATATATAATCGCATTACCAAGTTTCTGTTTTGTAGATTCAGAGAATTTACACTTAATCAATATTGTTTGTGCTACAAAGTTAAGTTTTTTTCTGAAACATCAAACAACTAATCGAAAAAAACTGAAACTATACACATATTTTTAGAGTATTTTTAGAGTAGCGACAGTTTGTTTCTCAAAAAATAATATTACCTTTACACCAAACAAAAGCCAGAGAGTAGTACGCAAAATGCGGAAAGTATCACGCTGCGAAATCGGTGGAGATGATTTGAAAGATTGAAAACATCGTCTGAATATCAGAGATTTACAAGATGCCGGTGAGCCCCAGGCGGATCACAGAACAAATCGGCAAGATGCCGCAAATCGCTGAAACTAAAACAGTTTCAGCGATTTTTGTAATACCCCTATCCAGCAGAATAGTGAACATTGTGAGGTGTGGCGGTGTGCAATTCGTGAACAGCCTCCGGCGTGAACAGTTTTGGGGTCAGTAGAAATTTATCCCCGCTAAATTTCTACTGACCCGTATTTTCTTATTCTAATCAACATACATCTTTTTTATTGGATAAAAAACGCACTATTTTATCCAGTACAGTGGATTTGTTGGATAAAATTGATTATCTTTGCAGCCTAATACGACTGCGGAATGAAAAATATAATCCTCAATCAAAGGGCTGAGCGTGATGAGCTGATGGCACGTCCCTATCAGCAGCGAGACACCAGATATAATTTTGATGAATTGCTCTCAAATCCGTTAATCAAATTGATTACGGGTCCTCGTCGCGTCGGTAAGTCTGTGTTTGCATTGCTCATGTTGCAGGGTAGGAACTTCGCCTATCTCAATTTTGATGATAATCTTCTGCTTGAAAACTGGGACGAGGATTTGGTAATGCAGATGCTTGATGATGTCTATCCGGGCTATGAATACCTGTTGCTTGATGAAATCCAGAACCTGCCTGATTGGGATTTATGGGTCAATAAGCTGTATCGCCGAGGTAAAAATTTGATTATTACCGGTAGCAACGCCAAGATGTTGAGCAGTGAGATGGCAACGGTATTGACAGGTCGGTATCTCCAGATTGAGATGCTGCCGTTCAGCCTTGAGGAAACGATGCGCTGGAGGAATGTCAACCCCAATCTTGAAGAGCAGTCGGCACAGGCTGTTGTCGTTGCTGACGATTATATGCGTAACGGTGGTTATCCCGAAACTATTCAGTCTCGCAACATTACTAAAAGCTACCTGTCAACTCTTTTCGACTCCATATTGCTGAAAGACGTTGCCAAACGCCATAAGGTCAGGAACACGACTGATTTGTATAATCTTGCCACGTACCTTCTCTCTAACTTTTGTAATCCGATTTCGGCGAATGAACTTGCTACGGAGTTGGGATTGTCAAGCGTAACGACAACTAAAAAATTCTGTGATTATCTGGCAGAGCCGTATCTGTTCTTCTATCTTCCACGTTTCAACAACAAGATGAAGTTGATGAAGAAAGCACCAAGTAAGGTTTATGTCGTTGACAACGGCTTTGTGCAAAGCACGGCTTTCAACCTCAGTGAAAACCTCGGCAGACTGTTGGAGAACCAAGTGTTTGTAGAGTTGCTTCGTCGCGGATATATTCCAGGCAAAACTCTATTTTACTACCGCACACGCAACGACAAAGAGATTGATTTCGTCACCCGAAAAGGCTCAAAAGTAGAACAACTCATACAAGTCTGCTACGATATGTCCTCCGAGAAAACCCGAAAACGCGAACTCGATGCCCTCGTAGAAGCTGCCGAAGAACTCCATTGCGACAACCTCCTCGTCATCACCAACTCCCAAGAAGAAAAAATCGAGTGGAAGAACAAAACATTTGAGGTTATTACTTATAATAAATTTTAATATCAATAAGATGACCGATTTCAAAGATATTATTCTTGCAGTATTAGCGATTCTCATCCCTGCAATAGTTGCCATTTTGGGCTATGTGATACATCGTAAAACGGAGCGTATAAAAATAATGGAAAGCCAATTGTCCGATAAAAAATACCATGCATATGCAGGGCTTGTAGATATGTTTTTTAAAATTCTAAAGGATACTAAGAGAAACAACGTGCCAAATGATAATTTAGTAGAACAGATGGTTGATTTAAAGAAAGATATTCTTTTGTATGGTTCTGATAAAGTATTTTTTGCCTACAATAATTTTTTTGATATTTCTACTAATCATCCTGGAAGCCTTAAATTATTAATGGATGCTTGGTTGAATTTGATGCTTGAAATTAGGCAAGATATGTGTGGACATTCTTCCAAAATCACTAAAGATGACATATTGTTTAATTTAATGCAGAGCCGAGATGAAATGAATAAGTATTATGCATCATTGTAATACGTTAAAAAAATATCTCTATATTGTCATTCAATATAATTTTACTTATCTTTATACTACCCAATGGAAACAATGGGAAAGAACATTGAAATTGTGCCGTGTGCAATTCGTAAACAACGGATAGAGCGGTGCTACAATATACTGAAAACGATTTAGTTACAATGATATTGTCCAGTTCCAGGCGGATCACCAAAGGGTCGCAATTTGCGACCCTTTTTTATTCACTTACCTTCTTAATACGGCTCAATTTAAAAAAGCGTTGTTGGAATGGCGGAATATATTGCACTTTGCGCCAAAAGACAATGTCAACGTTGGCAGGCTCCCTTCAGCCGGCGTGCATGCCTATGCCAGCGGCGGCGCTCACGCGGTCGGATGCAGTTTCTGATATTCCAAGCGGTTTTGCTGTTATCATAAGGTACTTGTTTCTCGTATTGACAAAAAAACGGACGGCATGTTGTTTAAACACGCCGTCCGGCATTATCGTGATAAGGTTATGTTTGATTGTCGCCCTGCTTATCTGGCGATGATTTTTTCCACTTTTGAACCAGCGCGGCGAATGTAGAGGCAACCCGGTGTCGGATTGTCAACACGCATGCCCTGCATGTTGTAATATTCTGGAGTGCCTTGCTCGTCAACGGTTATTTCGTCGACTCCGTCCTGAGCAGGGATCGTTACAAGAAACTTGTTGTGCGTGTTGCCGTTCATTGGTACGCCCTCAAGATAGTTGGCGAATGCAATCTGAAGGTAGTACATCTTGTTGTCGGGGAAGGTTATTTTCCCGTCGGCGAGTTTGCCGAACTCGATACCATAGTCGGGATTGAGAAGATCCTCAAATGTGAATATTTCACTGTGAATATACAGACCTACCATGCAGCTGACAGACACGCCGCCATAGTTGCTGACACTGAAGCCCATGTCCTGCCATTCCATCCACACGTGCTCTGGGTCTTCGGCGTGGATATAAAGGTCGTTGGCTTTAAAGTTGTTTTTGTCACCGAAGTAGGGGCAATTGCCGTTGCCGAACGGGTTGACAAGGCGATAGTAGCCAGGTGTTGTTTCGCTCTCTTCTATCTCCACATCCCATGTGGCGAGGAAGCTTTCGTCAAGAGCCGAGAACATGTCGTCACAGAATGTGCCCGTGCCCAACTGTTTCCATCCGTCCTGTTTTTCGCGTGCGCCGACTGAAAGTGACAGGATAGCAAACAATGCAACTAAAAGGTAGTTTTTTCTCATACAAAAAAGATTAATGTTATAAAATAATTATCAGCGTTACAAACTTATATTATTTGTATGATATATGCAATAGATTTTCACAAAAACTGCATAAAAAATCAATGGATGATTTCAAAATTCGGAAACCATCCATTTTTTTGCTGTCGTAGTTGATAAACTAAAGTCGGCGCTATTCGTTCATGATGTCGAGCGGGCCGGAGTAGTCGAGGTCGGGGGTTACGGGGACTACAGAGCCGTAGCCTTGGGCGTTCCAATAGAGGTCGGTGTTGGTGGCTTCGGGTTCGTGGTTTTCGTATTTTCCCGTCAGGATGTAGAACGGTTTCCCTTCCGGACTTGTGTAGTGGGCATATTCTTCGGTCCATCGACCGCGGCATGCGCGTGCGCGTCGGAAGCCTTTCACGACACCTCCTTTGGGGAAGTTCACGTTGAGGCACACGCCGTCGGGCAGTCCGCGCTCGATGACGCGGCGCGTGATTTCGGTGACGTGCGGCATGCAGGCGTCGAAGTCGGCAGCCGAAGGGTTGTGGGTGCAAACGGAGAACCCTATGCTTGGGATGCCTTGCAGACAACCCTCGATTACGGCACCCATCGTGCCTGAATAAATCACGGAGTTGCCCGTGTTTGAGCCGTGGTTGATGCCAGCCAGCACGAGGTCGGGTTGCTTGTCGACGATGGCGTTGAGCGCAAGTTTAACGCAGTCGGCAGGGGTGCCGTTTACAGACCACATCTGCGCACCGTTGTAGTCATCAATCCGTTTCGGCATAAGCATTGTGTTGCAGGAAATGGCCGACGAGCCGCCGGAGCGTGGGCCGTCGGGAGCGGCGACAATCACCGTGCCGAGCTCCGACACAGCGTCGACAAGACGGTGGATGCCTTCCATCGTTATCCCGTCGTCGTTTGATATGAGAATGAGTGGCATGAAATTTTATTTTACGAGTTCCTGGGCATGGCGGAAATCGTCGGGCGAGCCAACGTCGAGCCATGTTCCGTTGATAGGGTGGTAGATTACTTTGCGCCCGTCGGCAACGAGCATCTCTATGAGGTCGGTTGCGTCAAAGACAGTGTCGTCGGGGATGCGGTCGAGCAGCGCGCGCCGCACGATGTAGATTCCCGCGTTGGCGTAGTAGTTGTAGGTTGGCTTTTCCTCCAGTCCGAGGATGCGGTTGCCTTCGCTTCTGAATATGGCGAGCGGCACCGACACCATGTATGGAATCGCCGCGATTGTCATATCGGCCTGTTCCTCGATGTGCTGCAGGAACATGTCCTCATAGCTTATTGTGGTAAACAGGTCGGAGTTCATTATCAGCACATTGTCGTGCGACAGCCCGTCGACAAGCTTGGCTGCTCCGATTGTGCCGAGTTTGCGTGGCTCGCGCACGCAGCGCACGTCGACGCCGCCCACCGGACGCGAGAAATGCTCATTGAGCTGCTCTGCGAGGTAGTTGGTCGTGACGGCAATGTTTCTCACCCCGTTCCTGGCAAGAGCCTCCACGTTGTAGTCGATGATGCACTTGTCGCCGATTTTGAGCAGCGGCTTCGGGGTGGTCAGTGTCAGCGGTCGCAGCCTCTCTCCGCGACCGCCAGCCATCATTATGGCGTCGAGCGGCAGGATGGAGTGGCAAGAAGTGAAGTCGTAGACCTCCACGATGCGGCATTCGCTGTCGAGGCACGGCACGAGCGTGATTCCCTGTCGGCGCACCTCGCGCACCTTCTCCACGCTTATTTTGCCTTGTTCGAAGCGTCGGAAGTTGCGGTGCATTATCTCGCGGACTGTCACGTCGAGCGAGCGTTTGGCAATCAGAAACCGTCGCACGTCGCCGTCGGTCAGAGTGCCTGTCATGCGTTGCTTGTCGTCGACGGCGAAAAGCACCATCGATTGTCCAGACAGCCCGTTTATGCGCTCTATTGCCTCTATCAGAGAGGCGTCTTGGCTGATTATGTGTTTGCTGCAGTCGTACATTTGAAAAAAAACTTATTGGAGTCCGAAATTATAGATAAAAATCGTAACGGGCAAATTCTGAATGATTATTTGATTGCAAATTGCGTAATCGTCGGGAAAAAACAAGCGCGGAAGCTTGAATTTCAACAAACTTCCGCGCTGTGTTGTAATTGATGCGTCGTGTTATTTTCCACATTTTGCCTTGATGGCAGACTTTATGCGGTCGAAAATCTCATCAACGCTTCCCATGCCCTCGATGGCGAGGTATTCGCCTCCGTCCTCGTAGAATTTCTGCAGGGGCTGTGTCTGTGAGTGGTACACTTTCAAACGACTTTTGATGGTCTCGAGATTGTCATCGCTGCGTCCCGACTCCTGTCCGCGTTTGAGCAGACGCTGTACGAGTTCGTCCTCGTCGACGTGCAGGCCGACCACGGCGTCGACTTTTGCACCGCGCTCGGCAAGCATAGTCTTCAGAGCCTTTGCCTGCTCGATAGTGCGTGGGAAACCGTCGAAAATCACGCCGTCGCGTGCTTCCGGAGTGTTGTCGAGGATGTCGGCAAGAATGCTGATCATCAACTCGTCAGGAATCAATTGTCCTTTCGAAATATAGGCATCGGCAGTGCGGCCGAGTTCCGTACCGCGTGCGATGTGGTCGCGCAGCACTTCTCCTGTAGAGATGTGGTGCAGGCCATAGTTCTTGATTAAGTTCTCGCTCTGAGTGCCCTTCCCGGAACCCGGAGCGCCAAAAATAACGATGTTGAACATAACTAATTGTAGATTTAAATGTTCGGGCTTCACCGTTTGCAATGATGAAGCCCGAAGATTATAGGGTTATAAATTACTTTCAAGGATGTATATATCCTTCAAGTTTCGGGCTTGTTCGTCAAGGTCGAGTCCGTAGCCGATGATGAATTTGGTCGGAATCTCGAAGCAGCAATAGTCGACGTTGACATCTACTTTTGCAGCAGAAGGCTTGCGCAGCAATGTGGCGAAACGGATTTCGGCAGGGTTCTGCTTTTTCAGTTCGGCAACGAGCTGCTGGGCGGTGTAGCCAGTGTCGACGATATCCTCGACAATCACAATTGTGCGTCCGGAGATGTCCTGGTCGAGTCCGAGCAGTTGCTTTACCGAACCAGTCGATTGCGTTCCGCAATAAGACTTGAACCTGATGAAAGAGATTTCCGATGGGAAATCAATCTGACGGAATAGGTCGGCGGCAAAAATAAATGCGCCGTTAAGCACGCACACAAACAAAGGGTTCTTGCTTTCGCAGTCTTTCTTTATTTCAGCTGCTACTTCTTTGATTCTTGCTTGAATCTTGTCGTTTGTAATGTAGGGAACAAACGTTTTATCGTCGATGACTACCTTGTCCATAAAGGGTTGGAATTTTAATAAATTGCGCAAATTTACGAATAATTAATTGTATTGCAATGCGTATATAGAAAAATGTGTGGACAAAATTACAAAGACGCTTGAATATTGCGTTCTTTCATCAGATGTTCGGCGATGAGCCAGTCGAGCGGAGTGTCGAGGTCGATTGATCGGCCGGCATCCATCGGACACATTCTGCGGCGTTTGAACTTGCCGAGAGGCATCTTTCTGAGGCTTGTGGTGTTGATGACGTAGACCGCGCCGTTGTATTCCCACGCTTTCGGGGCATCCTGGCGCCGGGTGAAAGTCCCGTCGCCTTTCGATATTTGCAGAAAACCGTCGTCGCCTTCCTCGAAGCAGTTGTAGTAGGGGTTGCTTTCCGCCTCTTTTACGGTCACCACCATGTCGATGTCGGGCGTGTAGAGCTCGAGTGCGCGGCGCACGTCGTCGGCGGTGCGCATTGGCGATGTTGGCTGCAGAAGCACGAGTCTGTCGTAGTCCACGCCGCGGTTATGGTAGAAGTCGAGGGCGTGCAGCATCACCTCGTATGAGCCGCTCTTGTCGGTGGCGAGGCTGTCGGGGCGCATGAACGGCACGTCGAGTCCCATTTTCCGTGCGGTCTCGGCGATTTCCGGGTCGTCGGTAGAGAGGCAGATGTCGCGGTCGTCGGCAAATTCGCGTGCCACGTTGATTGAGTATCCAATCAGCGGCAGTCCGCAAAGCGGACGTATGTTTTTATGCGGTATGCCTTTGCTTCCGCCGCGGGCAGGGATGAGATACAGGGTTTTCATTGCAGCCAATGTGTTTGTAAACCAAACGGGGCTGTATCGTAGATGATGCAGCCCCGCTTGTATTTCGGTTTTTTTGTAAATCTTATTTTGCAGGAGCCTGCTGAGCCGGAGCCGCTGCCGGAGCCTGAGCTGTTTTAGGAGCCTCTTTCTTGGCGGCAGGAGTGCCGAAGTTGGCCGGAGCTGTTGTCTGGGAAGGAACGTCCTGTGTGCGTGAAGCCTGTTCAGCCTGAGTGCCGCCGATAAAGAAAGCGGAAAGGATGCTGAGCACGCAGATTACGATTGCGAGAGTCCAGGTTGCTTTTTCAACGAAGCTGTTCGTTTTGCGAACGCCGAGGATTTGGTTTGAACTTGCGTAGTTGGAAGCCAGACCTCCACCTTTGGATTTCTGGATCAAAACGATGCCAATCATCAAGATTGAGGCAATCACTATGAAAATTACTAATGCTTTAAACATTTCTGTTATTGTTTATTTTGTTTATATTTCTCGTTTTCAATCAGTTTCTTGAGGAAACGGATTTGGTCTGCAAAGTAAATACTTTTTTCTGAATAATTCAAACTTAATGATTGAATAATTTCTAAAGCCTTTGCGAATTTATGCTGACGGATGTATATTTTTGCGAGACTCTCGCTCAGCAGCGACGGGTCGTCGTCGGCGACTGGGGCTGTTGGCTTTGGTGCGCGCGCCACTTCCTCCGCCACTTCGTCCGCCTGTCTGTCGGCATCGTTGTCGGCAGTCGACGGGAAGCGTCCGCTTTGCTGCCGGCTGCGCGTGATGAATTTGTTGATAAGACGGTCGTGTTCGCTTTCCTCTCCGTTCTCTTCGGGCTCGCTTTTCTCCTCCTCTTTTGCCAGCAGCTGCGCATAGTCGGGTGTAGGGTTGAAGATTCGCTGTTCGAGGGCGCGAGTCTCGGCGTCGTCGTTGTTGCCGAATGTGTCGAGAAAGTGCGATATTGTGTCCATTGTGGATTTTGTCTTGTTGTCTGTTTCAGTGTTGTGAATGCGTATTGTGGAACCGTCGTTGCCTACGAGATAGAAGAGGTCTTCGCGGTTTCCGATGGTTGTTGCCGCGCCGGCAAGCAGTTGCTGTCGTTGGCTGTCGGTCAGAGAGCCGTCCTGCATTCTCATCACCATTGCCGGAAGGAAATATGGGTAGTCGGCCATCAGCGAGCAGAATAGGCTGTCGTTGATGGCTGCACCGTTGGCAATGGCGCGGTCGAGACATTTGACGCGGTCGGTTTTCTCCATTTCTATATTGTTTGTAAGCTTACCAGTTGCCTGCTGTGGCATTGAAAATCAGCATTACGAGTTCCTCGGTTATTTCCTCGCAGAGTTGGTCCTGGACGTTGGTCAGCATCTCAGAAGAGTCGAAGTCGCGAAACGCCGAGAACGACTGGTCGATTGAGTTCTTCGGCTGCTTGTGGTCGGTGTATTTCACGCGCACCGATATTGTCAGTCTTGTCTTTGATGCGTATGCGTCCTCGGTCACCGCCTGCGGGGTGAGCGAGTAGCCTGTAATTTCTCCCTCGACGCTCAGATCGGTGTTTGAGCTGTCGACAATTCGCAGTCGTGTCTGCTTGGTGTATGTGTCGGTGAGCTTGTTCTCAAACATCGGCTGCAGCGGAGCGTAGACCATTGCCGCTCGGATAGGAAACTGCCCGACGTTGATGGTCTTGTAGATAGAATAGTCGATGGCGGCGCCGTTCAGCTTGTAGCTGATGGTGCATGCGCTCAGTGCGACAATCATTGCCGCCACAATCCAGATGTATTTTAATTTGTTCATTCCAGTCCGTACTCTTTGATTTTTCTGTAGAGCGTCCGCTCGGATATTTTCAGTTCCTCGGCGGTTTTCTTCCGTTTGCCCTCGTTGCGCTCAAGCGACCGTTTTATGGTTTCGCGCTCGGTGTCCTCAAGGGTCATTGTCGCGTCGTCGTGCGGCTCCGCGTTGATGAATTCCGCCTCGTTGGGCTGGCTTGCCGGCAACGCATGCTGCGGCAGCATAGCCTGCGGCGCGAAATTTTTCTGCAGGTTCTTGATGGTTCCTATGTTTTGGCGTGGCTGCCCTTGTGCCAGATTCTCGATGTCGTCGCGCAGGTTGTCGATTTCCTTGCGCATCTCGAAAATCATCTTGAAGAGCATCTCGCGTTCCTTTTCATAGGAGTGGAGCATCTCTCCCGGCGCCACCGCCGGCGTGAATTCGCCACCGGCGTATGGCAGATATGCTGCGACCTCGTCGGCAGTGATTTTCCTGCCGGCGTCAAACAGCGAAATCTGCTCAATCAGGTTTTTCAGCTGGCGCACGTTTCCCGGCCATCGGTAGCTCAGCAGGGCGCTTTTTGCCGAATCCTCAAACTCGATGGCAGGCATACGGTATTTGTCGGCGAAGTCGCGGCTGAACTTCCGTGACAGCAGGATTATGTCGTCGCCCCGGTCGCGCAGCGGCGGCACGACGATGAAGATTGTCGACAGTCGGTAGTAAAGGTCTTCGCGGAAACGTCCTTCCGCCACCGCCTTCTGCATGTTTACGTTTGTGGCGGCAACAACGCGGATGTTGGTCTTCTGCACCTCCGACGATCCGACTTTGATGAATTCTCCCGACTCCAGCACTCGCAGCAGCCGCGCCTGTGTGGTCAGCGGCAGCTCCGCCACCTCGTCGAGAAAAATCGTGCCTCCGTTAGCCTCCTCGAAATAGCCTTTTCGTGAAGAGATGGCACCTGTAAACGCACCTTTCTCGTGTCCGAACAGCTCGGAGTCGATAGTGCCTTCAGGGATTGCTCCGCAGTTTACGGCGATGTACTTGCTGTGCTTGCGCGAGCTGTAGGCATGGATAATCTGCGGGAAAAACTCCTTTCCTGCGCCGCTTTCACCGTTGATAAGCACCGACAGGTCGATCGGCGCCACTTGCAGAGCGCGTCCCACAGCCGCCATCAGGGCTGGGGAGTTTCCGATGATTCCAAATCGCTGTTTGGCTTCTTTTATTTCGGGGGTTATTTCGATATTCATATTGCAGTCTCCATACATTAAGCCTACAAAGATAGCGTTTTTTATGCATACGGATGCTTAGGAGACGGTTAAAATGCACTAACTTTGTGGAAGCAACAAGAAGGAATATGGATGAAAAAATGGAAATAGCGATTGTGCAGCATGATATTGTGGCTGAATCAGTGGAGCGAACGCTCTCGGGAATAGAGAGTCTGCTTGCCGGTGTCGAGGCGGTCGACCTTGTGGTTCTGCCAGAGATGTTTGCCACTGGATTTGACGTCGACGACGCGTCGGTGGCGGAGCCGGCATCGGGCGGCGCCGTGCTGCGGTGGATGCAGAGTCTTGCAGCCGCCCGGCGGTCGGCGGTGGAAGGCAGCGTGGCTGTCGACGACAACGGCCTCCGCAACCGCCATTATTTTGTGTATCCCGACGGCACATACCGCTACTACGACAAGCGTCATCTTTTCAGTTTCGGCGGCGAGAACCGTCTTTACCGGCAAGGCGTAAGCCCCTGTGTGGTGGAATATAAAGGAGTGCGCCTGCTGTTGCAGACGTGCTACGACCTGCGTTTTCCCGTGTTTTCGCGCAATTGCGGAGGCTGCTACGACGTGGCGGTGTATGTTGCGAGCTGGCCTAAGTCGCGCATCTCCGCATGGGACACGCTCCTTCAGGCGAGAGCCATAGAAAATCTTGCGTATGTCGTGGCGGTAAACCGGGTGGGAACGGTAGGCAAGTTGGAGTATGACGGCCACAGCCGTGTCGTAGACTATCTGGGCCGCACTGTCACGGGTGTAGCCGACAGCGAAGAGGGCGTTGCCGTGGCTGAAATCGACTTGTCGCGTCTGCGCGCTTTCCGCCGCAAATTTCCGGCACTTGACGATGCTGACCGCTTCACTGTCGACTTGTGACGGCCGCTGCGGTTGTAATGCTTGATGATGAGCTGATAAAATGTTGCGTAAATGTGAACAATACAGCCTTTGGCTTGTTAAAACAATTGTGGGCGGTTGACTGCGCTGCTGCTTGCTTTTTCTGGATTCAGACAGCTGAAATTCGGAGATGCAAGTCGCACATGCGTAGAAATTGCAAAATGTTTGCGTTGCAACCTTACACGGTGTGATAAAATGATGTTAAAACAATTAAAAAAGTTCCGCAAATAGCGGCCGTTGGCTGAATAATATATTATTTTTGTAGTGAAAATTAAAATTGAGAGGTGAGAACTAATGAATATCTACAATTTGGAAATTCATAAACAATGTGGTTTGTATAGTTTGCCGGAAGACGGTTCTATAAAAATCATGGACCGGAAGGAGGAGACGGATGTCTTGTTCCTTGAGGAAAAACTGACCTATTCCAAACTGCTCTTCGTGTTGGAGGGAAAGGTCAAGTTGAAAATAAATAAGTTGGAAGTGCAGGTGGTTGGTCCTGGCAATGTGGCATTAGTGCCATGTAATTCCTATCTAATCGCGTCGGTAGAACCTGGAAGTTATCTTTTAACGGTTAATTTTACAGAAAAAGAGCCGTTTTGCTCGCGTTATTCGCTCGTGAATCTTATGCACGATGCCGATTCTGTGGAAGACAGTTCCCGTCGGGTGGGAGTCAGCCTGCCAATCAACGAGAGAATCAAGACATTTGTCGACTCAGTGGTTGCCTGCATGGACGACGGAATATCCAATAGTGTTTATTTCAACATTAAGAAGCAGGAATTGTTTTTGTTGATGCTGTCGTACTATGACAAGAACGATCTTGCAGAGTTCTTCTACCCGCTGTTCTGCTTCAACCGCAAATTTGAGCAGCTCGTGATGAGCAACTACGAGAACGTCACTGACGTCAAGCATTTTGCCGCACTTCTGCACATGCCAGTGACCACGTTCCAACGCAAGTTTAAAAAGCATTTCAAGACATCGGTAAAGCAATGGCTTCTTGACCGCAAGGCAGAGCGTATGCTCTCCGACATCAAGACCACCAACCGGTCGATAACCGACCTTTCTAAGCGTTATGGCTTCTCTTCGGTGTCGTATTTCTCCAATTTCTGCAAGCATTATTTCGGCAAGACTCCTACGGAATTGCGCGCGGAGGGAAATCTTGATGATTAGTCGATGACAACAATTTGACAGACAGAAAATTCCATAAGATAATAGGCGACATCTCCGGCATCTCTGTGCCGGAGATGTTTACGTTTCCGTTCTGCTACACTCCTCATCCTCTCGTGGAGATGGCGGCGGGCTGTCTGCGCTCCTATCTCGACAAGCGGGCAGACCTTGCTGATGAATTGCAGTCGGGCAAGATGATGGGAGTGCTTGTTGTGGAAAATTCAGCGGGCGAGGTGGGCTATCTTGCCGCATTCTCCGGCAATCTCAGCCATTCCAACGACCACGATTTCTTCGTTCCGGCAGTTTACGACATACTCTGTCCGGACGGCGAGTTTAAGAGACGCGAGGCGGAAATCACGGAAATCAACCGTCGTGTTGACCAGGCAGAGCGTTGCGAGGCTATGGCTGAGGCGCGCAGTGCGGTCGACGAAGTCAGGATGCGTGGCGAGAAGGCAGTTGCCGACTACCGCGCCTATATGGCGCAGTGCAAGGCGGAGCGTCAGCGCCTGAGGGCCAATGGCGGCGACATTGCCGCACTTGTCGCCGAAAGCCAGTATCAGAAAGCGGAGCTTAAACGTCTGCGCCGTCGTGTGGATGGGGAAGTGCGCCTTGCCGGCAGCCGATTGTCGGCACTTGAGGCGGAAGTGGCGACGCTGAAAGAAGAACGCCGGCGCTTGTCGGAATCGCTTCAGCGGTGGATATTCGACCGCTTCGTCATGCTTGACGCCAAAGGCGACCGGCGCACGCTCACGCAGATATTTGCCGATGCCCGCGGCGAGCTGCCACCAGCCGGCGCCGGGGAGTGTGCCGCCCCGAAGCTGCTGCAGTATGCCTATGTCAACGGCTATCGTCCGTTGGCTATGGGCGAGTTTTGGGTCGGCAAGTCGCCCGTCGGCGAGTTGCGTCGCGACGGCTGCTTCTACGGTGCATGCAAGGGCAAGTGTGAACCCATACTGAACTATATGCTTCAAGGACTCCGCGTGGAGCCCAACCCTCTGGAGTCGGCGCATAAAGAAGAGTTGCGCACGGTTTATGAAGACGGCAGCCTGTGGGTTGTCGACAAGTCGTCGGGCATGCTTTCCGCTCCGGGCAAGGTGGGTGGCGTCTCGGTCGCCGAGATAGCCAGGCAGCGTTTTCCCGAGGCTTCCGGACTGATGGTGGTGCATCGGCTGGACATGCACACCTCCGGACTGCTCGTCGTGGCTAAGACGCGCGGCGCATTTGTGGCATTGCGGCGTCAGTTTGAGGCAAAGGAAGTAAAGAAAACATACACGGCGCTTCTCGACGGCAACGTTGCCTCCGACGAGGGCAGCATCAGCCTGCCGCTGTCGGCCGACTGGCACAACCGTCCGCGGCAGAAGGTGGATTATGCCGACGGCAAGGAGGCAGTCACGCTTTATCGGGTGTTGGGGCGTGGCGGCGGCATGACAAGGGTTGAGTTCAACCCCGTCACCGGGCGCACACATCAGTTGAGAGTGCATGCGGCGAGCGCCGACGGCTTGAATGCCCCGATTCATGGCGATGCATTGTATGGTACTCCCGACGCAAGGCTCTGTCTGCATGCAAGTTGCATAACCTTTCGCCATCCCGACACGGGTGAATGGATGACGCTTGAAAGCACTCCAGAATTTTGAAAAGTATTGTTAAATCCCTAAAAAGATGTTATAAAACATATTTTTTAGGCAGAAAATGATGCGTGAATCAAATAATGTGTTTATCTTTGCAGTGTAAAAAAGATTTTTAGTGTATTAGAAGAGTTTTTTGTTAGGTTTGTTTTTTAGTTTGGGAATTGATTAAGTAAAGGTTGAAAATGTAATAAGTGGTTAAGTCCACGGCATCACAAGTTTCAAGTAAACTTGTTTTGATAAAGTAATAAGGAAAAAGTGGTTTGGAAGCGGCGTCGTGGTGACGGTCGCTTTCTTTTTTTATGTAATTTTGCGGTGTGGAAAATCAGAAATTGCGGAAAATAATACATATCGACATGGACGCATTTTTTGCGGCAGTCGAGCAGCGCGACAATCCGGAGTTGCGCGGCAAGCCCATTGCCGTAGGCAACGAAGGGCGTCGCGGAGTGGTTTCGACCGCCAGCTATGAAGCCCGTCGTTATGGAGTCCACAGCGCGATGTCGTCGGTCGTTGCTCTTCGCCGCTGTCCGCAGTTGATATTCACGCCGGTAAGGATGAGTGTGTATAAAGAGATTTCCGAGCATATCCACTCGATTTTCCATGATTATACAGACGTCATAGAGCCATTGTCGATCGACGAGGCATTTCTTGATGTGACAGAAAACAAGCAGGGCGTTGAGCTGGCTGTTGACATAGCCAAAGACATAAAGCGCCGCATCCGTGAGGAACTCAATCTGACGGCGTCGGCAGGAGTGTCGTACAACAAATTTCTGGCGAAGATAGCTTCCGACTACCGCAAGCCCGACGGACTTTGCGTGATTCATCCCTCGCAGGCACTCGATTTTATTGCCCGCCTGCCCGTCGAGGCATTTTGGGGAGTCGGCGCTGTCACGGCAAAGAAAATGCATTCGATGGGAATCTATAACGGAGCCGTGTTGCGGTCATACTCCAAGGGCGGGCTGATAAGCGCGTTCGGGAAGATGGGGGCCGTGTACTACGACTTTGCGCGCGGCATCGATGACCGTCCGGTGGTGGTCGACCGCGAGCGCAAGTCGGTAGGTTGTGAGCGTACGCTTGAGGAAGACCTCACCCGCCGTTCGTTGCTGTCGGTGCATCTGTATCAGTTGGTGCTTGAGTTGGTGGAACGGTTGCGTAGAGGCAAGTTTGAGGGCAACGTGTTGACTCTTAAAGTGAAATTCTCCGATTTCACACAGATTACGCGCAGCCGCACCGTGGCGCAGCCGCTGACGTCGAAAACCCGCATCCTTCCGGTGGCAAAGTCGCTGCTTGCCGACATTGACGTTGAGCATACGGCAGTGCGTCTGCTCGGCTTGTCTGTGTCGAAATCGGCGGCAGGTTTCCATCGGCCCGTCGCAGTGCAGCTGGAGTTGGATTTTTAGATAGTAGAGATGGTTTGTCGCGACACCGCGCCGCATTCCGGCAACGCGAAAAACAGGCATGCGCTGGCTACGGCATTGTCGATGTCGCGGCACACGATGGCGTTGACCGTAGCGTTTGGGATTGCCGGAATCTCCGCAGTATTCGAACCGATGACCACAACCCTGCCGTAGTCGGGCTCCATGGGAAGAGCTGAGCGCAGCGTGCGCCAATGACTGGTGATTGCCGGCGCCATGCCGGCAGTGCAGATTACAATCTCAATGTCGCGCCAAGCCTTCATCACCCGGCTCATTGCTCGGCACAGCGTCTCGGCGCAGAACTCATTGACCGGGTTGAACTGCGCGCCTACAGCCTCGGCGTATGCCTGACCGCCGTCAATGTCTGTGCCGCAGAAAGCCACCTGGCATCCGGCATTGCAGAAAGCCTCAATCACAGCGTCGGCATCGGGAACCGCCACCACTACACGGCGGCGAGGAAATTTAAACTCCACGACCCCCTGACGGTTTCCGGCTGGCGACAGACGGTGGGGAGCGCGTCTGCCCGCCTTTGCGGCGGCATATTCTTCAAATTTCTTTTCCAGATAATTGTCAGCCATAGGGTTGCGGTTATTCGTTCACATCGGTCGCCTCGCCACGAGCGGCGGCGTTGAATGTTGCGATGTTTGGATAAGTGATTGTCGCCGCATCGGTGCCGTCGGCAAGCTCTACTTCGATTTCAATTCCGGCTTCCGCCCTTTCGATAAGCTCCGGGAGGGCACGGTCGATTTTCTTGATGTTTACAAGGTTTAGAATCTCCTGTTTGCGTTCAGCGGCAGAAGCCCAGGCGATGTCGCCTGTTGTCACGTCCCACACAAAAGTGATTTCGACCATGTTCTTGTCATCGTCATAATTTATTTCATCGACTCTCATCACCGAAGTGATCTCCTTGGGCATTTTATGCTCCAGTTGGTCGATTCTGTCTTCAAGTTTATGCCTGTCGAGCATCGAGCACGACGTAGCCCCCGCCATAAGGCAGATTGCAATGATAAGTATGCGTAGAGAAATTTTCATTGTCTTGAATGCTTTTGATGTGCAAAAGTAAGAAACTAATCAATAAATCAACCCATTGACGGCATTATTTGCATATTTTGTCGGATATGGGCAAAAAATATGCCCGGTGTTTTGCGACCTTTGTACAAGAAAACAAAAGAACAAGCAGTGTTATGATAATCGAGACAGGAAAAATAGAGCGAGGCGACCGCGTTTATGCGTCGATGATTAAGTCAGGAAAAGTGTTGGCAGAATTGCGGTGCGACACGACAGTTTCCGGAATGACCGACGTCTACAAGGCGTTGTGCCGCTTGTCGCCGATGGTCAAAGGATTTGTCAAAGTAAGTGTGAGCAACCGCACACGCGGCTGGTCGAAAACGTTGTCGCTGCTTGTAGGCAGGGAAATGCCGTCGGCAAGCCATAAAGAAATGATAGCCGCCGGGCTTATGGAGCGCGACGGCCAATTATGCATCCCTTTCAACTAAGGGTTTAGCATATCTTTATTGAAAAATTCGAGAATCTCGAGCGAAGCCCTGTAAGCCTCTACGGCAGGACTGTCGGGGTTGAGGCTGATTGCCTTGCAATAGTCGTTGAGCGCATTTTTCCAACTGTTGAACTTGCGGTAGGCATTGCCCCGCAAGTAATAAAGTTCGTCAAGTTCCGGACACAACTCTATCATCACATCCAGTTGCGCAATCGCGTTTTTCACCTCGTTGCGCTCAATCATATTTTTGACATCTTCGATTGTAGCCATAAATGTTGCTCTGTTAAATTTTTTATAAAGATAGCAAAAATGAGTGACAAATTGCAAGTTATTGGTCAAAATATTCAAGCCTGGCTTCGAGACTTCCGTCTGTGAATAATCGTTTCACTACATATATGCCGTTGTGAGGAGCGTCGGAACGGCAACCGTTGAGCGCGTAATATTCAGTGCAGCACACTGCTTTCTCGGAGCGAACGCTTTCCACATCATCTTCGCCTTTTATATGAGCCATAACCCATCCGATGCGTTGGTCGGTGTAGCTTTGAACGCATGTAGTCTCATGCGACCAACCGTCTTCAGTCTCAAACATTGTTTCGCCGCCGAGAGAGTTCAACAAGCTGATGAAATCAGAAGTGGCTTGAACAGACATAATTCTGTCAGCAGTTCCCATAACAGTGAAAATCGGAGTTTTGACAACGTTGTCGGCGATGCTCTGGCTCGGATTTCCGGCGACGGGCATAGCGGAAGTAAACAATCCTGGGTATGCAGACAGCATACTCCAAGTGCCTGTGCCACCCATTGACCCTCCGAAAATGTAGATTCGGTTGTGGTCCATGTCGGTGGTCTGCATCTGCTCATCGATGAGTCCTTTCAGCACACTCAGCATCGGTCCGCCCCATGATTTGTCGGAAGGGCATTGCGGGACAACAAAAACCGCCTTTTCGTTATGTCGCAGGATGTAGTTGGCAATGGAGTCGATGCCTTTTTCTGCCAATTGCTTGTTGTTGTCGTTTCCCTTGCTTGAACCACCATGCAGATAGATGACGAGCGCGTATTTACCATTACCGTCTCCATTGCTTATCGCTTTGCGGTAGGGTAGTTTTGTGCCAGAATAATAGCCTTGGCAAACGTCAAAAACAAGGTCGCCGGCAATTGAAGAAACTGAAGCCGCGATTATAACCGCGGCAATCAGCATTAGTTTACAAATCTTTTTCATTTCTTTTGCTTTCTTCCGTTTTCTTTGTGTTTAGACTGCATGCGATGCATCATGCGCCGTTCCAACTTGTATACATTCTCAATCTGCCTGTCGGTTAGGAACTCTCTGTATAGCCTGTAGTACTTCTGGCGGATGTCGAGCAGTTTCTGACTCCGGTCGAAACGCTCCTGCAGAGAACAGTCCTTGCCGCTTCTCGGACCGATAGCCCATACCTCCTTCTTGCAATTGCAGAAAATGGTAATAAACTGGCGGGTGACATTGTCGTCGAAAGCCAATTCCCGGGCGATGTATTTGGCTTGGGTTTCAGCGAGCTGCTCGCGCGACATCCGTTGTTGTGGAGTCTGGGCAGCCGCCGAAACAGCCATTGCCAAACAAACTAACAAATAAACCAACTTTCTCATAATGTATATGTTTTTTAATTAGACACTTCATTGTTGATAAACACATCGTCGGCATAGACGTTGAGAAGATAATCCTGGTCCTGCTCGCTTAGGTTGGCGAATGCCTTGTCGACATTCTCGATGCCCACTTGCGGCTTGTCGAAGATTCCCGAGAACAAAATAACCGACGCAATGCATGCCGCGGCAGCCAGCAACGATAGCGTGATGATTACGCTCTTGTGGCTTTTTGTTTTTGAGCGCTTCAAAATGTCGGTCTCCAGGCTGTCGAAGAAACCGTCGGGAGTTGTGTATGGCATCCGTTTGCCTATTTTGTTGAAGTCAAAATTACTTTCCATATCGGTTACTCATTTGAAGTCATGTATTCTATAATCTTTTCTTTTGCAAGGTGGAAGTTTGTCTTTGCCGCCGCCGCTGTCGAATCAACCACTTTCGCAATGTCGTCGTAGCCCATCTCGTTGTAATACCGAAGGTTGAACACCACTTGCTGTCTGGGCGGCAGCCTCAGTATGGCACTTTGCAACTTGACGGCCTCGGCGTCGGAATAGTCGACATAGCTGTCGGCGGCGAGCATGTCGGCATGTGAGTCGATGTCGGTGTCGGCGTTTTTTCTTGCCTCCACAATGCGCATTGCCTCGTTGGTGGCAATCCGGTATATCCAAGCGGCGAAGGCCTTTGTGTCGCGCAGAGATGAAAACGACCGGTATACGCGTATAAATGTCTCCTGCGAAGCGTCCTGGGCATCGGCGTGCGCCACAACAAGGCGTCGTATGTGCCAATACACAGGCTGCATATATTTCTTGACAAGCATCCTGAACCCTTTTTCCGGATTCTTGCCGATGGCATTTATTATGTCGTTGTCAGTTGTGCTCATTTCTTCTTACGTTACAGACTATAGACCCCGGTCGTGGACAAAAGTAAAATCTTTATCCGGTTTTTTTATCTTTTTTCCGTTGTTTATTCCTACCTTTGAACATATAATAATTGGAGATATGAAAAAACTTTTGTCATTAATGTTGTTGCTGGCGCTTGCAATTCAGGCGTCGGCTTTTACTTATAAAGAAGGACGCTCGACGCTCGGGCCGTATCCAACCGACCGCGTTGTGCGCACGTTTCCCGACTCGCTGACACCTGTTTTCGTAAATCACGTGTCGCGTCATGGCTCGCGCTACCCGGCAGGCAGTTATTTCACGCTGTTGATGAAGCGCGCCCTTGACCGCGCCGACTCGCTGAATACCATCACTTCGCTCGGCCGCCGGCTTCTTGCCGAGGTTGACGCTGTTGTGGCGTCGAGCGAGGGCCGATGGGGGCAGCTCGACTCAATCGGCGAGGCAGAGCACCGCGGCATAGCCGCCCGTCTTTACCGCGCCTGTCCGCAATTGCTCGACAGCGCACGGGTTGTGGCACTCTCGTCGTCATCGCCACGGTCGGTGATGAGTATGTATTCGTTCACCCACCAGTTGTCGAAGATGGCGCGGCATATCGACATCACGGCAATGTCGGGAGAGCGGTTCAGCCCGTTGATGCGCAATTTCGACCTTGACGAGGAGTATAAGGCATACCGCAAGGATTCGTCGTATCTTAACACCTACGGCAGGTTTCTGGCTAAAAACGTAACCATTGACCCTTTGCTCCGTGTGCTTGGCGAGAACTATCCGCTCGACTACGACGAGGCGCAGAATCTTGCGATGGCGGAGTATTATGTTATGGCTGGAATGGACGCCATGGGGCAGGAAAGCGACCCGTCGGCATATTTCACGCTGAAGGAGTACCGGCAGCTGTGGTCGGTGTACAACTTCCGCGAATATCTGCTCTATTCAGCCAACACCCTGTCGGCACGTCCGGCAGAGATTGCCGCACCGCTGCTTCTCGACCTTGTGCAGACAGCCGACAGCGTGGTCTCGGGCAAACTTCATTTGGCAGCCAAATTGCGTTTCGGACATGCGGAGACAATGATGCCGTTGCTGGCGCTTATGCGCGTGCCCGGTTGCAGCTATCTGACAAACTATTTTGACACAGTGGCAGACAATTGGCATGCTTATGCCACGGTGCCGATGGCGTGCAATCTGCAGATGACGCTGTTCCGGTCGGGCTCAGGCAGAATTTATGCGCGGGTGGATCTCAACGAGCGCCCGGTAAGGTTGTTGCCAGGCCAGACATCTGACTATGTGTTGTGGGATGAATTGCGCGTTCATCTGCTCGAATTGTTGCCGGTAGAGTAAAAAATGCTTGCCAAATGTTCTCGATAAAGCTATGTTTCGTGACAAAATGAAAACAAAACAGCCTTGAAAACGGCAAAAATCAGTTTGATGTTGTTAAATGATGTTATACAACATATTTTTTAGATGAAAAGCTATTGCTGGGACAAAATTTGTCAGTACATTTGCAACAAGTTTTTCATGGTATTAAATTTTAAGGTGAAAGGATTATTTGTCGGGAGATAAATAATCTTTTTTTATGTCCCTGTTTCACGGCCGCCCCCTTGTTGGCGCCGCATACCCCGTCTTCGCTGGATTGACACAAGAGAGAATAAAAGAATTGTTAATATGTGTTTTGTAAATAGAGCTTTAAGGGTGGTGTATGTTAAAAGGTGTTTTAATACAAGCAAATTGTGCCTCAAAAGTATGTTTTATAACATATTTAGCAGTACATTTGCATCAAGTTTTTCATGGTATTAGATTTTAAGGTAGGAAGGTTATTTGTCGGGAGATAAATAACTTTTTTATTTTGTATGTACTTGAAAATGATGGAGAACGGCAAAACATGTTTTTAAACATATCATTTTCTTAGTCAACTTGTTGGAATAATCTATACATTTGTAACCGAAAAGAGACCAAAGTAGTGTTACCATTATTGTCGGATTCCTTAACCGATGATAATGAGAATTTTGGAAAAAATCTTTAGTTGTTGTTACAAATGTAATAGTTGAATGGATAGAGCAGGAACGCCGACCGGCGTTCCTGCTTGTTTTTTAAGGGAGCTGAGTGGGCAGTAGAAATTTAGGGGCTTTAAGGGCTCTGTAGAAATTTAGGGGCTTTAAGGGCTTTAAGGACTTTAAGGTCTTTAGCGGAAGAGCAAAATCAAATAAATTTGTTTTGCTCTTGGATAAAACCGGCTGCGCCTCGGAAAAATTGAAGTAAACTTCATTTTTCT
>OGLB01000298.1_pt1 | contig 29292 bp, 37 predicted proteins | sample 1572551 | NCBI WGS metagenome assembly OGLB01 (sample SAMEA2582003, study PRJEB24529) | metagenome | biome: Human gut stool | place: China | collected 2011
CTATCTCCCCATCAAGCCTACTTCATCCGAGTCCTGATCCTACGCAACAAATACCGTATACTACCGGTATCTTTCTCTTATAGTGCCTTTATTGTTCCATTAAGACACCGATCTCTTTAGTTGTTCACGGCCGTGGCAAGCATTGTTCACGGTCGTGACAAGAGTTGATCACAGCCATGAGCAGACCTGTTCACGGCCGTGAAGAGCTAAAGAGAACGGCACTCTATTCCTACTTTCCTTATAGGAAAAAGCAAGTATATAAGGAGCTGAAGAGAACATTAGCACTATCTTACGACTCATTACACCGCAGACAACAAACAAAAAGAAGAGTCATATCTACAAAAGAAGAGACTCCCTCTTTGGTATGCCAAAGAGAGAGTCTCCTCAATATATATACAGCTAAAGCAGTTTATTTATATTCCTGCCAGCTCTTAATCTGAATATCACTCAGTTTCAGTTCACAGAATGCTTCGATGAAAGCACTTGCCAGACGGGCATTGGTGATCAACGGAATGTTATGGTCGATAGCACCACGACGGATACGGTAACCATTCGTCAACTCACGTTTGCTGTGGTTCTTCGGAATGTTGACGATCAAGTCGAACTTATGGTCAGCGATCATCTTCATCACGTTGTTTTCAGCACCCGGTTTTTCATCCGGCCAGTAAACCGGAGTCGTTTCTACACCGTGAGCGTTCAGGAATGCAGTTTTTTCTATTATTTGCCAATGAATAATATTATAAACTGCTTCATTTTGTTTTTCTTGAGACATCAGCCATTCTTTATAATCTTGATAAATTTCTGTTTGTTTGTATAATTCAATATTTTCAAGACCAATATATTTATCAACAAATTCTTTTGAATATGGTTCTGTCATAAAATCGCCGGAACGTGTCATTAATTCTGCATCCATTAATATAATAGGCAATGGATCTATTGCTAAGCGATATACGGCAACAGCTCCAATTGCAACTTTAAGAGTTTTTTCGAAGTCAGCAACAATCTTATTATAAATTTTCTCTTCTCGATGATCAGACCAAGACAATCGTTGTGTGGTATAAAAAGAGAAAAAGCCTTGTTTGTGTACATACTTATTCGTCTTTTTCTGGATAGCATGAATATTGTCAAAAAAAGTAGACATTTTGGTTCGGATTTCTTTAAAAACAGGTTCATGCTCTCGTAAGAAATTAGCCATTTTCCCCGATTCAAAGCCTGGTTCTAATTTCTTCCATTCATTCATCTTTTCCGGATTTGCAGTTAAATACAGAGTCCCAATTGAAATTTCTATAGATTGACGTAATGAATAAAATGCGGCATCAAAAAAACCTTCTTGAAAAAGGTATATTGAATTAGCTATCATCTGAGATGCTTCATCAAAAAATCTATTTGACCCAAAAGCATTGATTAAACCAGTCTCAGCCCATCTGATATTATCAATATCCCAAAGATATTCAGACGCATTTGGCAAAACGAATTTTCGAACTTTCCAAACTCCAGTCTCAAAATCCTCATGCAAATTCTCTAATGTATGTAGCTCCATTTTCGTAAGTAAACCCAGTTTTTATTAATAAACACAACTATACCATCTTACAAAGATAATAAAACATAGTATTTCTATATACAATATTGAACTAATTCGCAATTTATATTGCAAATAGTCTTATTGAAATGATGAAAAATAGATAGGCTTTCTTATCTTTGCATAGAACGAAAGAAAATCCTTATGGAAAAAGAAAAAGACATAAACCGTATCAAGGTTGTGCTTGTGGAGAAGAAGCGGACCAACAAATGGTTGGCCGAACAATTGGGCAAGGACCCTGCCACGGTATCAAAGTGGTGTACAAACACATCACAACCCGGACTAGAAACACTGCTGGAGATAGCACGTGTTCTGGATGTAGATATTAAAGAACTGCTGAACTCTACACGTGACGATGTTCAGTTAGTCAGAATTCAAAAACAGTAAAGCCAAGTAATGTTATGAACAGTAATGATAGAGCCAATCTCATAAAACGTATCAACACTTTAGAGGGACTGACCGACAAGGAGCATAGTGCCCTGTTAGGCCTGCTGCGAGAAAATAAAACTTATGGTTTAGTATGGGAAGATAAGCCGGAGGACGTAGAAGAACGTCTTCGCGATGAACTGCCTATCTTGACAGAGGTGCCGGAACGTGCTATTATTAGTGAAGATAAAGATGCTCCTAACCATATTCTGATTGAGGGAGACAATCTGGAGGCCCTCGCTACTTTGGCTTATACACATGAAGGAAAAATTGATGTAATATATATATAGATCCTCCGTACAATACAGGAAATAAGGATTTTATATATAATGATAGTTATGTGGATAAGGAGGATTCTTATCGACACTCCAAATGGTTGTCGTTTATGGGTCGCCGTTTGAAAATAGCTAAGAAGCTGTTATCTGACCGTGGAGTAATTTTTATTTCAATAGATGATAATGAACAGGCTCAGCTAAAAATGCTTTGTGATGAGATCTTACATAACATAGATTTTGTTGCAACAATACCTTGGCGTAAAAGAACTGCGAAATCGGATGTACCACATTATCTATCACAGGACTATGAATGGATATTATGTTTTGCTAATAAAAAATTTTTAGCAGGTCTTCAGAAAGAAACACGTAAATATTATACAAGTTCAGATTTTCCTAATAGACCATGGAGAATACATGACTTAACAAAACAAACAACAGCATTAGAAAGACCTAATAGTTTTTTTACTATAATTAATCCTATAACCAAAGAAGAATTTCCAGCTAATCCTAATAGGACTTGGGCTATAACTGAAGAAACATTTAAAAGATATTACAAAGAGAATCGTATTGTATTCCCAGGTGATTACGATTTCCTTAAAATATCTAAACCTGTACTTCGTTATTGGAAAGAAGATGATATAGCTAAATCTGGAGATAGATTTGGATATACAAGTGTAAGCTCATATATGGGTGATAGTGTTGGTATGACTCAAGATGGGACTAAAGATATTACAAATATTTTTGGTGAAAAGGCTTTTGGATATCCAAAGCCCCTTTCATTAATAAAATATCTTTTAAATATTAGTTTACCTCATTTAGCTTAAATCCGCCTTCGGTTCTGAAGGCATGAATCTTTCCGGTAAAGCGGTGACAGTACTGCAGGGGCTGGGAGCTGCTCTTGGTGCTTTAAGTGTATATGCAGTAAAGGCAGGTGGCGAACTGCAAAACGTGCAGGTGGCCATGACTAATATGCTGGGCAGTGCAGAAAAAGCTACCGTTTTTGTTAAAGAGCTGCAGAGCTTTGCGGCACATACACCTTTTGAATTTAATGATGTAACTAAAGCCAGTCAGAAGTTTTTGGCATTTGGTTTTACGGCAGAGCAGATTATACCCACTCTTACCGCAGTGGGTGATGCCGCGGCAGGTGTGGGAGCAGGGCAGGACGGTGTTAATCGCTTGACGATTGCTTTAGGTCAGATTGCTGCAAAGGGAAAGCTTGCCAGCCAGGAAATGATGCAGGTTACGGAGCTTGGTATTCCTGCGTGGCAACTTTTAGCAGATAAGCTAGGCACAGACGTGGCTACCGCTCAAGATATGGTTACCAAGCGTATGGTAGACAGCCAGATGGCTTTAGATGCTTTGGTTTCCGGTATGGAAAGCCGTTATGGTGGGATGATGGCACAGCAAAGCAGCACAGTTTTAGGCACATGGTCTAACCTTATGGACGGTATTGGGCAGGTGGCGTCTCAGACCGGACTTGCTATCTCCGATGCGTTAAATCTGCCGGGGTTATTCAGCTCTATAGGAGAATCGCTGAGTAATTTTGCCGCTGTTTTACAGGAGGGCGGTATCAGAGCCGCTATTTTGAACTGCATACCGCCGGAAGCGCAAATAGCAATTGTGGCATTTAGTACAGCATTGACCGGGCTTGCAATTCCTGCGATGTATGCTGCCAGTGCCACTGCGCTTGCCATGGCAGCTCCTTTTGTGGCAGCAATTGGTGCGGCGCTTACGGCGGCTGCGCCTTTTATCGCTGTAATTACGGCAATCGGTACGGCTCTTTATGTATTATGGGCTAAGGGAATAAGTGTTGCTGATGTATTTCAGACGATGGGTGTAAAAACCGAACTTTTGTCTCAGGCAGGTGGTGCATTGCAGTCAGCCTTTTCTGCCCTTGGCAGTTTATTAAGTTCTGTTCTCACAGCCTTAAAACCATTATTTGTAGCCTTTGGTGCTGTGGCTGCTGTTGTGATTTCATCCGTTTTACAGTATTTTGGATTATTAATTAATGGTGCAGCTGAACTGCTTTCTGTGGTAGGGGCGGTTATTGAAGGGGTTTGCCGTGCTTTTGAATGGCTGGTAAATGGTGTGGGTGCTGCTTTAGATGCGGTTTCCTCAGCCTTAGGCAGTATGGTGGACAGTATTTTGCCTGCCTGGGCGTCAAGCGGGTTATCCACGATTTCCAATTTTGTGTCTAGCGCAGTTAACTGGCTTTCCGGTCTTATTGCTAAAATCTTTGAAACGAATGAAGCTTTGAAAAGTGTGGGAGGAGATACGGCAGAAGGTGGCAGCAGCACGGTCGCAGCCTCTAAAAAGAATGGAAAATGCCCAATTTCAGTAATTTTAAAGGGTCTGGTGGCGGCAGTGTTCCATCAGGAGCTTCGGGTGGCGGCAAGGGTTCATCTACGGATAATACAGCCTCTAAAGCTGCTGGCACCTCCAAATCAATTGAAGATGAATGGGTGCGTACTTTTAATACCAAGTCAGAGCTTGTAGACCGGTGGTACAAAGAAGAGACAGCTGAACTTGATAAATCCCAAATTGCCAACGAAAACTATGAGAGGGATAAGCAGCGCTTAACCGAGTTATATGCTCAGAAAAGGCTTACTGCATTGCAGGAAGAAGCTAAAAAGACGCAGGAGATACGAAACAGTATACGTGACGCAGCTTTTGCTTCTGAGGAAGCCGGAACGGTCTTGAATACGGACGCGGCAGCAGCTGAACTTTTAAAAATGCAGCTGGAGCATGAAAAAGCGGTAAGTGGAATTGAAGAGCGATGGCAGAGCCTCAATAACACTTTTATAGGACTTACAATCTCCGAAAAGGAAGTGTTTATCCAGGCTTTAAAGGAGCGCAGCATCGCCTTTGAGCAAAGTGAAACAGGTGAGCTTGATTTTCATAAGCAGATGCTCAGGGATAAACTGGCGGAAGATAAAGCCTATGAGGATACAAAAGCTGAATACCATGCTCAGTGCAAGGACATCCAGGCTAATATTGATGAGGCATACAGAACTAATGACCTTGCTAAATTGCAGGAAGTGCTGACAGAGGAAGCTGCCATTCGCCTTAATGACATGGACGCACAAAAGACTATGATGGATACCTATAAAGAGGCATTCCTTGCTGAACATATGACGATTTTGCAGCTTGTTGCGGGAATGTACAGCACAGCCTTAACTGGACTGGAAGATGCTTTTACAAGCATTCTTACCAATGCCAAAAGTGCAAAAGATGCTTTTGCGGATTTAGGCAAAAGTATGCTGAAGGTGATTGCCCAGTATTTTGCTAAGCAAGCGGCAGGAATGATTATGTCCCACGTCATGGGGCAGAACATCCAGAAAAAAGAAGCTGCGGCAAGTATGGCACAGTCTGCGGTGGAGCTTTCCGCATGGGCTCCTGTGGCGGTGGCTTATGAAACGGTTCATCCTGGTTCTGCAGCCCGTGCTTTAGGCATGGTTACAACTTCACTTACCACAGCAGCGGCTTTAGGTACATCGCTCTTAGCTGTTTCTTCTGTGGGGGCAGGTGCTAAGTCAACTGACGGGACGATAAGCGTAAATGGATATGCTAAAGGCGGTTACTTTACCGGACCCACTCTAGGTATTATTGGTGAGGGTGCAGATAGCGAGGTTGCCCTGCCTTTAAACCGTGCTGTATTTAATAATATTGCTGAAGGCATAATGAATGCCGGTGGAAACACTGCGTCTGAGGTTACCCAAAATATTTATGGCGATATTAATAATGCGGCTGATGTTGATGATTTATTTGAAGGTTTAACAAATATGGTGGCTGCCGGATTGCGAGGTGTGTGACATGAATTTTCCTATAAGAGAAAGTACGGATACAGCTTTAAGGATTATTAAAGACGGACATGAATATATTTTGCCATCTGAGTGGTCCCTATCTGATGCAGGAAGTTATGATTTTAACAATAAAATTGAAGATAGAGCCTTTTCTCATGGCGGAGATATTACAGGTGACGGTATGGTTAAGGGGCACACCATCAAGGTTAAGTTCGCTATGTATGGAACAGATGAATTTACCCATGACGAAATATTAAACAGAGCCTATAGATATTTTTCCCAAACAGACTATAAATTGTACTGCGGAAGGTCTGACCGCTGTTTTAATGTGGCAGGCATAAGTAAGGTCACGCATGACTATGTGAATGGCTTTAAACAAAGATGGAGCAATATTACGGTAAGTCTGCTCTTAGCCGATCCGTTTCGTTATCAAGGACAGGAAAGTCTTGTTGCATATGAGTTTCCTATTGAAACGTACCAAGCAGAAATGGTGCTGCACAATTTAGGAAGTGTGGATACCCCTCTTACCTTTAAATTTGTCCCCAAAAACAAGATGGCAAATATCACAATATGGCATGAAGAGAATAAAAAGCAGTTCAAACTGGCAGATGCCCTCTTAATCGCACCCGCCTTTACTGTTGTAAATGCAAAAGAAGGTACGGTGTGGCGTAATGCGGCTAATAGCATAAATACCTTTAGTGGCCAGTTTTTCCAGGCTGTGCCGGGGAAAAACACCTTGTACTACACGGGAGGGGCGGGAAAAGTAGAAATTAATTATACCAATAGGTGGTTCATATGAATTTTAGTTTTGGCAGAGGTCTATTTGGACGTTTCGTCTTTGCCGGGAAAACAGGAAATAATGCTAACGAACATCCTAAAGGAGAAATAAAACAATATTACCCCGGCCAATACACGGTTATAGCTTACGCTGAGGATGGTACAAGGACAGCTTTTTTTGGCAGTGGCAGTGAGAAGAACTCATTAAGCAAGGTGACCTTTGAGATAAGTTCCACAGGCTGCGGCAGCTGTGAGCTAACCTTTAAGATGCTTCCTAAAAACAGTGAGCTAAATTATATGCAAAGGGTGGACATACATCTTTTTGGAGATGAGCAGCCTTGGTATTCGGGCTATATTATTACAAGACCCGTGGATGGCTCAACGGAAACAGAATATAAATTTACCGCTCATGGTTACTATAATCGTTTGGAAAAGTTGGTTCTATTTGAAACCTATGAGAACATCGACCCCGGAACGATTGTCAGAGATATTGCCATGAAAGCAGAAAAAACTCACGGACTTATTTACAATGCCAGTAAAATAAGCGATGCCGGGTATACCATTACAAAGCTTGTCTTTGATGGGGTTACGGTAAAAGAGGCTTTAGCGACATTGGCGGATTTTGCCATAGACTATGTGTATGGAGTGGACGAATACAGAAACTTATATTTCATGCCGAGGGAAACAAGTATTAATGAGCAGGCAAGGCTTACTGTCGGAAAACACATCAATAAATATATTCCGTCTTGGAATGTAGAGAAAATAGTTAACTGGGCAAGGATTAAAGGCGGTAATATCGATGATGAGGGAGAGCAGTGGCTGTGCGTGGTAAAAGATGAAGCAAGTATTAATACCTATGGCAAACGGGATAAGGTGTGGACTTTGCCCTCAGCCTATGCTGTGGCAGATGCCGTGAGGTGGGGTGAAAACCAGATAGAACGCTATAAGAATCCTATTAAATCAGCAAAGGTTAGCGGAGTGAGACTGGATTACCCATTGGTGGATGGTACCTTTAATGTAAGGCATATGACTACAACAGGGCAGGCACAAATAAGAACTCTTGCAGGGGACACGCACGAATACCCAATTACTAAAATGAAATACACAATATCTTCCGTAGGTGGCATTGCAGCAGATTTAGAGCTGGGAGAGCCTGTCTTTTCGCTTGAAAAATACCTGTCAGATATTGAAAGAAATGCCATGAATATAGAACAGTCGCAGTCCTCTGCCATTAAGCAGCTGACGGCACTTTAAGGGGAGGTAAGCAGATGGCAATTAAAGATTATAGGCTAGACCCGTTTTTAAATGTTATTAACATAAAAAAAATATCCGGCGAGAGCCATCAAGTGCCAAATCAGAGTCCATACACGATAAGGCTGAATGAGGTGCCGCAAAAAACAGACCCAAGCTCACTAAGTATCAAATATGCCGGTGGCACTATTTTGACGGAGGTTGCAGCGCAGCCTAGCCAAGGTCAGTATTGGTCTGATTATAATACAACGGCGCATGGGGTGGCAGATTGGAATACCGGAACAATTTTATTTAATGCCGCAGATGCGGGAAAAATTATTTATGCCAGCTACAACGGAACAGGAACACTGGTCGATGACAGGGTTCAGGATATGCTCGATCTTGCGGTAACAACGAGTACACAGCCGGAAAGAGATGTAGTGCTTTCAGGAACGGCTGTCAGTTATGATGCTTCAGAAAGTTCTGGGGGCGGCAATCTTGCTTCCGGCTATGTGAGGGTGAAACAGCACCGGGGACTTCCAGCAGGGACGTATACTTTAAGAGAAGTGATACAACATTTAATAAACCGCAGTCAGACGTTGGAATTTGTAAAAGGCACATCTTATTACAATTGCGATTGTGACTGCGGCGATGATATGTAAAGGCGGCGAGAGTGTGATTTCTATTGATAATAATTTTAATATTGAGGCTTCGCAGTACGATACCTATACCATTCGCTTTAAGTTTAAGGATTATGTGCTGACCAGTGATGACAAATTTCGGTTTTCCATTAAGGCAACATCTAATTCCACGGACGTGGTGTTTTCCAAGGACGTGTATAACGCAGGGTTCGGTTATGTGGATTTGTCCATTGCTCTCGGTGAACTTGACAGCCTTGCTCCCGATACATATGTTTATGATGTGGCCATAATAAACAGAAATACAAAGAAAATAACCACGCTTATATGGTCAGCCTATTTTATGATTAAGGGGGTTGCACATAATGTCGATTGATCTGGAAATCGAAGTAGGCGCTCTTAATAATGCGGAGAGTAGGTCGGTTGAAGTTGGCGAATATGGAGCTGAGGTTGCCAAGGAATATGCAGATAAGGCCTTTGAATATGCTGAAGACGCGAAAAACAGCAAGAATATGGCAGAAGCTTGGGCGGAGAGTGCAGAGCCGCCCACAGGCGAAGAAACGAGGTCTGCCAAAAGCTGGGCGGATGCGGCAAGGCAGTGGGCAGAAAGCGAAACAGAACCGGACGGAGTGACTGAGGCAAAATCTTCTAAGGCATGGTCAGATTTATCCAAAGGCTATGCTAATGCCTCTGCCAAATCTGCAATAGCCGCCCAAGCAAGTGCGGAAGCCGCAGCAGTTTCTGCTAAGGCGGGAAGTGACAGTGCAAAAGCCGCAGGTTTATCAGAACGAAATGCGGCGGGCAGTGAAACGGCTGCCAAACAGAGCGCAGAACTTGCAGCAGCCAAGCTTGAGCAGCTGGAAACAGTGGATTTGCCGCTGAAAGCAGATGTTGCATCGCCTAATTTTACCGGACAGCCAAAGGCACCGACAGCGGTGTCTGGAAACAACTCACAGCTTATCGCTAATACTGCCTTTGTGCAGGGAGCCATAGCTGCCCTTGTGGCTTCTGCTCCGGGAGCGTTGGACACTTTGAAAGAATTGGCTGCCGCCTTAGGTAATGACCCTAATTTTGCTACTACTGTCACTAATCTTATTGCGGCTAAGCTTGATAAAACGGCTAATGCCGTAAGCGCCACTAAAGCAGTGCAGGACGGTAATGGAAATAATATTGTAAGTACATATGCCACTAAAACGGAAGTAACGGGAGGTATCACTAAGCTTGCCGCTGTCGCATCTACAGGCAGTTATAATGACCTTTTAAACAGGCCGACTATTCCAAGCAAAAATAGTCAGCTTACCAATGACAGTAACTATGTGGCTAAAGATGCCGGTGGCAATGTAACAATCGCAGGCACACTGACTGCGGCAAAGGTGGTAAATGCCTATTACAATGACTACGCGGAGTTCTTTCCTAGAGGTGAAGATACTGAGGCAGGAGATATTATAGCCTTGGCTGAGGGGAGTAAAGAAAAGTATGTAAGAGCAGTGGAAGACTCCATTATGGTGGTCGGTGTGCATAGTGATGAGTATGCACAAATAATTGGCGGTGAAACCGATGAAAACGGTAATGTGGACATGGATAAAGTATTGCAGAATTATATTCCGGTAGCGTTAGCAGGGCGCGTACACGTTAAATTTTATGGAACGGCTAAGGCTGGCATGAAGGTTGTGCCATCCGAAATACCTGGAGTTGGGAGAGCTTTCACTGATGGTGACAGTGAGGAGAGCGTTGTAGGCAGAATCGTTCTTGGGGACAAGTTTCAAAATGTGAGACGAGTAAAGATTATGGTAAGGAGGCAGTGATGAGCAAGTTTTTGAAACGTGAAGTGCGAACTGTGTTTTTGATGCTAGGTAATAGCTGTAATATGAATTGTCGGTACTGCTTGCAGCACCCTTTGGTTACAAGGCAGCTGCCCGGTAAGATTAATCCGGAGATTTATGATTTTTTAAGGGAATGTGCTGAGGAACTGCCTAAAGGGCAGAAGCTTCACATACAGTTTTATGGCGGAGAACCGCTGCTGTATTTTGCAGCTATAAGGGAAATAACAGAGCGGACTCACGATTGTTGTTGGCATTCTGTAATTACAAATGGAAAGGCGGTCACCAAAGAAATGGTGGCTTTTTTTAATGCTTATAAGATGCCGGTAACTGTTTCATGGGATGGAAGAAATGTACTGGAAACTCGCGGCTATGATGTGTTTGCGGATACAAAGCAAAGAAAGCTCCTGCTTGGGATAGAGCAGCTTGGTTTATCAGCGGTTTTAAGCAGTAAGGCCTATCCGCTAGATATTTTAAAAGATTTTCAAGCAATTTCAGATGAATATTACAAAATTCATGGCTACCATGTAGGGATAAATATTGATGAGATTTTTAACACAGGAGATTTGCCGGAAGAACTTTTAGCGGTAGATTATTCTCGAGTAGAAAGTGAAATGCTGGACCTTGGGAGGTTTTATCTTAATAATAGAATAAATGGCAGCAAAACTGAGCGGAAGGATTATACCAAGCTTACTTATGTGGACAGAATGTTTGGGATGCTGAAACGCTTTTATGTTGAGGGTGACGGAAGATTTCATAAACAGTATTGTTCTTGCGGCAACGGCTATGATGTTTTAAATCTTGATTTAGAGGGAAATTTGTATCCTTGCCATAACACCAGCAGTAAGATCGGTACTATTACAGATGCTTACTTCGCTTATTTAAATAAGGTGTTGGCTTCTGATAACACGAAGCTAAATATGAGTATCTGCTCGGATTGTCCCGCTATAGCTTTTTGTCGGGGTGGCTGCAAGCTTGTTAGCGCTGAGACAAGACTGGAAGGTTATTGCAGACTAAAACAGGCAGTCTTTTTGCCGGTACTTTCTGTTTTTGAAGAGTACGGCAGACGGATGGCGGGTGATACAAATGGCGGTTAATGGCTCTATATCTAAGACAGTCTTTACGGACAGCCCCGTTTCACCTAGTTTAAAAATACGTTCGGTTCATATTACAGAGCTAAGAACAGCAATCGACAGGCTGCAATCTTATGCGGCCAACGTAGATAATTGCGGAAACTGCACCTATTGTCAGACCTGTCAAAGCGCCACCTGCCAGGGTGTTACGTGCCAAAGCCAAAGTTGCCAAAGCCAAAGTTGTCAAAGCTGTCAAAGTTATAGTTGCCAGTCCACGGAATGCAATTGTGACTGCGGCGATGATTCGTAAGGAGATGAGTGTATGGTATATACGGATTCAACTTTGAGCAATGAGGTGGTGGTTAAAAAACTGCATATATCGGAATTGGCTGTAGCGTTAACTGCAATGGCGGCTAATGCCAATAAAACATCTGTAATTGATTTAAGTGGTTTGACATACACCAAAGTAGTAAGTGTTAATATTACGCTTCTAAGAACAGCAGTAAATAATCTTGAAACAAGCTTTTCCGGTAACTGCTGTCAGGCTAATTGTTGTCAGACCTGTCAGACTACCTATTGCCAAAGCACTTACTGCCAAAGCTGTCAGGGCTGTCAGACCTGTCAAGGATGCCAGTCTGTAAGCTGCCAATATTGCCAAACACAGTGTACAAACTGCAATTGCAACTGTAGTAATTGTAACTGCGGTGATGATTCATGAGGAGGATGAAAATGATTATACAAGGCCAAGTATTAACAGATAACGGCCCAGTGGATATTAAAAATTTAAAACCGGGAGACAGAGTGCTAAACCAGCTCCATCGAGCTTACACGGTGAAAAAAGTACAGACAAAAACAGTGAGCGGAGCATACATTTTTAATAAAAATCCTAATCTTTTAGTAGCCAAGGGTGTTGTTCTAAAAACAATTTATGGAAACAAAAAGGTTAGCGTTTTAGGGAAAACCGCCGTCTATATGGCGCAGCCGAATATGCGGATGGTAAAAGATACTGTATCAAAAAAGACCGGTGAATATACTGCTTATGAGATTAAAACGGATGGCTGTGACTCTGTTTTTGTGTCTAATTATTGTTTGAAGATGGAGGACGAGAATGCTTAAAATCTATTTTAACGAAAAGTCTGATTCAGAGCATAAATTAAAAATAACCATTAATGATTTATGTGTTACCGCAGAAGTAATTGCTAAGTATCCGGCAGGTTATGGCAAGGATATGATTGAAACACTGCGGCCGTATAACAGTTACACCTTGGTTGCTAGTCAGGGCAAGGTTAAAAATTACCGTAAGATGAGCAAATCAGATTTTAAGTTTTTAGACCTTAACAGGCTGGGAGTCAGCGTAAAGCTTGATTTTGCCGAGCTTTTGCAGCTTTACGGCACGGCTGACGTGCTGCAACTTGATACCGGGGTTATTGGCGGAACAGAAAGAGATATTATTATCCGTGTTTTTGAAGGCAAAAAAGAAAATACAGAAATTATCGCAGATGAGGAGTATGAAGCTTTAAGCTTTAATTCTGATGATTTGGTAACAGGAGACCATCCACGAATGCATTTGTGGGACAGCTATGCTCTTAAAATAGGTGAGAGAATCCTTATGGCCAACCGTAAAGGAATGCCACTTGGCGGTGATTTCAACGTGCCAATTGCTTTAGAGGATGGCAAGGATTACGCAGAATTTGAGATTATAAAATATCCCGGTTGTTTTGAAGGCGAGCCTTTGACTCGTAATATTGATGACGATGATGTTACGGTGGAAAGTACCTGCGGGATTGTAAACAATCGCAGAGTACAACTGGAAAATGGCAAAGGAACATTCAGACTCTACCCAATGGGGCATACAGGGATTTTTAAGCTTAAGCTAGGCAGAAAGTGGTATGAGGTTTGGAATGAATATAACCTCATCTTGGAGGAGTAAAATGCAGGTTACTATTTATATGGGGAGCAAATGCAATTTAAACTGTGGGTACTGCCATAGAGAAGCAGATGAGTTTGAACCAAAAATATCTGAGAAGCTTATTGCAAGGCTCAAAAGATATGATAATCTTACCGTCAAGTTCATGGGTGGTGAACCTACTTTATACATGGGGGAGATTCAGAAAGTAGTAACTGCTTTGCCGTATGCTAAATTCGCCATCTGCACCAACGGTGTGGATTTAGATGCTTTCCTGCCATTTTTTAGAAAGCACGATTTTTTAGTGTGCATCAGCTTTGACGGTGGTACCAATGCGGAGCGCGGTTTTGATCCATTCACTAAGGTTATTGATTATCCAAAACTAGCTGTTTCTACCACACTTCATCATGGCCATACTGATTTAAAAGCAATTCTTAAATCATTTGCGGCTAAAGAAAGAATAATTGGTAGGTATTTATCCTTCTTTCCGCATTTTGCTCATGCCACCAACACTGCTAATGATAAATATGCCCTTAGTCTTGGCGATGCTGACTACATACTGAGACAGTACAAAGAAATGGTTGGCAGCTATATGGAACAACGGTTCAAATACGGAGTTCGTAATTTCCGCTATGAGGGTATGTTTACGGGATTGCTAAAGCGGTATCAAGCCAATTTCGACTATGGGGAAACCTACTGCGTTAATAGGCATCTGCAAAAGTTTAACACCGAAGGCGAAACCGTCAGCTGTCTGTATGTAAGAGACGAAAAGCTGACGGAAAACTGGCAAACTGAGCTGCAAAGTATTCTGGATAAGAACTTCTCAGAATGCAGATGCTGCCCAGTTTATTTTATGTGCGGTGGCGGCTGTATTAAAAGCAAAAGCAGGGATATCGAGTGTTACATCAATAAAGAGCTTTTTGGCTGGTTTAAGGCAGAATATGAAAAGTGGAAAGAGGAAAGTTATGCTGACTAAGAATTTATTTGTTTTTCCTGGAGCTGTTAATAGAAAAATGGATACAGAAAACATAAAGCTGAATATTGAAGATAAGGTGATTCGCTTCGACCATAATGGTAAGCTGTGTATTATCGACACCGATGTTTTAAAAGATGGCAGCTCCACGGTAGTTCTAAATAATGGCATCACTGATAATACTTATGTGCTTTACAACTTCAGAGAGATACTCCAAGTGCTGGATATGCTGCCAAGTGAGTTTCTAAGCAATCTTTCTCAGCGCTGCTTTATGCAGATAGATAAAAGTGGTGGGGAAGCTTTTATCAAAGTGTTTTTGCTAAGGGGCATGAATGAACTGCCCAGCGATACCAATGACTTTAGCTCCTTAGCTCATTACACGCTAGACTACATTCATGAGCTTGATTGGCGATATAGCTGGACGGTAAAAAATGTGAAGGCAACCTTGGCTGATGAAATTTTAACATTAAGCTTTAATACCGCTGTTTCCGAATTTTGGAAAACACAGGTATTCATAAGCCATGCCGGGCAGAGCTTTCGAGTGAATAAGGGTTTCAATACGGTGGCTTTTAAATATATACCTACTGAAAAAGTATATCTAGGTACGGAAAACTGTCGGTATAAGGGCAGAGCAATTGATATTAAGCGGCTGATAGGGGGTTAATTGTATGGGGCGGGAAATATTGACTAGTGTTTTAAGTGCCGGGATGGGGATGCTTTTAACCTATATTTTTACAGAGCTTAGAGCAAGAAAGAAAAGGCAGAATGCAATTCAGATAGGCCTGCAGGCATTGCTTCGTGATAGGATTATCCAAGCCTATAATCATTATGTGACCGAAAAGAAATGGATTCCCATTTACGCAAAGGACAGTATAGTATCCTGTTATGAAAGCTATGAGGATTTAGGAGCTAATGGTGTTATTGATGATTTGATGGCGGAAGTTAAAGCTTTGCCTAATTACAGGGAGGAATAACCCGTGTTTGAGAAGGTTAAAGCAGTTTTTTGCAAAGTGAGTTGTAATATAAAGCAGAAATTAAATACCGTTTCAAAACCAATAAAGGCTGTAATTGCAGCGTATTTTATGTTAGTAGTTCTTTTGGTGATTACTTATTATGCTGCATGGATGTACCAGAGCTGGAATGGGCAGATTGTGATGAGTGACCTACTTGCGGTAATTAAAGAAATGATTGGGCCTGCCATGATAGGTTTTATGACCTTCATAGCAGGCTGTTTTGTTGATATGAACAATAATGGAATACCGGACAGATTTGAGGAGGATGAAGAAAATGAGAAAAATAAACCTAGATGAGCTTAGGACTATGGCAGGCAAGGCAAAAGGTCATATTGACCATATCTATGTGCACTGGACAGCCGGGCGGTATCATCAGTTCTTTGACGATTACCATGTTAACGTAGATTCCGATGGAAGTATTTATGTCAGTACAGAGGATTTAACGGAGCTTTTAGCTCACACCTGGCGCAGAAACAGCAGAGCTATTGGTATTTGCATGGCAGGCTGCTATGGGGCAGAAGCTCATAGTGGCTACAATACAGACTTTGGCGATTACCCACCGACACAAGAGCAAATAGACGGCATAGCACAGGCTATTGCGGTGTTGTGTTGTGAGTTGGGACTGCCGGTAGATTACACTCATGTGAAAACTCACTGCGAGGCTGCCGAAGAGGATGACTATGGTCCATCAACAACTTGTGAACGATGGGATTTGTGGTATTTGCCAGATTCTCCCATAACAAATGAGTTAAAGCCTGGCGGTGAGGTAATTCGCGGGAAAGCGGTCTGGTGGAGGAAAAACTTATAAAAAACGACCCTCAGAAATGCGTTTTAAGCCGTTTAATTTAGAGGGTGCGTATGATTTGACCTATAGAAAAAAGCCTGCTTTATCGGCTTTGAGTGCTATAGCCGATAATTAGAATTTGGGGTGGTGAAATGTTAGATGAAAAGAAAAAATATATTGTTGTTGGTCTGGGGCTTTGCGTTTTGCTTATGGCTGCCTGCTTCTGGATTTGCGGCGGAAAAAAGCTACCGGATAACGGAGCAGGAGTTGAATCAATTGGAGAACAACTTGATTCAGCTTCAGGAGAACAACGAGAAATCACAGAAAGAATTAAGTCTGCTGAGGATAGAACTCAAAATATCCAAGACGGAATTGAGCAAGGTGAAAAAAGAATCGATAATGCTGCAGAGCGAGTTGAAAACATTGAAAGAAGCATCACTAGCACAGGAGAGCTTATTGCAGAGTGCCAACGAATCCTTGAAAACGTACGCCGCCGAGGAGAAGAAAAGGCTGAGGGTAATTAGAACTCAGCGAAATATTGCCTACGGGGTTAGTGCGGTATTACTATATGCTTTGGTAAGAAAATAGATCTAGCCTATCAAGATTAAGTTCTTGGTAGGCTTTTTTGTTTTAGGGGGGTTATTATGTGGCTGTTTATGCCTGTAAATAGAAGGACGACACTTTTATAAAAAATGAACTAAATTAGTTCTTAACGGTATTAGTTTTGTCCTTTCACTTGTAGAGATAAAGATTGGAGGGTTTCTATGGATACAGGTGAAAATGATGGCTTAGTGATTGTAAGTGCAGAGGAGCAATTGCGAAATGAGTTTGATTATTTAATGGCACAGCAGATGCTGAAAAATATACTTGAGATGGGACTTGTTTCTGCAGATGAGTTCAACAAAATATCTGCCTTAAATTGTCAAAAACTAGCTCCTGAACTGGCATCAATACTACCCTAAAGTCGTTGCTATATTGGGCGTTTAGAGGTAATATGTCATACTAACAAAGGAGGTGAAGTGCTTGGAAACTGTCGCAAAAATAGTTAAAAATAATGAAGCTGAAAAGAAAAAAATAAAGGTTGCTGCCTATTGTAGGGTATCTACGAGTAGTGACGAGCAATTAGAAAGTTTAGAAGCACAAAAAAAGCATTATCAAACTTATATAAAAAGTAATCCGGCTTGGCAGTATGCTGGATTATATTATGATGAAGGGGTATCCGGAACTAAAATAGAAAGGCGGAAGCAACTTCTGGCAATGCTAGATGCTTGCGAAAGGAAAGAGATTGATTTAGTTGTAACAAAATCTATTAGTCGTTTTTCACGTAATACAGTGGATTGTCTTGAGATGGTACGATTTTTGATTGAACATAACGTTTATGTTTATTTTGAAAAAGAGAATCTAAATACCATGACAATGGAAAGTGAACTCATTCTTTCAATTTTAAGTAGTATGGCCGAAGATGAATCACGTTCCATTTCGCAAAATAATAAATGGGCAATTCAAAAACGTTTTGAAAAAGGCACATATGTTATTAGTTATCCTCCATATGGTTATATAAACGATGGTGGCGAGATGAGAATCGTACCGGAAGAGGCAAAAGTGGTACGAAGAATATTTGATGATGCTATCAATGGAATAGGCTCATTGCAAATCGCTAGAGCATTAAACGATGACGGTGTTAAGAGTAAGAGAGGTGGCCTGTGGTATTCCACAACAATTAGCGGAATGCTGAAAAATGAAAAATATACTGGTGACGTAATTTATCAAAAAACATATACCGATGACCGTTTTACCAGACAGACTAATCATGGCGAGATGCAACAGTATTACTGTAGAAATCATCATGAGGCAATTATCAGTCATGAAGTTTTCGAGTTGGCAGACCAGGAGATTAGACGGCGTGCTGACGAGAAAAACATTAAAAAAAGCACTCGAAAATATAGCAAACGTTATGCTTTCTCTGGAATTATGAAATGCGGTGAGTGCGGAGCGCTTATGAAACGTAGAACACATTATACAGGAAGAAAAGAGTACATCGCTTGGACGTGTAGCACTCATTTAGAAGATAAAGAAAAATGTGCTATGAAATATGTTAGAGATGATGTTATTAAAGCAGCATTCGCTACGATGATGAATAAGCTAGTATTTGGTTACAAGGAAGTCATAACGCCCCTGCTAGAAGGATTGGATGAAAATATATGCTATATGAATAGTGAAAAGCAGAAGGAATTTGAGGATAAGCGAAAGGCTATCGTGGAACGAGAGAAACTTTTAAAGGAACATTTTCACAAAAATTTGCTAAATCAAGATATATTCAACCGCGGCATGGCGGATGTAGAGCAGGAATTTAGAACAGTCGCTCAAATGAAAGAAGATTATCTTCATAACCAACAACGTGGTATTACTTACATTGCTGCGGCAAGGGAGCTTTATACTTATTGTAGCAAAGCGGAAATGCATTCCATCTACGATGAAGAAATTTTCAAGAGATTTGTGAATTGGATGGTTATATTTTCGCGTGAAGAGGTAGGATTCCGATTAAACTGCGGTATTACACTTATTGAGAGGATGGTGACTCGATGAAAATGACGTTATACGGTTATAAAATAAAAAAAGGAAAGGCTTATATAGAACAAGAGAATGCTGCAAAAGTACAAAGATTATTTGCTGGATATATCTGCGGTTTAGCATTACGGACAGCGGCTTTGGAGGCAGGAATAAATACTTTTCATGGCAGTGCAGGTAGAATGTTGAAAAATAAAAAGTATATGGGAACCGATTTTTATCCGGCTGTTATTGACAAGGAAACTTTTCAAAAAGCGCAGGAGGAACGAGAAAATCGGGCAATTAAACTTGGGAGAGTGCGTGAAGTAGAGGAGGATTTACCGATTATTGTTCCTAACAAGTTTCAAATGAGATCACGAAAAATAATGTTTGACGATCCTTTTAAGCAGGCAGAATATGCATATAGTATGATAGAAAGCGAGTGGTTCTGATGGAAGAAAAAAGTGTTACCATCATACCGCCAAGGCTAAACCGTCAAAAACGGGAAACAAAGGTATGTGTAAAACAAAAATTAAAAGTAGCGGCTTATTGTCGTGTTTCCACTGACAGCGATGAGCAAGCTACAAGTTACGAGGCACAGATTGAGCATTATACATTGTATATACAAAATAACCCGGAATGGATTTTAGCAGGGATATTTGCTGATGATGGCATATCAGGCACAAATACCAAGAAACGCGGTGAGTTCAATCGTATGATTGAAGAATGTAAGGCTGGGAATATTGATATGATTATCACAAAATCCATTAGCCGATTTGCAAGAAACACTATTGACTGCCTAAAGTATATTAGGCAGCTCAAAGCATTAAATATAGCAGTTCTTTTTGAAAAGGAAAATATCAATACCATGGATTCTAAGGGGGAAGTACTCCTTACTATCATGGCTTCGCTGGCCCAGCAGGAAAGTGAATCTCTGTCGCAGAATGTCAAGCTAGGCATTCAATTTCGCTATCAGCAAGGTATTGTGCAGGTTAACCATAATAGGTTTTTAGGCTATACCAAAGATGCTAATAAGCGTCTCGTTATTGTTCCGGAAGAGGCTAAAATAATAAAGCGAATTTATCGGGAATATTTGAATGGTGCCAACTATAAAGAAATATCGTCAGGATTAGAAGCTGATGGAATTCTGACCGCAGCGGGTAACCCAAGATGGCATTCAAGCACTTTAAATAAAATTTTGACTAACGAAAAATACATGGGTGATGCACTTCTTCAAAAAACCTATACGGTGGACTGTCTCACTAAAAAACGAGTTATCAATGATGGAACAGTTCCACAATATTATGTAAATAATAACCATGACGCAATTATACCAAGGGAACTATTCATGAGGGTTCAGGAGGAAATGAAACGCAGAGTTAATATAAGAGCAGGTATGGGTGGGAAAAGACGAGTGTATAGCAGTAAGTATGCCTTGTCGAGCTTGGTGTTTTGCGGGCATTGCCATGATATGTACCGGAGGACTCATTGGAACAGTCACGGTAAAAGGGTGATTGTTTGGAGGTGTGTTACAAGGCTTAATGCTCCGGGTGTTGATTGCCCGGCAAGAACTCTATCAGAAGTTCAGTTACAAAATTTGGTACTAGAAGCCATTAATCGAGTTTTAGGAGGCAGGCAGAGGGCTGTAAAGGTTTTAGAAACGAACATTTCAGAGGTAATTGGCAATGTTCATAGTGAAGAATTGAAGCGCATAAAAAAAGAAATTGAAAAGCAGCAGACTCTTCTGGTGAAGCTGACAGCGGCATCAGAAGATTATTCCAAAGTAGTTTATAAGATTTATGCTCTTCAAAATGAGCAAAAGGAAGCAGTGGCAGCTAACGTAAGCCATAATGTACAAACAGAACGCATTGAAGAAATGATAGCATACCTAAAATCACAGCCAAAACGGATTACAACCTATGATGAACAGGTAGTGCGTAAGCTGCTTGAGAAGATTACGGTACATGATGACCACTTAGATTTCCTCTTCAAGTCAGGGATTCAGATTGCAATAAAGGGATAATTGAATACAAAACATTGATAGGTACTCTGCAATAATGCAGGGTGCCTTTTTTGCTGCAAAACCATTGAAAGATTTATAGGAACATGGTATGATAAATTATCTTAAACGTGTTAGAATTAGTCAATCAACAAACGGGAGATTTAATATGCTGAAAAATAATATAGAAGTTGATGTTAAGGTCAAGTGCATAGAGGTCGAATTAACACAGGCACAGCTTGCGGAAAAGGTCGGAACAACGGGACAGTATGTGAATCGTATCATCAAGAAAAAAGATGGTGTTGTAAATAAGACTTTTGTACAGATGTTAGAAGCTTTGGGATATGATATTGAGCTAACCTATGTGAAGCGAGAGGCTTAGGAGAATGTATTATGGCAGATGTATATAAATTTAAAGTAAGGCTTTGCGAATTAGAAAATATCATATGGAGAGATATAGAAATCACTTCGGTTTCCAGTGTAGCAAAGCTTGGGTATGCAGTATTGGCGGCATTTGAAAGCACAGCAAGCCATTTGTTTAATATACGATTTGATGGCAAGCGTTATGAAATCGTGTTTGAAGAGGATGATTTTGATGATGAGCCTGCTATCGATCCAATAAGGACGAAGCTTTCCACTCTAAAGCTTAGAGTTGGAGATAAGTTAAGTGTGGAATATGACTACGGTGCAGGCTGGGAATTTGAGATGGAATTATTATCCATTGTTGAAATGAAACGAGGAGCAGGAACACATTATCCATATGTTACTGACGGAAAAGGTAAAGGAATTATTGAGGACACCTCGCCTTATGAACTTGCTGTAATAGTTGAGAAGACAGATAAGGACGGTACTTTACCTCAGATAATGGATATGTATTCTGGCAAAGAAGTATCATGGGATTACAGAAAATTTGACTTGGAATACTGCGATGTGTTTTTTAAAGATAATGTTTGGAAAATACAAAATGCATATGAAGAGTATGAATAAAACTGAGTAAGGTACTCCAAAGGAGGAAATTCAAGTGGACAATCGTGGAGAAATGTTGATTTATCAGACTGAAGATGGTCTGATAAAAATAGATGTATCATTTGAAAATGATACGGTGTGGCTTTCAAAAAACCAGATGGCAGAGTTGTTTCAAAGAGACAGAAGCGTTATTTCAAAACATATTAAAAATGTTTTCGATGAAGGCGAATTATCACCAGAAAGCAACGTGCAAAATTTGCACATTGCTAATTCTGATAAACCAGTTGATTTTTATAGTCTTGATGTTATCATTTCCGTTGGTTATCGTGTAAAATCACAGCGTGGTGTGCAGTTCCGTATCTGGGCAACAAATATACTGAAAGAGTATATCAAAAAAGGATTTGCTATGGACGATGACCGTTTGAAAGAACTAGGCGGTGGCGGATACTTTAAAGAACTGCTTGAGCGTATTCGTGATATTAGAGCATCTGAAAAGGTATTTTATCGTCAAGTGTTAGAAATATATGCAACAAGCGTGGATTATAATCCCACAGCAGATGTTTCCGTTCAGTTTTTCAAGCGAGTGCAGAATAAAATCCACTATGCCATTTCTGGCGAAACTGCCGCCGAGGTGATTTACCACCGTGCCGATGCTGAAAAGGACTTTATGGGACTTATGGCATTTTCGGGAGAGCAGCCTACACTTCGAGAAGCAAAAGTCGCAAAGAATTATTTGGATGAAAAAGAATTGCGTTCAATGGGTCAGCTGGTTTCCGGATATCTTGATTTTGCTGAAAGGCAGGCAGAACGAGAAGTGCCTATGACTATGGAGAATTGGGCAAAGCACCTTGATGGTATTTTGGCATCAACGGGTGAAACTCTTCTCGTGGGAAATGGAACGGTAAGCCACTTGCAGGCAATGGAAAAGGCACAGACGGAATATAAGAAATATAAAGCAAAAACGCTCAGCAGTGTTGAAAAGGATTACTTGGACAGCATTAAGCTGCTAGAGAAAAAAGGAAAACGATAAATTATAACTTGGCAGTCAATTGTTTTGGTGATTACTACACTCGTTCTACTCTGGATGTAAAACAAAGAGAGCTAGTGACCTTTACAGCAATTTCAGTTTGCAAGAGTATCAGTATGCCAACAATTGCCGTTGCCTGTTCCCCAAGAATAAATCCCTGCTCCCTAAATCTCGTTGACATATCCACAAGAAAAAATATAAATATCCGTTAAAATTGCCTAAATCGCCCTTGACCTATTTAGTAAATTCTGCGATTTTCTGGGATTTTGGCCTTGACTTATTGCCACAAATATAGATTAAATTGTGGACTTGTCATCACTTTATTTAAGGCTCTGGGCCGCAAAATACCCAATTAATATCGCCCGCTCGCCCCACGTCGAGTGTGTCTGCTTGATGTCAAGGGTTGATAAGTAGTGTGTGAAAAAGGCGTGAAATAAAGGGTTTTCTGAGGGTTGGAGGTTAAACTTCAGCTCTCGAATTTTTGGTTGTAATCGAGGAACTAAACATATCCACTGCAAAAATGCCGTAGGGTCGAGTTGACAGCTTGAAAACGGGTAGGTTGTGGAGATAGGATTGTTAAGATGTGATGGCAAGTTGACGGAATGATTGTAAATTAATTTTTCACTAGAGTATATGTGTGGTTTGAAGAAAAATAGGCTATTCATCATAGATAAAATGAAATTGATGTTGATTAGCCACAAGGAGTGAAAATGGAAAAGAAAGTAAACTATATTCCGGCTGTACGTTCTAGAATTGAAAAGAAGGTTGGAATATATTGCAGGGTTAGTACAAATGACATGCAACAATTGAATAGTCTTACTGCTCAGATTTCCGGACTTACTAGGCTTGTGGCTACAGTGGATACTTGGAGATTAGTTGATGTCTATATTGATATTGCATCCAGTAAGTCCAAATCTCTAAGAAAAGATTTTGCTCGTATGGTTGAAGATAGCAAGCAAAAGAAAATTAATATAGTGATAACCAAAAGTCTTAGTCGGTTTGGCAGGGATACTGTTGATACACTCGAGGCTTTGAAGATACTAGGAGAATCCGATGTTCGCGTTATTTTTGAACAAGAAAATCTGGATTCCGCTGAAACCGACAACTAGCTGATGATTTCCATCGTGGAGGCATTGGCACAAGCAGAAAACGAGAGTAGAAGCGAAAACATCAAATGGGGTATTAAGAAGAAGGTCGAATACGGAACTTCAAAATTAGCTGATAGAAAATGTTACGGATATGATAGCGATGAGAACGGAAAATTAATTGTTAATGAGGAACAGGCAACTATTGTTCAGAAGATATTCAACTTGTATCCTAGATTCCCGATTTACATAACAAGGATTCAAGAGAGCATTGCCTCAAATTAACGATAAAATCTGATAAAATCTCATATTACGCCTTGAATTTTTAATGGTTATGTGATATAATTTATTTAGACTACATAACGAGGTGAAACCCATGGCTATAGTTCGACAGCACGATAAACGCAGTGGTATTACATATGTCTACGAATCAACTTCTTACTGGGATAAGGAGAAGCAGCAGAGCCGCTCTCATCGGAAGCTTATTGGCCGTCTTGACCCGGAAACCGGCAAGGTAGTCCCCACTAAAGGTTGGGGAAAGAGGCGGGGCCAGTCAAAGGACAAAGCCCCTGCGCCCAGAAAAAGAGGCCCGGTGCCGTCAATCCACACCAAGCGGCTTTTCTATGGCGCAACTTATCTCTTTGACCAGATTGGAGAGGCTACCGGTGTTGCTGCCGATTTAAAGACCTGCTTCCCCGATTCTTACCGCCAGATTCAGTCCATTGCCTATTATCTTATCCTTGAGAACAGGAACCCTTTATTCCGGTTTGCCGGATGGGCAAAGCTCCATAAGCATCCATACGGTGAGAATATCCCATCTCAGCGGAGCTCCGAGATTTTCCAGTCCATCTCTGAGGAAGCAAAGATGCGTTTCTTCCGTCTGCAGGGCAGGCGGCGTGCAGAGAAGGAGTGCTGGGCTTATGACACGACATCTATTTCCAGCTGCTCCCAGCTTCTGAAGCAGGTGAAATACGGGAAGAACAAGGACAATGACCGGCTTCCGCAGATTAACCTGGCCCTTCTATTCGGCGAGGAATCGGGACTGCCATTCTATTACCGCAAGCTCTCCGGCAATATACCGGATGTGAAGACCGTAAATGAACTGGTACGGGAACTGGATGTTTTTGGCTATGGGAAGATTAAGCTGGTCATGGATCGCGGCTTCTACAGCAGGGATAACATTAACGCCCTGTATCGGCAGCACTATAAATTCATCATAGGCGTGAGGACGATGCTGGGGTATGTTAAAGATTCCATCGCAGAAATCGGGACCGACAAGGATTCCTACGAGGCATACGATGAGAATCACGACCTCTACGCTTTCTCCAAGACCATCACCTGGGATTACGAGCAGAAACGGCCTTACAAAGGGGATGTGCTTAAGGATGAACGGCGTATGTATCTTCATCTCTACTATAACCCGGAAAAGCGGCTGGAAGATGAAAAGGCGTTAAACCGCAAACTCAGCAAACTCCGGCATGAATTGGAATCAGGGCAGAGAAAGGCGGACCATGAGAGCGAATACGAACGGTATTTCATCATCAAGGAAACACCCAAGCGCGGCTTACAGATTACGGTCAACCAGGAAGCGATTGACAAAGCAAGGGAACGCTATGGCTTCTTCGCCCTTGTGAGCAATGAGGTCAAAGACCCAATTCTGGCCTTGAACATATACCGCACGAGAGATGTTGTAGAGAAGGCCTATTTTGACATCAAAGACCGACTTAACCTGCGCAGGACATTGGTTTCTTCAGAAAGTGCCCTGGAAGGTAAGATTTTTGTCGAATTTGTGGCACTTATTTACCTTTCCTACATCAAGCAGAGGATGTTTGAGGCAGGGCTGTTCGCCAAGTATACCATGGATGAACTACTTGATGAGCTTGACTCTATTGAATGCTTCATAGAGCCTGGAAAAGCCCCAATACAGGGAGAAGTCCTGGCTAAGCAGGAACAGCTGTATAGAGATTTAGGGGTTATACCGCTGTTGGCTGCTCCTGAAAATAGATAATTGGGGAAACGCGGTCAAATGACTCGTTACGTATCTCGGGAATCCAGGTTGTATCTTGGTGGCAAAAGCGTAACAGGCATCTTGAAAGAACTAGAAAATCTAGGTATCAAATCACCAACCGGCAAGGATAAGTGGAACAAACGAACTGTTGAGTTGACGCTAACCAAACGAAAGTATATCGGAGAAGCGGAGCTTTTGAAATCTGATGAGAATAGTACATATTATTTAATCAGTGATAATAACCCGGCAATCATCTCTAAGGAAGTTTTTGAGGCAGTGCAAAAAAGAAAAACTCAGAGAAGCAATGTCACGGTAGATGAAGAGGGGACAAAGCACCGCAGCGCAAATAAGTATAGCTCAAAGAAAAAGTAGTCGGATAATTATCTTCATCTTTGTATAATAAATGACTTGCTATTATGTGCCTCACGAGTGATATATAGTACTACCAAAAGAAGAAAGGTAGGAATTATGTATGATGTACTTAAAGCTAAATGCTGATTATGAGCAGGGGGAACTTGTTCCATTATTGGATGATGCGATTTATGTGTATTGTGATGTTTGCAAAAGTTTACATAGAATTGAAGATGTGAGTCATGCTGCATTTGGATCTTGTTCTTTTGAACAGCTTAATGCCTGTGAAAAATGTAGTGAAGAACTTCAAAAAGAAGATGAAAAGAAACAAATCGCAGAGGCTTTGGGTTGGTATCCTAAGGTTACACTAATTAGTTTTTAGACAATGCTGAAATTCAGAATTATTTGATAAGTTGGTTCTGTAGATGAAGAAGAAATGAGTTCGTATAATTCAATTTGCTTTTGAAGAGGAGTTTTAACAAATTAAAAGTGTAAACTTTTACACACCCCCTAGCCAAAAGCTGCGTAACAAGCAATTGTATTGCTCACAAACCGAAGATACATAACTAAACATAGAAATGATACAATGCCTGAGCCCAGTATTACTGCGGTTTGGGCATTTTTGCATTTATAAACAAGAGTAACTTTTGTCCGTAATTTGAGAAAAAGAGAAGAAAAGTTGCCCACCCACTTCGCAAGAAAAAAATAACGAGCAAAAGTTTACAGATGGGAGAACAAATTACAAAATAATTGTAAACTAACTATGCGATAAAAATATTATGAAAAATATAGCTTGACAAATATATTTATATACCGTAATATATGAATATAAAAATACAAAAGATAAACATATAAATATGAGAAGGAAGAGAGTGATTTTATGAATTACGACGCAAAAAAGTTGAACGAAAAAGCGGAACTTTTAAAAGTTTTAGCACATCCTGTACGTCTTTGTATAGTAAAAGGATTATTAGAAAATGGCGGGTGTTGTAATGTTACATATATGCAAAATTGCCTAAATGCACCACAGTCTACAGTTTCACAACATTTACAAAAATTAAAGGCTGCAGGAATTATAGAAGGTAAGAGAGATGGTTTGATGGTAAATTATAAGGTATGTAACGAAAAAATAAAAGAGTTGCTCTCAGTGTTATTTAGTGATTGAAGAATATTAGAAAAATTATTATTAGAATTTCGAGAAAATAAGGAGGCGAGTTTATGAATAATAAAGGTAGTTGGAATCCATATTTTGCAGGTGCTTTAAGTGGTGTAGTAGCTATTGGGTCGGTGTGGTTTGTGGGAAAATATTTTGGAGCGTCCACTTCTTTTGTGAAAAGTGCAGGGATGATTGAGCAAATTTTTTCTCCGGAACGTGTAGCTCGGATGCCATACTTTATTAAAGAAGTACCAGCTATTGATTGGCAGTGGATGTTTGTTTTGGGAATAGCATTAGGAGCTTTTGTTGCATCTATTTTATCAGGGACTTTTAAAGTTCAAACAATACCTGATATGTGGGCGGGAAGATTTGGAAGTGCAACTAGACCAAGAGCAATAGGTGCATTTATAGGTGGAGTTATAGCTATGTTTGGTGTGCGTTTAGCTAACGGTTGCCCAAGTGGACATGGACTTGCGGGAGCTTCTCAGTTGGCTGTAAGCGGCTACTTAGCATTAATCTTCTTCTTTATTGGTGGTATGATTTCAGCAAATTTATTATACAAAGGTGGTAAAAGAAGATGATTACATTATTTTATGGATTAATCACGGGAATTCTATTTGGTTTTTTATTACAAAAAGGGGAAGTTTTACGTTATGACAAGCAAATTGGTGCCTTACGTTTGCAGGATATGACGATTGTAAAGTTTATGCTTTCTCATATTGCCGTAGCAATGGTAGGAGTATATTTCCTGTATGATTTGGGTATAGTAAAATTATCCATTAAATCAACTATTTTAGGCGGTGTGGTCATTGGCGCCATTATTTTTGGTATTGGTTGGGGATTATTGGGGTATTGCCCCGGTACATCGTTGGGAGCATTGGGAGAAGGGCGCATTGATGCTTTATGGGGTATTGGTGGCATGTTAGTTGGTGCCGGTGTTTATGCTGAGGCTTATCCTTATTTGCAAAAAACAGTACTTACTTGGGGAGATTATGGTAAAATTACAATTCCGCAGGTTTTAGGAGTAAATCATTGGATAATTATTGTTATCTTGCTTATAGCTATATTGGGATTATTTAAATGGTTTGAGCAAAAGGAGCTTTGAGATTTAGGTATATTTTTGTTTAATAGGAGGAAAGTATAGGATATGAACAATAATATTTAGAAATATATGTATTGGCTGTTGTTAGTATTTCTGGCCGTAGGTTTTTTTTATCCGCCTATTGGACTAATTGCTATTATATGTATGGTCGCACCAGTTTCAGTTGCATTTTATAAGGGGCGCTTCTGGTGTGGTAATTTTTGTCCACGAGGAAGTTTCTATGATCATGTATTAGCTAAAATATCTCCTAAAAAATCAATCCCTCCTATATTTAAAAGTAGTGGATTGCGTGTTTTTATGGTTTTATTCATCATAACTGTCTTTAGCATACAGATTTATGCAACCTGGGGTGACTTGTATGCGATGGGAACAGTATTTGTAAGACTTATTCTTATTACAACATTGGTGGGTATTATTTTGGGTATATTTTATAATCAAAGGACTTGGTGTGCCTTCTGCCCTATGGGTACACTGGCCAGTTGGATAAGTTCAAGCAAAAAAAATATGACACTAATGGTTTCTGATGCCTGTGTTAAGTGTAAGCGTTGTGAAAAAGTATGTCCAATGCAGCTAAAACCTTATACAGCTAAGGGTAAAGCAGAAGGGTTTGATCATAGTGATTGTTTGAAGTGCGGGCGTTGTGTTGCAAATTGTCCTAAAAATGCCCTGAAATTTAAATAACTATATAAAAGAAATATCCCCCGAATTGCAATAATAAGTTGAACACCCGGCGAACCTTTATGCAGTAAGTGCT
>OGLB01000304.1_pt1 | contig 29111 bp, 52 predicted proteins | sample 1572551 | NCBI WGS metagenome assembly OGLB01 (sample SAMEA2582003, study PRJEB24529) | metagenome | biome: Human gut stool | place: China | collected 2011
AAGGATTGTAACTTCAGAACAGGACATTGTACCTGCAGAAATACCGATGGATGGTAGCATTTGCCTGTTCATGACAGAAGATTGTAAGAGCATTATTGCCAAGCAGTGGAACAGTAATGGTGTTCTGCAAAGTCTTATCTATTCTCCAAGTTCGAATGAGCAGGCTCAATCAGAGTGTCAAAATGGTGATAGCACCGGAGAATTAAAAGCTCAGCTTGACAGGATAGAAAACATGCTCAAGAGGCAAAATCATCAAAATAAGTCGCGATTCAAGGAGGACAAAAAGAATGATAAGTCAATGCATTCAGCAAATGGCGATGAAGATTCTAAAGGAGAATCCTAATATTGCCAATAACCCAAATCGTTATGCTTCTAGTGGTAGATACGCTTCAACTGGGCATGGAACTAGATATGGATATATGCCATATTTAGAAGGTGAAGACTACATTATGCAGCAGTATCTCACTGGAGATCCAACAGAGTTTGCAGATCAAATGAAACTTCGTTACGGTTACATTGATCAAAATGATCCAAAAATGATGAATAAACCAGTTAGCACTTATGGGGCTGCATATGATTCTTGGTCTGATGCAAGAAAACATTATACGAAAACTGGATCATCAGAAGATAAAGAGAGAATGGAACAGCATGGAGAAGAACATGTCGAGAAAGCCATTGTCTCTATGCGCGATATTTGGAGCGAAGCTAGCCCTGAATTGAAACGCAGAATGAAAACCGAACTTTCTACATTAGTAGACAGCATGAGTATCTAAAGAGAACTGCGATTATGGACAGATTCTCAATGAATGGATATTTATGGAGGATAAAGTTCGTAAACCCAAATGACAAAATGCTTATGGATAGGACTGGAAAAATGACATTAGCCACCACAGACCCAAACCTTGCAACTATTTTCATGTCGAGGAGCTTATCTGGTGCACTCCTTATGAAAGTTCTTATCCATGAGCTAGGTCATTGTGCTCTTGTTAGTTACAGTTTGCTAGACGATATTCATAAGGTTGTAAAGCCAGAATATTGGATATGGGCTGAAGAATGGGTCTGCAACTTTATAGCCGATTATGGAACTAAGATATTTTCAATAGCTTATTCTGTATTAGGTAATGACGCATGGATGTTTATTCCTTATGAACTTGATAGAGTAATCGCATAAGGAGGAAATTATGGAAAGCATCATATCGATAATTGTTACTGTGTTGTGTTCGGTTATTGCATCCTCTGGATTCTGGACTTGGCTACAGAAAAAAGATGACAAAAAATCATTACAAAGTCAGATGCTAATTGGACTGGCCCACGACCGCATTGTAGCGTTAGGAATGACATACATCGAACGTGGATGGATCACAAAAGATGAATATGAGAATCTGAGTGATTATCTTTATGAACCGTACAAAGCTCTAGGCGGAAATGGCTCAGCAAAGAGGGTTATGGAAGGAGTCAACCGACTCAAAATATTTACCGTACCACCGATATCGGAAGGAGAAAGTCAAAATGAAGTTAACAAATAAACAGTATGATATTCTTAAATGGATTGCATTGATTGCCTTACCAGCGATTGGTACTCTGTATTTCACACTTGCTACCATCTGGGGGCTTCCGTATGGAGACCAGGTCGTAGGAACTATTACTGCAGTAGATACTTTTCTTGGTGCCCTGCTCGGTATTAGCACTAGCCAGCATAACAAACGCAAAGCTGCTTCGGCAAAAAGGCAGTAGTATGCATATATGTCCCTAGGCTGTTTATACGATGGTCTAGGGACGTCAGAGTATCGCTGGATATTCATTGGGTGTTTCTTTTTTCGCATTATATTCACGTGTTATAATGAAGATTAAACATTTAGGAGGTAAACTATTATGAAGAAATTTATGGAAAGAACATTTGGTTTTGCAGCAGCTTTAAGCTTTGTATGCGCACCAACATTACTAATGTTCATTGGATTTTGGATGATCTACAACGTAGGTCTATGGATCGGAATTGGATTTAGTGCTGTTGGGTACTTAGCATCGATTTGGGAGTATGCACAATTACAGATGTATTACGAACGTAAAAAGAAAAATCAGAATAGAACTAAATAGAAATCTAGGGACGCGGGCGATTCAAAGCCCGTTCCTTTTTTCGCAAATATTTCATATATTATAATGAGAAATAAAAGGAGGTATTTATTATGTTTAGAGAGATTAGAACAGCAGAGCGTATCACTGAGGAAGATGATAGAAAAAATAGAGAGTATTTGAAGATCAAACCTGAGAGTGATATAACTGTTGAAGAATGTACAACATTTTGGAATTCTTTGTTTCAAGTAAAGGAGGCCTAATTCAAGGTCTCTTTCTTTTTTCTCGCAAAAAATTCAATTCTTATAATGAGGAGTAAGCGAATCCTAGGCTAATGACCTGGGCTGGACAGTTATCTTATGGAAACGAAATCGAAAGATGGAGCACGGAAACCAGATAATTAGCTTCCTCTTTTTTCTCACAAAAAAATCTCATGTACTATAATGAGAAATAAACTATTATCATAAGGAGGTAATTATAATGAAATGATTATTTAGTAAACCAATTACTTATGTCGTAATGACACTGATCGGATTTGTAATTTCAGGGGTAATTATTGTAAGTAAGGCTATTAAGCATCCGTTCAAAATGAACGCTAAGAAAAATGATAAGGAGGAAATAAAAATGGTAGCAAAGTATTTAGAGGATTTTATTGGTTTGGATGGAAAGTTTCATGAGAGTAAGGTTGCATCCGAGTGCAATTCTATTCGGTTAGTTCCGGATTGTGGAGACTTGTTGTCTGCTGTATTCTTATATCGAGATAATGATCAGAGTATGATTATTCCATTCTCTGGAAAAGATCTCGATAAGAAGATGGTGTACCTGGACAACAATATACTTGATATTCATGTTGCAACTGGTATCGTCGACTTATCAGGTTTCAAGGCTGTAAAGATGTCAAAATACATTGACCTGAATACGGTTATGAAGACCATTGGCAAGAGTCCGTTACTGTCAGGTAAGTTGCCAAATATGCCTGTAGACGCTAGAGCTGTTGCAAAAGATATTGCTCATGCAATTGAGTTCAATGATGACAGCTTCGAGATCCTGTTTAAAAGTATGAAGGAGGGAAAATAATGTTTAAAACTTGTGTAAGCATTACTACAATCGGCAAGGCACCAGAGATCTTAAAAAAGTTTATTGACGAAGCTGGATGGCCTATATGTACAATTGTCGTAGAAACAGGACGTGTAAGCATCTACTTCTATTATAAATGGTATGATCATTATTATGTCCGTAAAATGAAAAAGGTGGTGAAAGATTATGAAGAACAGACAAAATATTATTGTAAACCAAACATTTACGGGGATTTCTTATCAGAAGCAGAAATGCAATACGTACGAGCGGACGAAGAAGCAACCGAAAGATTCGTCTATGAAACCCTTCGAAGAGATTCTAAAGACAGAAATCTCGAAGCTATCGTAGACGATAACGGATGCCTGATCGGATGTAAGATCAGTCTGTACAATTGTTTAAGGAGGAAGTTAAAATGAATGTTTTAGTAAGTATTATATGCGTAACTATCGGATATATTGCCGGCATGTATGTTGGTAAAACTAAAGTGAAAATGTCTTGCCCTGGAATCATCAAACTGGCTAGGGACGAGGAGGACAACAACGCATATTACTGCGCCCTGGAGGTTAAAGATAAAGATTCTCTCAAGGAAATGTATGAGTCAGATACTGTAACCTTCGAAGTGCGACGTATGCCAGAAACGCAAATAAAACAAGGCTTATAATGAGAACTTGTTGTAAATTAGAAAGGAGTTTAAAATGGCAAGAGAAGAAGGAACTACAGACTTAAGAGAAGTGTTGGAACAGACAATTATCGAGGAGGACAATAAACTCTTTGATGAGAAAATCGGAGACGAGCGAAACGCTATTGCCGGAAACTTGGTCGATTTCTACAAATTGAAGTTAGAAGAGGATAAACTTAAACAGGAGTACGATCTCAAAACGAAAGAGATTCTTAGTAAAGAACGCTTATCTGAAAAAGAGATGAGCCACAAAGAACGGGAGCTTGACATTAGAGAGCGTGAACTGCTATTATCCAAAACTAACTCAAAGTTAGAAATGATCAAGTCTGGCTTGACGCTGGCAGCTTGGACTGGTTTGAGCATCGGAGTTATGGTTTTCGAAGGTAATGGAGGTGCAATACTCAGTAAGGCATTTCCTGGGATCTTCCCAAAGACAAAGATCTAAGAACAAAAAGTTAAGGCTAGAGGCTATGGAAACATGGCCTTTAAGCTTTTCTAGAAAGGAGTCAAAATGATTAAGATATTTGCAAGTATTGGGGTAGTATCAGTATTTATAATTGTCGTTGCAGCGATAGCAGTACTTACTACACTTGCTGAGGAAGCAGCAGAAAAACGTAGATATCAGAAGAAACTAAAGAGCAGGTTCAAAGGAGGTCCTACAGCAAAATGTTTCTGTAAAGACTGTGACTATTATTGTGAGAGATGCAAACCAGATAAATATAATCATGGTGCAGGAGATTGTAGAGTTCATGCTGGTCGGCGTGTACAAGACAATTGGTATTGCTGGTCTGCAACTCCAATAGAATACAATGAAGCTAAAAGGAGAGAAGGGATTGAAAAAGGAAAATAAATTATTTATAATCTTTATCATAATATTTGTATCGCTTCTGATATGGGCACAATACGAATATGAACAGCAGCAAAAAGAAAGTAACCGAATCGTAAAAGAACTGCAAAAGAAAACTGCTGAATTAGAAGATACTTACATGGCACCGTACCACTTTGAACCGGCTGTCAGTGTGAAAGAAAATGATACACCAGTTGTAGGGTCTCCTATTGGGGAGATTAAATCAGTTCCAGATCAAAATGGATTCTTCTCGTACATGGATGCAGATTGCATTACGAGTGTAGGGACGGACCAGCACGAAATGAAATCAAAATATCGACTCGATTCGTCTGGCATTTGGACATACGATGGACGATGGTGTATTGCTGTAGGCTCGTATTACACTACTCAAGTTGGACAGTACATTGATATTGTGTTGAAGAACGGTACAACTATAACTGGTATTCTTGCCGACTGTAAATCCGATAAGGATACTGATTCCACAAGACGTCAAAATGCAAATGGATCGATTGTAGAGTTTGTTGTCAACGAATCAAGCTTATCATCGGAAGTTAAGAGAAATGGCAGTTGTGCATACGCCTACCCGCAATGGCAAAGCGAAGTAGACCACATTGATATTTATTAGGAGTTAGTTATTATGGATACATTCTTATTAGCATGTTTAACCGCGTTTATAGTCATGATAGTATGCGATAGACATGATCACAAGTAAATTATAAGGAGTTAAATATGACAGTAGAAAAAATCATAGAAACCAATAAGTTATTAGTAATGATTGACTTTGCTAACAGAGAGGCAGAGAAAATCTTGGTACGAGCAAAAGAATTAAACAAGGAAGCAGAATCATTACCAGATGAAGAATCAGCAGAAGGACTGAAAATTATTAAGGAAACAGAACGTTTAACAGGCAGGCTTGAAGGCATACACATCATGATGAATGAACTCAACCGTCTCGCAAGTAAATCATAGTATATAATAGGAGGTGATAAAATGAGCAAAGAAACTTTGTTAAAGATTGGACAGATCGGATGCACAGCGATAGCAGGATTCTTAGGAATCTGTTTAACACAGATGCATATCGATGAAGCAGTCGATGAAAGGGTAAAAGCTATAGAGTCAACCGACTCAAAAGAGGATGAGGACTAATTCAGGTCCTCTCTTCTTTATCGCAAATAAATCATGTATTATAATGAGAACTTATTGTTTAACACGAAAGGAGTATTAAAATGAAAGAAGAAACTAAACAGAAGTTGAACGGAGTAAAGGAGTTTGTGCACGATCATAAAGATCAGATTGAAGTAGTAGCGTGGTTAGCTGGTTGTTATCTGATTGGTAATCGTATTGGACATGGCATTGCAAATGGCATGGAATCGATGTACCATAAAGGATTCGACCAGGGAATGAATTGCTGTTACAACCTTATGCTCAATGAGAATGTAAAGAACCCTGAAGTCCTCAAAGCATTAGTGGATTTCAACATTAAACATTGTGAGAATCATTAAGTGATCGGCTATAGGCTATGGAAACATGGCCTTTAAGCTTTTCTAGAAAGGAGTCAAAATGAATACTGAACAGGTAGGATATTTTATTAAAAAAAACATGCCTACTATCTTGTCTATAGGTGCGGCTATAGGCGTAGTCGTATCTAATGTGCTTACTAATAAGGCATCTATAAAGGCGACACTTAAGATCGATGAGGTCGAGAAAAAGAAGCATAGAGAGCTTACATTTATTGAAGAAGTAAAGGTTGCGGCTCCGATTTATGCTCCGTCTATTGTAGTTGGCGCTGCTACAATAGGGTGCATCTTTGGATCAAACTTCTTAAATAAGAAACAGCTCGCTGCATTGGCAGGTGCTATGAGCATTTTACAGGCAAACTTTAAAAGATACAGAGAAGAGGTAGTACACGAGGTAGGCAAAGAAAAAGAAGAAGACATCTGGAAAGCAAGTAGAACACCAATAACGAAAACAGTATCTGAAAAAGAATCACGATTCGCAGATACGACTGGATTGACCTTCTTCATTGATAGCCTGACGGACGAAGGATTCTATACAGACAAAGCGACAGTTGAATCAGCTATTCTAAAGCTAAACAGGAAATTAGCTTTGAGTCCAAATCAGACAGTAACACTGAATCAGTTTAGGAACGATCTTGAGTTACATCCTACAAACTTTGGAAACATTGTTGGGTGGTCTAAGATCGATATGGATGAAAACGATAAGACTGATGAATGGATTGATATTCAGTTAGTACCGTTTGAAAACACTGATGGATATTATATAAGATATCTCGATTTACCGCACGGCTTATTCATGGAAACCAAGAAAGAAAAACGAGAAGCCAAAGGCTGGTTTAAAGATATGGAATGCAGTTCAAGCATGTTAATATAAGAAAGGAGAAAACATATGAGCTTTTTAAACAACTTAATCAAGGAGGCAAACAAAATACCAGTAGTTGCTGATAAAAATGCACCGATGCTTCTTATGATTGCTGGAATCGGAGGACTGGCTGCTACAGTAATCAGTGCAGTCAAAGCTACCCCAATGGCAATCGACAAAATGGACGAGGAGATTGCAAACAGATACGAGAGAGGAGAAATCGAATACGAAGAACTTCCAATGTCTGTAGCAAAGTCTGATATGAATTACAGATTCGAAGAACTTGGACCTAAGCAGATTGTAAAGTCTTGCTGGAAGTGCTATGTCCCTACAGTAATCTTAGGAGCATTAAGCATCTCAGCATTTGTCGGGTCGTATAAGATCAGCACAGCTAGACTCACTGCCATGACGGCAATGTATGAGTTTACAGCAAATGCGTACGACAGATACCGTAGAAACGTAGCTAAGGTATCATCGAAGACTGATGCTAAAGCTACCAAAGCTGCTAGAGACGAGAAAGTAAAGGAGATCCCAGAATCTAAGTTCGAAGGTGTTCCTGACGGAAAAGAAGTTTGTATTGATCTGTTCACTGGCAATATATTCTACTCAACAAGAAATGATGTATTGCAGGCTGTTAGCAGGATCAAAGATCGATTCCTCTCTGGAGAAATGTTTATATCTCTAAACGAATTCTACGACGAAGTAGACGCAAACCATGTGGAAGTTGGTGATGATGTAGGATGGACTCCTGACACTTATCTGGATGTTCAGTTCGACTCTACATTACGAAACGGGAAGCCGTGCCTGACTGTTGGATATTTTGCAAACCCGAGGTTTGACTATCGTGAGATAATGTAGGCTCGCAAAAAATTCATATATTATAATGAGAGATATAAAAATATTTTAAGGAGGACAAAATTATGTCAGAATTACAGAACGAGAACACAGAGGTTATGGTATCAGAAGACGTTGTTTCTACGACGCCTGCAACTGAGGAGACTAAAGACGATTCATTAGGTAAACTTGGAATTGGCTTAATTGCTCTAGCTGCTGTCGGAACTTATACGCTGGGTAAAGCAGCGATTAAGGGAGGCATAAAGCTGGTCGAGAAAGCTAAGGAAAAGAAAGCCGACTTGAATAGGGCTAAGGATGCTAAAGATGCAGACTATCGTGAAGCGGACGATGAAGACGATATCGATGAAGCGGATCAGGATGATAAGACTGATAACGAAAAGTAGTACTTAATAAGATTGGAAATCTTAAGGTCTAGGATCATGAAAACATGGTCTTAGACCTTTTGTTTTAGAAAGGAGCCAGAATGGAAAGATTGGAAAGCAACTCGATTGCTACTGGCGCGAAGGCTGCAAAGAAGAAACCTACTAAAGCTGAGGAGCGTCAGAAGATTGAAAAAGTAGTAAAGAATAGAGTAACGACTCAGAAAAAATCCCTGGGTCAGAAATTCGGAGAAACATTTTTAAGTGATGAATCTGGAGGTGTTGGATCTTATATATTCAATGATGTTCTGATTCCAGCATTAAAAGATACATTCGTTGATATGGTTGAAGGTGCTATCAATATGGCATTCTACGGAGATACAAGACGTAAATCACATGGACGTAGCAACATCAGCCGTACAAGTATTGAACGAGTACCGTACGATGATCAGTTTGGTAGCCGTAGACGTAGATCAGCTCCTCGAGGACGGGCTAGATATGATATGGATAACATCAGATTCAAAACTCGAGCAGATGCAGATTTAACTCTTGATACCTTAACCGAGTATCTTGATAAGTATGATTCTGTATCAGTAGGAGATGTATACGAGTCACTCGGTATTCCAACGCAGGCAAATGACTTCCACTATGGATGGTATGAACTTGGTGGAGCACATATCAGAAAGTCTAGAGACGGTGGATACGTATTGGAGATGCCAAGATTGGAGGAACTCGACTAATGATCAATGTTATAAAGCTTGGAGACACGACAATTGGCGAGTGTGAAAACTGTGGCTGTAGATTCGCTTATGGTGAAGAGAGCATTCAGAACTATGAGCTTTATGCTGGGAATGAGTTAAAAGCAGTTATATCTTATATCAATTGCCCACGTTGCGGCAAGCAGCACAAAGTAAAATAAGGAGGAACAGAAATGATCAAAATTATTGAACCAGGAACTAAAACCGTGGCCGAATGTAATAGCTGCGGTTGTAAGTTCTCTTATGAAAAAGAAGATATTCAGAGTCGTCCACACAAGACACCTGATGGATGTGCGCGCCAAGTATTACAAAAACTTCCAAAATTATTTGAGTATTATGTATTGTGCCCACAGTGTGGAAAGGATCTTACGGTTATTTCAATTAAAATGCAGAGAGCATAAGGAGGAATAGAAAATGTCAAACAATGTAAATCATCCAGAGCATTATCAGAATATTGCAGGCGTGGAAGCTATTGATATTCTGAACGATGTAGTTAAGGACCTGCCAGGGACGCAGGCCGCATTATTATGGAATGCGTTAAAGTATCAGTTCCGATTCCAGAAGAAAAATGGACCAGAGGATCTGAAGAAAGCACAAAATTATCTTCAGTACCTTATCGATGATATGACATCAACTCAGGATACAGGCAATAAAGAGATCCTGTGGGATACATGGTTTTCCAATGAGTACGGCAACATGACAATCTTTGCAAAATCCAAGGAACCGAATGGGATGCCGTCAAAGTTAGTTTTCGAATCTAGGGACGCTGCAGAAGAATTCCAGAGCGTAGTTTACAATATGATTAGCGAAGGATATACTGAGTTTTCTATTGCAGATGCCGCATTAGAGATGAAATTCAAAATCACAAAAGGTAACAAGTGGAACAAATGGGACGAGCTTGTATACTGGGATAGAGTTCTTGATGACTTATCTATTAATGAAGATGATGGCAAGTATGAATTGATATTCAACTACAAAGCACAAGATTCGTGTGTTATATACGAATCAAATGATCTCGGACATGTAGAAGTATATCATTCTGCAAACATGTATCCTGGTGCATGTACAACAATTCTGTTTGACAGCAGAGCTGCTAGAAAACGATTCTCTGATAGCTTCTTTAAAAGGCTTACAAGCACCGATTATAAGCCGTTTTCTATCAGAGATGTTTTATCAGATATTTCTGTACCTCTGTCAGAAGCAGCCGATTGTTTCTCGAAAAAAGTCCAGTGGAAGGACATCTTTACAAGCTTTGCATTAACTAAAAAGGATGGAAAGTATGCATTAGTGTTCTACTATAAAGACGACGATCTGGAAACATCAGAAAACGTTTCGCATATTGTGTACAAGTCGACAGTTTATGGAAGTGCAGATATTTACTATTCAAAAGAGCTTCTTGCAGGAACATGTACAAGGATTCTGTTTGATGACAAAGATGGTAGACAGACATTTATGATCAAGTTCTTTAGACATCTTCGTCACTGCAAAAACGGCTTTTCCATTCAAGATGTGATGCTGGACAATACGTACCGGTTTCACAAAGATGATACTGAGTTTTGTATCTATGTACCATGGAATGAAATCTTTGCAGGATTCAGAATATATGAAGAAGGCGGCCAGTACGTCTTAGAATTTGTTTATGAAAACGACAATTCCGATCCATTGTTAGACGGCGAATGGTACGCATATTTCTAAAATAAGGAGGAAATTAAAATGAAAGCATTAGACACAGCAGTAACAAGTTTATCAACAGTAGTGGGTCATACTAAGGCCTGGACCAAAATGAACTCTCCGGAGATCATGTTATTTGCAGGAATCGGAGCAGGTATTGGAGCTCTGATCATGACACAGAGAGCTACTCTTAAAGTGGCAGCAGTAAAGAGCGATGAGGAAGCAACAAAACAGAAGATCGTAGAGACAGCAGCAAAATATGAAGAAGATCCAGAATCTCTCGATACAGCTTACACAAGAGAGGATGCAGCCAATGATATGGTTCTCTTAAAGCGTAAGACAGCACTAGAGTACATTAAGCTCTACGCAGGACCTGTAATTCTTGAAGCAGTATCTGTAGGTCTTATTCTTGGATCTCATCACATTATGAAACAGCGTCAGGCAGCATTAGCAGCATCTTGTGCAGCAATCGCTAAGGCTTACCAGACATACCGTCAAAATGTAATTAACAAGTACGGTGAAGAAGTTGATCAGGAAATGCTGTACGGTTCAGAGAAGAAGACGGTCAAGAAGACTGAGACAGATCCAGAGACAGGTGAGAAAAAGAAAGTAACTGAAGAGCAGGAGATTATCAGAAACTTCGGTGGCTCACCATACGCACGACTCTTCACAAAAGAGAATTCTACTGAATGGTTCAATGACAACCCTCAAAATGAATTTATGCTCGCTCAGCGTGAGAAAGAAGCAGATACCCGGTTGAAATGTGAAGGCATCCTGACACTGAATGATGTATACCGTATGATCGGTTTAAAGCCTACTGACATTGGTCTGACTCACGGATGGAAATATCGTAGTCAGAAAGACCCAGAGTACGGTAAGTTTGACAACAATGTAACATTCCTTACCAAGTGGGTTATGATCCCGAACGAGGAGACCGGTGAAAATGAGAGAGTATTACTGATCGATTTCAATTGTGATGGTTGCATCTACGGAGAAGTATCACCGAGATGAATCGATGAACAGATAATGTTTAGGGACGGTGTATTAGATTACCCTTGGCAGCAGTGGTGCTACTAAGGGCGGTCTAGGACCGTAGGAAGGAGAAATGAGAAACATGAGTAAAATATGTTTTATAGCAAGCGCTTCAATCGCTGTAGCAACAGAATATAATAAGAACCCAGATGCAGACTTTATTGCTATTGAGCACAACCATATGGATTCTATTGTTGAGTACTTTAAGGATCATGCATTTTATAAGTACAACACTGATCTAACTATGGACGGCCAGCTTAAATTTAAAGGAAAACCAGTTATAGCATATATTGGGCAGCCTGCAGGAAGTAGCAAAACTACAAGAGGATCTATGACAGCTGAGGAGATTAAAGAGGCGCTTAACAAAGTTTATGGTGATACGAAGTATGCCCAGGGAGGTTACAGTGTATAGATGTGATGAATGCGGTGAGGTATGCGAGGAAAACGAGCTCACAGAGTTAGAGTTCTTTCAAGGCGTGCCAATGCAAAACTTATGCAGTGAATGTCTGGCAAATATATTTGTAAAGAAGGAGAAAAAGAAATGAAGAACGCAATATACTTAGACAGTGACTTTGTACGGGAGGAGATGGATTCCGTTAACGTGTTGCTCAGACGATTTGAGACGCTTATCAATAGCACTGATGGTGTCCTCACAGGGCAAATGATATGGAGAAATATCGTACACGCTTTAGACATTAACACTAAACAGGAGATCATTGATGCTTTTGGTCTTTTCAGTTTAGATGACAAAATATATGATATCAAGTCGGTTGTATTGTACAAAGATGCTAAGACGTATGACACATACTTACTGTTCAATGTACGTAATGACAATGAAGAAAATATCGACAATAGTAAAGCTGCTGAGGCATTTGCAAAAGTCTACGCAAGGCTTAATGAACTTCAGGAGAAGACAGATGTCAAAATAGCTGCTAAAATTACAACCGACGGTATAGAAATTGAAGCTTCTAAGGACAACCTTGTATACCGGATCATTATTCCGAAGTTTACACTCGACGAAGCTGTAGATATAACGATTCCAATTGAGATCACACTGGATGATGTTATGAGAAAAATGATTGATTAAAGGGGGGGGTCAAAATGAAAGAAGTTTATTTGAAATGTGACATGATTCCATATAAAAAGAGTTCTGTCAATGCGCTGATCGATAGACTTTACACGATTACTCAAAGTAATTATGGAGTCTTATCAGGCAATGTTATATGGTTCGAACTTTTAGATCGTTTAGGAGTGGAATCAGAAAAAGAAATCCTGGACGCTTTTGGCATTAACGATTTAAAGTCTAAGATCTATAATATTACTGATATTGGTTTATACCAAGATATCGAAAGTATGTGCGTATACCTGATGTTCAAAATAGATGATTCAGTGAAATGCGGGACTGAGTGTGCGGCTAAAGATATATCCGACATCTATGCATACATCAATAAAATTGAGACAAACTCTCAGCTGAAAGCAAGCATCGAGGTTACAACTGACGGTGCAAGTGTTAGCTTCCCTAAAGACGATCCAGTAGAGCATGATATTGTGAACAATGTCTTTGACTCAGTAAGGGCGGTTTATAAAGGGCTCAACAATATTAAGTCTGAAACCGGTGTCAAAACAGGTGTAGCTATAACAGGATTAGGAGTTCATTTCGATTCTGTTAAGGATAAATTAGGATTCAGCATCTCTGTAGAGAAGAAAGAACTCGACAATGCGGCAGATATGCGTATGCCTATTAAGAACACAATTGATATTGCTATAAAGAAAGTAATGGAATAGGGGGTTCTTCTATGTGCGACAAAAGAAAAATGAGTAACTGGACTGTAACGGAACGCGATCTGGCAATATTCAAGCGTTGGCAGAGTGGAGACAGCGTTCGCATGATAGCGATGGACGAATATGTCTCTACACAGCGAATATATGAGATAATTACTAAGGTACGGCTATTCCGTGGTGAAGAAGTCTATAAAGATCCATACGATCTCAGATATCTACAGTCAATTACACCTAGAACTAGAAAATTCTTAGTTAAAAGAGGAGCTAAAGACATTAAAGAGCTGATTGAATGGGTTAAGTATAACAGACTTACAACCATACCTGGTATCGGCGATACGATTGAAAAGAAAATACTTATTCAGCTCAATGACTTTATGCACCAAAGACGTGAAGAAGAGCAGAATAAAAATGGAGGAATTTAAAATGAAGAAAATTAGTAAAGGGTTATACTTATTACTTGCAGTCATTGTATGTTTGACTATAGTTCAGCCAGTAAATGCAAAAACTAAATATACCAAGGCAGATAAGAATTTATCTTATACACTGGCTGTTTTCCAGGATAGTGAACTGTTAAACCCAGATTCATTTAAAATAAAGAAAATTAGTAAGGTTAAATATGTGCTAAATAAGGATAATTTTGAAGTGTATGCAGCATGTGGAATTCTTGATGGCTACAGGACAATCACTTGGAAGGTGGATTATACAGCATCAAATGCTTATGGCGGAAACGTTATGGAAAGTGTATATGTTACTTCTACATGGAACTATTGCAGTGAATACGATATTGATTTTGAAGATTATACTGACAAAACTAGCTATGCTAAAAGTGGCAAGAGTAAGTCATTTGTTAAGAAAATCAAGAAGCTTACGTCAAAATACTATAAGGAATTTTAAGGGGGGTCTAGGTATGATTGGATTTTGTAAATGTGATATTTGTGGAAAAGTGTATCACCAAGATGAGAACAAGAACTATGATGGAATCATGATTTGGTATACTGATCAAGAGACTGGCACTACTATGCATGGAAACCGAAAGTATGATATTATTGAACCGAATGGAGAAACAATGAAAGGATCTCCAGAGATGATGGATGTATGTCCTGCCTGCTTTGGACGGTTCTGTGACTGGATTAAATCATTTAAGGAGGAGAACAAATAATGAGAGGAATTTGTAAATGCGATTTATGTGGCAATGTATACTGTGAAAAAGAGAACCCGGTATATGATGGCATTACTGTATGGTGGAAAAACAAAGCTGGAGAAAACAAGTTTCCGGCGTCAGCTTCTCAGTTAAGCACACAGAGTGGCGATAAGCTTACTGACATGCCAGCAGTTATGGATCTTTGCCCTAATTGCTTTGAGCGATTCTACAACTGGATAAAAATGTCTAGGGATGAAAACTTTCCAATGAACAAACCTGAATAACTCGCATAAAAAACAAAGCTTATAATGAGAAGAGATGCGTAGTAGCACAATAGCAGTGCACTGGTATACCCTATACCAGAGATGCGGGTTCATATCCCGTTTGCATCTCCTTTCATTTTTCGAAAATTAGGAGGAAATTAAAATGAAGAGAATTATCGATTGGTTCAGAAAACCAGCTATCTTGCACAAACTGTTTCACACTGGTGGCGATTGGGACGGCGACATCGTTATATACAAGCACCATAAGTATTATGCCAACTTTCAGACAGGGACGGTGATTAGAATTGAATAGCGTGTTTATATTTTTCAGAACTTTGAGCTTATTCATTTTAGGCGGTCTTATGTTTGCTGGTGTGGTACATACCGTAAAATGTATTTTCAAGAAACATGATATTGACTTGATTTCAGAATTTGTGATTATTATCATCGGAATGTGCATAGCTGTATCATGGTCAGTAGATTTGCATTAAGGAGGTTATTATGCAGGAATTTGAACATACATCTAGGGACGATCGTACTTATACTGAAGAAGAGTTAGCATGTCCTTACTTCGATGAATGTTATATTCAGGTAAGAAATCAGGGAGCATGCAGGTATCATTGTAAAAATAACCCGTACACTAAAATGGAGGAGTCAAAATGAAAGAGACAAATGTAACACATAATATTCGTGTAGATAAGAACCAGTCAAATCGTAAAGTATATGAGGCTTGGAACCATACTGAATGGCCTCTCGCTGATCCAAATAAGGAGTATGTACCAGTGCAGGATTTCGGTATGGCTATGGTAAACAGAAAGAGAGGTAAGATGAGATGATTAGTGCAAAAGAAGCTTATAGTATAAGTTTTGTAAATGATGAGTGCCAAGAATATCTCGACGAGATTGAACGGAAGATTTTAGAAGAAGCTAAAGCAGGTAATTACAATGTTTCTATTAAACTTGCAGCCCGTGGATTTGATATTTCTGAAGACGAAAGCCGCAAAATAACTATGGCAATCATTGGATATTTAAGAAGCTTAGGATATCATTCTGTAATTTCTGGAGACAAGCGTTATCCTGCATTGCTGGTATCTTGGATTAAGCCGGAAGAACAGGAGGAGTCAAAATGAGATGCGCTAAGTGCGGTGGAAAAGTAGGATCGATCCCAATGAAAAATATTGACGGTGTTAAAGGATATTGCTACTATTGCAATTCGTGTCGTAATAGCTTTTGGAAATCCCTTGACGGTTCTATCGAAGATTTCCGTGATGTTCAGATTTTAGGTGCCGATATGAGCCCTAAAACATGTGACTATGAGATCTCAATTGATTTAGTTTCTTTTGGTGTTGACACAGCTACTAGGGACGGAAAGAAAATTGCAAACAATATTGCAGATTACTTAGGCAATGCAGGATACAATGTATCTATCAGTAGTGGAGATCGTCGTGCATCATTAACAATTGATTTGTCTAATGCTAAGTATCTTAAGGAGGATTAAAAAATGACAGCAAAAGAATGTTTAGTAGAGTTTAAAAAGAATTATTGTGATAAGAACCCGGAGTCTAATGGAGATCCAGATTTCAGATGTAACGGGTGTTTGTTCAGTACAGATGCCAGATGCTTAGTTAACACATTTATCTGTAGACATGAGAATAAGGAGGGCAAATAAATGAGCGGAAAGGTAGTATTAAGTTTTGTATTAGGAGCAGCTACAGGTGCAGTAGGTATGTATTTTGGCATGAAACAGGCCTGTGAAAAGTACATCGACAAAGAAATTGAGCAGTTTAAGGCTGATTATGAGGCTGCTCACCAGAAAAAAGAGGAAAAAAAGAGCAAAGATGTTAAGGAAATGGAGGAAAATCTGGAAAAAGATGCTGAAAAAGCCCTGAAAAAGTATGCTTCAGCTACCCAGAAGAGCATTTCTAGCGTAGATACAGGTAAAAAAGAGGCTGATGCTAAGCTCGAAAGAGTAAATTATGCCAAAATCCGGACTCCAGACATCGATAAAATCGACGAGATCGACGTTGAAAATAAGGTAGACTCTGCAATTGGACCGGTTGTGATTGATCCTAGTGAGTATATGGAAGATGATGGCCTTAAGAGAGTTGTATGGAATTACTTGCCTAAGGAGCATGCAGTATATTCTGAGAACGGCGATGAAGAGATTGTAGACGGTATTAAGATGCTTGGCGAGGAAAACTTAGACTCATTCGGTGAGTTTGAAGTAGACACGCTGTACGTAAAGAATGCTCGTGAAGGCATCAAAATTGATTGTGTCCAGTATGAGGACGTAACTTACGAAGAGTTCTTAGAGGAGATAACGTTATGATAAAATACTATTATCCGGACACATTACACAGTGCCAACAGATATGAAAGAGCGAAAAAAGAGGCTGAAAAACAGTCTAGAAAGGAGAAAAATGATAAAAATCGACAAAAATAGGGTCAAAATGGACTATTTCGAGTGGCTTTTGAGTAAAATTAGCGTTGATCCGGCCAAAAATGAGCACATTCAGGGCTTCAAATGGCTGTTCGCAACTGACTTCCAGTGGTCTCATAAACTTGACGCCAACCGGGCTGCGGACGGTGTCGATCTCCGTTCTACGTTCGCTTATGAGTGTGGTTATAGATATCCAGAAGTAAGACAAGCATTACTTGATAAGCAGTGTTCCTGGCTTGAAATGATGGTTGGGTTAGCCATTCGATGCGAAGATTCCATTATGGGAAATGACGAATTTGGAGACCGCACACCTCACTGGTTTAACGTAATGGTTGACTCACTTGGCCTTTATCTTGACTGCTCCGAGGATGATGAAGTAATACTTAAGAAGTGTGCTTCACGTCAGTATAAGCAGGATGGAGAGGGCGGCTTATGGTGGGTCAAAGGAACTAAAAAGAACTTGAGACGCATGCAGATTTGGGATCAGATGTGCGAGTATCTCAATGCAAATTATAAGGAGGAAATTCATCTATGAGCAAACTAAAAATTATTAACCCAAAATTATCAGAGTATGAACTTGAAAAAATAAAAGTAGAGCGGTATGTAGAAGCTATGTTCAGCCGTAGCGAGTGCCGTGTTAGTGTGTTAAATGCTGCTAGATATTTAGAGAAGAACGGACCGGCTGGTGTATTCTCTGATTCAGCTATTGACGTTATCGATGCTATTGCTTATGCGTTTGCTGCAGGAGAGATCGATTGGGTTAAAGATGTAGGAAGGAGCGAGGATGATGACTAAGGAAGAGTTTAAGGGATTCAGTTCGGCTGCCCAACATGACATGGTTTTAGAGGCCTTGGTACGAATTACAAAGAACCTTGAAACAATGGAAAAAGAATCAGGAAAACCATTCGCGGGTACTTCCAAACAGCGTAGGAATGATATCAAGTTAATGACGATTCTGGCAGAAGCATTCAGTAAGAATGAGCTCGTTTGGGAGCAGAAGCCAAGAGTAACTGTGGATGCTGGGAAGTATGTACCGAGAGATAAAGTAGTCGTAGTCGGTGTAGGGATGGAACGTTACAACAATAAGTCTATGGCGGAACTTGTTAAAGCTACCGATGACGAGTCTATATATCCGGTTAAAACCATTGCTAAATCCATCGATAATAGTGGAATTTCTAGGAACGTTGTCGAGGGTTTCAAGAAGGTTTCGAACGACAGGATGGCAAAAAGACGTAGTAAATAATAGAAAGTTGAGGTAAATATTATGGCAAATACAAAGAAATTTATTCCTAATATGGACAAATCTGAGATGTTTATATGCCAATATAATCCTTCTGATGGCGCTAGTCCTAGCTATTTTACTGTTGCTAAAGAAAAAATTGAGAACAGTAAAAGTGCTGGCTTGCGAGCTGTAGCATGTTGGAAAGGCGACCAGGCTGATAAAATGCATGATATAATCGTAAATAACAAGACGATTTAGATAAAAATAATAAAGAAAGTTGAGGTAAATATTATGGCATATAAAAAGAATAAAGAGAATAATAAGGACTATGTAGATAAGGTTTTACCTAATTCTGAGGGCGGAAAGCTGCTTATTGTGCAGTATAACCCGGCTGATAAGGACCATAAGAGCTGGTTATCGGTCGCTGCAGAGTGTGCCAAAAATGACCAGAAACGGGCTTTACAGCTGATTTCGGTGGCTAGAGGGGACACTGCAGACCAAATTTATGCACTTTTGACGGGTAAAACAGCAAAATAAAAATGGCCAGCGGATTGCAAAAATTGGTGAAAAAGTGGCTTTTTAGGGGTATTTTAAGCCCTTATTGGCCAAAAACCCATTTTTTTATATAGTTTAAAAACTTTTTAAGAAAGTATGAAAATATATAAAAGTTTTTGAGAGCACATTTTTGTGCCCAAATGGCCAGGAAAGGAAGAAATATGAATTTTGTAACAATTAAGAGTTCATATGTCAAGTCTAGGGATGCCACGGTCATCCACCCAACATTTGCTGTTTCTAAGAAAGTTGATAACCTGTTATGCAAAGGTAAGGCGTTCTATGCTCTCTGGGATGAGAAGAATAACAGATGGTCTACTGATGAATACGATGTTGTTGATTATGTAGATCGTTTGATTGACGAAGCATACGAAACCATTAGCAAGACTACAACCAGCAAAATTGAAAAGGACTACTTAAGGGACTTTGACAATGGACGCTGGGAAAAGTACAAGAAGTATTGCCAGCTTAGTCCGTCGTCTTCAATACAGTTAGATTCTGATATTACATTCCTAAACCAGAAGACAACCAAAGAGGACTATCGTTCCAAGACCTTACCATACGACATCAAAGCAGGCAAGACACCGGGCTATGACAAAATCATCTCAACTCTGTATGATGCAGAAGAACGACGAAAGATCGAGTGGGCCATTGGATCAGTTATATCTGGTGACTCTAAAAAGATTCAGAAGTTCTTAGTCTTCTATGGTGAAGCTGGAACAGGTAAGTCGACAATCCTTAACATCATCCAAAAGCTGTTTGAAGGATATTGCGGAACATTCAATGCTAAAGACTTAGCTACTCCGTCAAAATCATTCGCGACTGCCGCATTCAAAGATAACCCTCTGGTAATGATTCAACATGACGGTGACTTAAGTAGAATTGAAGATAACACCCTTCTCAACTCTATAATCGCACACGAGGAAATCGGCATTTCTGAAAAGTATAAAGCTGAGTATCCAATGCGAGTTAACAGTATGCTATTCATGGGTACAAACCGACCAGTCAAAATCACTGATGCAAAGTCAGGTATTATAAGACGACTGATTGATGTTAAGCCAACTGGCGAATTACTCGAGCCAGATACTTACCAGGAATGCATGAGTCAGATTCCATATGAGCTTGGAGCTATAGCTAATCATTGTCTCAAAGTATACCAGACATACGGAAAGCATTACTACGATGGATATAAGCCATTGGATATGATGTTCAAAACGGACATCTTCTTCAACTTCGTAGAAAGCTGTTATCCGTTCTTTGAGAAGGATGATGGAACAACATTAAAAGCAGCATATAGTCTGTATAAAGAGTATTGTGACAACACTGGGCTCCCAAACAAAATGCCAATGTACAAATTCAGGGAAGACTTGAAGGATTACTTTGACGAATTTCTTGACAGAATTACATTGGAAGACGGAACAAGAGCTAGAAGCTATTATAAAGGCTTCAAGAAAGATAAGTTTGTAGACAAAGAACTGACACCAGACAAAGCCAAAGAATCATGGCTCAAAATGGATAACACTAAATCTATCTTAGATGAAGTGTGCAAAAATTGCCCAGCACAATATGCACGTGGCGACGCACCATCAAAAGCGTGGGATCGAGTTGGCACAATATTGAAAGATCTGGATACTACTAAACTGCATTATGTTAGAGTTCCAGAGAATTTGATAGTCATTGACTTCGATCTGAAAGATGCTAATGGAAACAAGTCTAAGGAACTTAACTTAGAAGCGGCGTCTAAATGGCCGCCAACATATGCTGAGTTCTCAAAGAGTGGAGCAGGTGTGCATCTGCACTATTATTACACTGGTGACCCTAAGCAGCTTGATAATGTATATAGCGACAATATAGAGATCAAGGTTTATAGTGGCAAAGGAGCATTGCGAAGAATTGTAACAGCATGCAACACAACTGCAATCGCTACTATATCTTCAGGGTTACCATTAAAGAAAAGGAGCGAAAATATGGTAGACTTTAAAGTAGTTGCCAGCGAAAAGATGATTCGAGCGTTGATCAAAAAGAATCTTCGGAAAGAAAGTCATCCTGGTACAAAACCAAGTGTTGACTTTATTAAAAAGATTCTTGACGATGCATATGAGTCAGGCGAGCACTACGACGTAACAGACATGCGCAATGATATTGTAGCATTCGCAGCATCAAGTACAAACCATGCAGACTATTGTCTAGAACAGGTTGGAAAGATTCATTACTGTTCTGATGATGTTGCAGGAGTTAACTCCCCAAAAGATGACAGGATTGTATTCTATGATATTGAGGTGTTTCCAAACCTGTTATTGGTTAACTGGAAATACAGAGGAGAACCTGGACCTTGTAAGAGGATGATCAATCCATCACCGACAGAAGTTGAAGAGTTCCTCAAAATGAAACTTGTTGGATTCAACTGTCGAAGATATGATAACCACATTCTGTATGCTCGAATGATGGGATATTCATTGGAAGCTTTATTCCAGCTCTCACAAGACATTATTAACAAGAGTCCAAATGCTTTCTTCGGATCGGCATACAACTTAAGCTATACAGATGTTTATGACTTCTGTGCTAAGAAGCAGAGTCTGAAGAAGTGGGAAATCGAGTTAGGTATTCATCATCAGGAATGGTCATTGCCTTGGGATCAGCCAGTGCCAGAAGAGCTGTGGCCTAAGGTTGCTGAATACTGTGACAATGATGTCATCGCAACAGAAGCTACATTTGAAGCTAACATCGAAGACTTTGAAGCAAGATGTGTCTTAGCTGAGATCGCTGGTGGTTGTCCTAATGACACAAACAATATGCTGTCTGGTAAACTGATATTTGGAAAAGACAAGAATCCACAGAAAGAGTTTATTTACACCGATCTGTCTACAGGTATCTCTGTTGATATGGAAGGTAATGAAACATACAATCCGATCAATGAGTTCAAAGGATACAAGTTTGATCATGGTGTATCAACGTATCGTGACATCAAACTTAATGAGGGTGGATTGGTAATTGCTGATCCTGGAATGTACAGAAATGTCAAAACATTTGATGTAGCATCTATGCATCCGCATTCGGTAATTGCGCTCAATCTGTTTGGTAAGAAGTACACCGCTAGGTTCAAAGATCTTGTTGATGCACGTATTGCTATTAAGCATCGTGATGTTGAAGCATTAAAGACTCTGTTTGGTGGAGCATTTGCTAGATTTGCTAATGTTGCTAAAGAAGAACTAGACAAGTTAGCTAAAGCACTGAAGATTGTAATTAACTCTGTATATGGACTGACATCAGCTCACTTCAGTAATCTGTTCAAGGATGAAAGAAACATTGATAACATCGTTGCTAAACGTGGAGCACTCTTCATGGCAACACTTAAGGGTGAAGTTGAGAAGCTTGGAGCTCATGTAGTCCACATCAAAACCGATTCAATCAAAATCGATAATCCGTCACCAGAAGTTGAGCAGTTCATCTATGACTTTGGAAAGAAGTATGGATATACATTCGAGATCGAAGCTGAGTATGAGAAGATCTGCTTAGTAAATAATGCAGTTTACATTGCATATGAGAAAGGTGAAGGATGGACAGCAACTGGAACACAGTTCGCAGTACCATATGTATTCAAGACACTCTTCAGTCGTGAGCCGATTGAGTTCAAGGATTTATGTCAGACAATCGCTGTAAGCAATGGTGGAGAACTTGATCTCGACTTTAACGAGAATCTGGCAGAAGGCGAACATGACTATAAGTTCGTTGGTAAGGTTGGTCAGTTCTGTCCAATCAAAGCTGGTTGTGGTGGAGCTCAGATGTTCCGTGCTAAAGATGATAAGTACTTTGCACCGTCTGGAACAAAGGGATATCGTTGGCTTGAATCTGAAGATGTCTTAACTAACAACATGCAGGATAAGATTGATATGTCTTATTATCAAGAACTTGCTGATAAAGCAGTAGAAACTATCTCACAGTTTGGTGACTTTGAGAAATTTGCAATTGATGAACATGATAATGAATGTGCCGATATGGCAGCATAGAAAGGAAGGTCTATTATGGCAAACGTAAACAATATTAACATCGAAGGTGCAATGATTATTTGGAAGAACTTCTCTGGAGAAAGAGATAAATTCAACCCTGGAAAAAGGGGTTTCAGTGTTGTAATCGATGATGTAGTAATGGCTGATGAACTGAGACAGGAAGGATGGAATGTAAAAGAGCGTCCTCTTTCAGAAGGAGCAGATGACTCTGAGCAGGAATGGACTCTGCCTGTTAAACTCAATATGAATCGTTACACACAGGTATGGCTTATTGTCGGTAAGCACAAGAATCTGCTGGATGAAGACACAGTAGCACAGCTGGATGTAGTCGACATTGTAAACTGTGATCTTTCAATCCGTCCTTACGAATGGGAGATGAATGGTCGTACTGGAATTACCGCATATGTTGATTCAATGTATGTAACAATTCGTGAGAACAAGTTCGCCGAGAAATACGCTGACTTAGATTAGTATGGAATTAAAGTTGAAGCCGCACCAAAGGAGTGCAATAACAAAAATGCATAACGGCTGTATACTTTGTGGTGGTACAGGGTCTGGTAAATCAATTACCGGACTCGCGTACTACTATATTCAAAATGGTGGAACTGTAGAGCCAATGTCAAAGATGAAAAATCCAAAAGATCTCTACATCATAACAACTGCTAAGAAAAGAGATAGCGGTGAATGGCTTGGCGACATGAGTTGGTTTTACTTAACGCCAGATGATGATTCCAAGATCTATGATCATAAAATAGTCATAGACTCATGGAACAATATTAAAAAGTATGTCGACGTTAAAAACAGCTTCTTTATTTTTGACGAACAGCGAGTAGTTGGATATGGAACTTGGACTAAGTCATTCCTAAAGATTGCAAAGTCCAACGAATGGATATTACTATCAGCAACACCAGGAGACAATTACATGGATTACATGCCAGTCTTCATTGCTAATGGATACTACAAGAACAAAAGTGAGTTCACTGCGGAGCATTGTGTATATTCCAGGTTTAGCAAGTTTCCACAAATTGAGAAATTCATTGGAACTGAAAGACTGAATAGATTAAGGCGAAGAGTGTTAGTTGATATGCCGTATCAAAATCCAACAGTTCAACATCATGAAGATGTGTGGTGCTCGTATGATAGAGAAGCTTATAAAACTCTTATGAGAGACAGGTGGGATTATGAAAAGAATGAACCGATAGAAAATGTTAGTGAGTTGTGTTACAAGTTAAGAAGAATCTGCTATGCTGATGAAAGTAGAGCTGAAGCACTGAAGAGTATTTTCGATCAACACAACAAACTGATAGTGTTCTACAACTTTGATTACGAATTGGAAATAATTAAAAACATTGACTTTGGTGATGATGTTGTAATCGCTGAACTCAATGGGCACAGACATGATCCTGAACCATTCGGTAATTCAAAATGGATTTACCTAGTTCAGTACAATGCTGGGTCGGAAGCATGGAATTGTATTAAGACTGATACAATGGTTTTCTATTCACAGAACTATTCATACAAAATGATGAAACAGGCTAGTGGAAGAATCGATAGACTTACCACACCATACAAAGAGCTTAAGTACTTTCACTTGAAATGTAGAAGTCCAATCGAACTTCGGATCACTCGAGCTCTAGCTCAGAAAAAGAACTTCAACGAGTCTGCATTCATAAAATAAGCCTCGCGAAAAAAACATAGATTATTATAGGGGAGGAGAGCGTGAGCGCCTCTTTCTCTTTTTGTTTGGCCTTTTCGTAGGGCTTTATTTAATTAAAGTTCTGTAGCTGTTTAATATTCTTACGAAAAAGCCTCGCGAAAAAACATTGATTATTATAGGGGAGGAGAGCGTAACAGTCTCTTTCTCTTTTTGTTTGTCCTTTTCGTGGGGCTCTTTTGAATTTGTTGTATTACCTCCTTATTAAAAATACAATCTGCCATTACGTCTACCTCCGGCCCTACGAAAGGAGAACAATGAAAAAAGAAAACAAAATTCAATCTGATATAATTTCAGAATTAAATGAGTTATTTCCAGATTCTATTATTTTAAAGAACGACCCTAACTACAAACAGGGGATTCCTGATTTGGTTTTATTGAATAGAGATGGCTGGGCATTACTCGAAGTTAAAAGAGATGCCGAAGCAAGTCACAGACCCAACCAGGATTATTATGTAAATAAAGCGAATGAAATGGGACAATATGGAAGTTTCATCTATCCGCAAAATAAGCAGGAGGTTTATAATGGAATTCAGGAAACATTCACAAGTAAAAGAAGGAGATCACGCATATCTCGGGGCTAGCTCCTATCATTGGCTAAACTACGATGCCGAGAAACTTGAACACACATATCGCAGATTTCTGAAAGCTCGACAAGGTACAGAGTTACATGAGTTTGCAGCAAAATGTATTAAGCTTAGACAGAGATTGCCAAGATCACCTTTAACACTTAACATGCATGTCAATGATGCAATTGGATATAGAATGACACCAGAGCAGGTGTTATATTATTCTGAGAATTGTTTCGGCACAGCAGACGCAATTAAGTTTGCTAAAGACTTTCTTAGAATTCATGATTTGAAAACAGGTGACATTCCTGCACACATGCAGCAGTTGGAAATCTATACTGCACTGTTCTGCTTAGAGTATGGAATCAAACCTGGAGATATTGGGATCGAGTTAAGGATCTATCAAAATAATGAGATTCTTAAAGAGATTCCTACACCGGACATCATACTGCCAATTATGGACAAGATCAAGTCATTCGACAAGATTATCGTATCCGTTAAGAAAGAGGAGGGCATAGAATGAGCTACTTAGCACACTACGGTACTCCTCGGCATTCGGGGAGATATCCTTGGGGTTCAGGAGACAACCCTTATCAGCACAATGCAGACTTCTTAAAGACTGTAAAGGAAATGAAAGCTAAAGGTAAAAGCGAGAAAGAGATCGCTGCATCTATGGGCTTGAAAACAACTGAGTTCCGAAACAAGCAGTCAATTTATGTAAATGCTGAGAAAGTTGATCGAATCAACAGAGCTATGAAGTTAAAAGAGCATGGCTACTCTAACGTCAAAATAGCTGAGCTTATGTTCAATTCAGCATCGAAAGAGTCAACAGTTCGATCGTTACTGAACCAAGGCGAAAAACTTAAGGAAGACACATGTATCAACACAGCTGAAGCTTTAGCAAAGAAAGTTGGAACTAAGAACTTTGTAGATGTTGGTACCGGTGTTGAAAGAGAAATCGGTATCACCAAAACAAGATTGGATGTATCTCTGCAGATCTTAAAAGAAGCAGGTTATGAAGTGCATTCAGTCAAAGTTCCACAGATCAACCAAAAAGGGCAATATACGACTACTAAAGTCCTTTGCCCTCCAGGAACTGAATGGAAAGATGTACAGCAGCATACTGAAAGAATCCAGCCATTGGAAGAGTATTCTCATGATGGTGGAGAAACATTCTGGGCTCCTGAATACCCATCAAGTATTTCATCAAGCCGTGTTGCTGTAAGATACGGCGACAAAGGTGGACTGGAGAAAGATGGAGTCATTGAGCTTCGAAGAGGAATTGCTGACCTTGACCTTGGCGACTCACATTATGCACAGGTAAGAATCGCTGTCGATGGAACACACTACCTTAAAGGTATGGCAATCTACTCGGACAACATGCCAAAAGGTGTGGATGTTGTGTTCAATACCAACAAAACAAGTGATGTACCAAAGATGGACGTCTTCAAAAAGATGAAAGACGATCCAGACAACCCGTTTGGAGCAACAATCAAAGCGAATGGACAGTACCATTACAAAGATAAAGATGGCAACACAAAATTAGGAGCTATCAACAAGCTTAAGGAAGAAGGCGATTGGGACCACTATTCTAAGAACCTTGCTTCTCAGTTCCTATCAAAACAGCAGCTCCCATTGATTAAGAAGCAGCTTAAGTTATCAATTGATAATAGACAGGATGAGCTTGATAAGATCCTCAAAATGACAAACCCTGTTGTTAAGCGTAAACTGCTTGCGGACTTTGCCGAAGGTTGCGACAGCCAGGCAGTAGATCTTAAAGCAGCAGCACTTCCAAGACAGAGTGCAAAGGTAATCTTACCTGTATCTTCTTTGAAGGATAACGAGATCTATGCACCATCATACAAGAATGGTGAAACTGTGTGTCTTGTTCGATTCCCTCATGGAGGAACATTCGAGATACCTGAGCTTAAAGTAAACAATAAGAATCCTCAAGGAAAGTCTATGCTTGGCAATGCGATCGACGCAGTTGGTATCAATGCTAAGGTTGCAGAAAGATTGTCGGGAGCTGATTTTGATGGAGATACAGCAGTAGTTATTCCTTCTAATTCACCGAGATCTAAAGTTAAGATTACTACATCTGACATTAGTGAATACACTGGTCTTAAGGACTTCGATCCTAAGATTGCGTATCGTGGTGTTGAAGGAGTTACAGCAAAACTCCCAGAGAAACGTAAAGGTTTGGAAATGGGTAAGATCTCCAACCTGATTACTGATATGACATTGAAGGGTGCAAAGCCTGATGAAATTGCAAGAGCTGTACGGCATTCGATGGTCGTTATTGACGCACCGAAGCACGGCTTGGACTATAAGAGGTCCTACGAGGAAAACCGTATTGCTGAACTTAAGAAGAAGTACCAGGGTAGTAGTGATGCAGGTGCATCCACCCTACTCTCCCGGGCTAAATCAGTAGCCTATGTTCCTGAAACAAAACAGATTCGTTTGAAGGACATTGATCCTAAGACTGGTGAAGTACATCTGGAGCCTACGGGGCGTACCTATACGGACTGGAAAAGAAATAAAGACGGGGTATGGGAATCTAAAGGTGAGAAAGTTGCAACTGTCAAGACCTCTAAGATGGCAGCTACAAATGATGCCCGTACATTACTGTCGAAGAACCCTAATCCTAAAGAGGTTGCCTATGCGGACTATGCCAACTCCCTTAAATCCATGGCAAACATAGCACGAAAGAATCTTGTAGCTACTCAGAATATTGAAACAAATGCACAGGCAAAGAAAGTATATGCAGCAGAAGTAGCTAGTCTTAATGCTAAGCTAAATAGAGCATTACAGAATGCACCAAAAGAGAGACAGGCACAGATCATTGCTAATAAGACATTAAAGCAGAAGCAGGCAGCTAATCCAGATTGGACAGCAGATGAGATCAAACGAGCTGGTCAGCAGGCTTTAACTGCAGCTAGAGCAAAGGTTGGTGCTTCTAAGTCTAATGTACAAGTTGACATCACAGACAGAGAATGGGCTGCAATTCAAGCTGGTGCTGTCAGCACATCAAAGCTTACACAAATACTTAACAATGCTGATTCAGACAGAGTAAAGCAGCTTGCATCGCCGAAGAATACAGTTACTGTTAGTGCTTCTCAAGCAGCAAGGATAAAGTCTATGCTTAACTTTGGTTATACGCAAGCCGAAGTAGCTGAAGCAACTGGACTTTCTGTATCAACTGTCAACAAATATTTATAGAAAGGAGAATAAGGGAATGAGAAATTCAAAAGACGGCGGATCTCTGAAGTTAGCTACACAAAGTCCTACTGATTCCAAAGATACATTGCATATCTGGATCACAACAGTAGACAACCCCTTTGATCCTTTTGATGACTTCGACAATTGGTACAGATTCGACGAGTCCAAAGGCTATTGCACTTCAGGGTATTTGGCGAGATACTTTGATGTTGATACATCGGACATGAGTGACGAAACATATGAAGCACTCTTATCGATTGCTATTGACAAGATTCTCAAGAATGATTTTATGGGACAGTATTTCAAAGTAACTCGTGTTAATGGTGAAACCAAGCCAAAGATTCATAGTAACAAGTAAACAATTGCTGAGATTCGAACGTTTTAGAGCTTTCGCAAGCACGAAGGACTCACTATAGCGTTCGCACGTCTCAGCAAGCACCCCGGGGGGGGTCGTCAAAATAGCACCCCCTTCGTCAT
>OGLB01000310.1_pt1 | contig 28934 bp, 23 predicted proteins | sample 1572551 | NCBI WGS metagenome assembly OGLB01 (sample SAMEA2582003, study PRJEB24529) | metagenome | biome: Human gut stool | place: China | collected 2011
TCCTCACGAACGTCACTTAAAGCCAACAACTGCCACAACCACTTGAAACTCAAAATAAAAGCCCAAATCTGCTATTTTTTGCTTTTTTAGTCATTCTTTTTCCGAAAAATCAATGTTTTGCTTAGTTTTTCACTTTGCTCAACTGTATAGATAAGTATATGACACAAGAAAAGGACATAGAACTGATGTTTCGGCGGCACTATGAGAAGATGTACAATCTGGCCAGATACATTCTCTCGGATGACGACGAGAGCAAGGATGTGGTGAGCGAAGTGTTCACGCAGATTCTTGCTGATGATGTAGTCCTGTTGCCTGAGAGCGAGGAAGGTTATCTGATGCGGAGTGTGCGCAACCGCTGTCTCAATCAGATTGCTCACAAGAGCGTGAAGGAAAGAGTGGCGAAGCTACTGTTGGATGATGCCGACGTGATTCTTTCTGAAGACACCGACGAGCGTCTCGAACAACTGCTGCTCCTCATCGACGACCTTGAGCCTCCCATCCGTAAGCTAATCTTCCGCCTGCGCTATCTGCAAGACAAGTCGTATCAGGAGGTGGCAGACGAGGTGGGAGTAAGCAAAGTGACGGTGTTCAACCATCTCTCTAAGGCAATGGACTGGATTAAGAAACAAATTAAATGAGCAAAACAATGAGTACGATGAACAAAGACGAAAAGCGGTTGATGCTCTTCGATATGCAGGAGCATCCCAAGAAATATACCGACGAGCAGGTGGAACGCTTGCTTGCCGACGAAGAAGCGCAGGAGTTTCTACGCGACTTGGCTATGGCGAGAATGGCCGGCAAGAAAGCCACGCCAAAGAAGGTGGATGTGGACAAGGCCTGGAAGGAGTTTTCGGAAAAGCACAATAAGGCTAAGTCTATTAGCAACGGAGCAAACACTCCTTACCGCAACAGAATGCAGATTGCAGCCTCTATCATTGGCATCATCTTCCTCTCGGGCGTAGCCTTGGCTGCCGTGCATAACGGCTGGTTCAAGTTCGCGGTTTCTGACAAAGTTGCGGACAATAAAGTCGTGGCAGAACAGACAGACAAGTCTGGTCTGTCAGCAGACGACAGCCTTAAAGCCGTGACTGCAGAGCCAAAGGACTCGCTCGACATGAAGCCCGTTGTGTTCGACAATGCCGAGTTGGGAACGATACTTACGCAGATAGCAGACTTCTATCACGTTAAGGTGAGGTATGACAACGCCGACACACAGCATGTGCGTCTCTTCTTCAACTGGAACAAGACGAAGACATTGGAGCAGAACCTGGCGATTCTGAATGCTTTCGACCGCATACAGATAGAGTATACCGAAGGAGATTTGGTAGTAAAATAAGAACGGAGGACGTATTATGAAAAACATATTTAAGCCAACGCCCGACAGCAGCAATACCATCTGCCTGCTTCTTTTCTTTCTGCTGTCTTTCTTCCAGCAGTCTTACGCCCAGCGCATCACCCGACAATATAATAATGTGTCGTTCTCTGAGGCGTTGAAGGACCTGAATGCCCGTCAGCATAAGTACACCATCAACTTTGTGTACGACGAGTTGGAGGACTTCAAGGTGACAAAGAGCATACGCAACATGAGTGTTCCAAATGCCATCATGCAACTCATTGGCTTCTACCCTATCAGAATGACGCAGGTAGAGGACAACATTATGGTGGAATGTACGCAGAAGTCAACGCTTCGATATAAGGGACGCATTGTTGACGAGCGAGGCAATGCTGCCGAATACGCCACAATAGCCTTGCTGTCGCCCATCGATTCCACCATCGTAGGTCAGGGCGTGAGTAATGAGAACGGCTACTTTGTCATTCCTTCCAACTACAGAAAGGTGTTAGCCCGTATCACATACATTGGCTATAAGACCGTAAACCGTATATTCAATAATACGGAGATGGGCATCATCAGGCTGCAACCCAAGACCATGACGGTTAAAGGTGTTGTAGTGAAGGGCAAAAGAAATACAGTGAAAGTAGGATTGAACAAGATAACCGTGGATGTAGCACATTCCTATTTGCAGTATATGGGAAAAGTAACCGATGTGCTCGGCATGATTCCAGGGTTAACCTCCGACTTGCAGTTGTTAGAAGGTGGAACTCCAACATTTGTTCTCAACGGAAGACCCGTAAGTATGGCTGAGCTTAAAGCCATACCTGCGTCGCAGATAAACAAGATTGTGGTTGATTCAAATCCAACAGTAGAATATAGCACCAGCAATAAGGGCGTTGTGTACATAACCACCAAAACAGCATTGGGCAATACGCTGTCTACAGAGTTAAGCAACACGTCTATTTTTGCCAGAAACTATGTGGATATGGCAAATGTGTCCATAAACGAGAAATACAAGAAGGTGAGCAATATCCTTACGGCAGGGTTTTCGTATTTAAGTACAACACAGATAGACAAAACCACAGAGACTGTATTCTTGCCACAAAAAGCCATAGAGAGCGCAAAGGAGAGACATACGATAGGAAACGCTCGTACGTTCGAATGGTTCTATTCGATGAACTGTGAAATCAGCCGACAACAGTCGTTCGGCTTTCAATATACGGGCAACATAGGCAACACGCATATAAAAGAACCTACTTGGCATACTATGAATGGAACCGAAATGACGTTCAATCAGAAGAAGCGAGGAGCTGACTATCTGCATAGTGCCAGCGTGAACTATAGAAACGAAATCGACTCTACACGCACACTCTCTATTATAGCCGATTACGCACAGAACCACTCCGATGAGACAGGATTGGCTGCCACTGTTCCTGCTGTCGCTACAGCAAGTGAGGGGAAATATCACATCGGAGGTACACGCCTATCATACAACAGTCGTCGCAAGTGGGCTAACGTGTCAATGGGGCTTTTCTTTTCGACTATGAACAATAAAGGCAATTATGCCTACAATGCGGATGTAGAGACATACGATACTCACGAGAGTCTGTATGGTGCATATTTGTCACTTTCGAGACAATTCAGCAGCTTTTATTTGCAAGGTGGCTTGCGCATGGAAGCCGACCGTAGAAAGTTGGAGACCGGCGTGTCTGGAACGTTCACCGACTCTACAGAATGGAAACTGTTCCCCAACTTGGTAGCAAAGAAGCAACTGACAGCCAAATCTTCTGTGAGCTTATCCGTAGGACAGACCATCGGACGCCCTTCGTTTTCCAACTTGAATCCCGGACTCTACTATTATGATGCCGTCTCATATAAGGTAGGAAACCCACAGCTGAAGCCAAATGTAACAACCAACATAAAGCTCAGCTATAACTATGGCAACTTGTTGGCATCAGTAGCCTACAACAGAAGTAAAGACAGAATAGTAGATCTGCCGTTCTGGACAGAAACGTCGGTTGACAATAAGAACATCAAGTTTATGCCTGTGAACTTTAACAAGTCAGAGAACATTGTGGCTACCGCTTTATATAACTTTTCGATAGGTCCGGTCCAGGTAGATCTGACTGGTTCATTCGTCCAGCCCTTTGTCAAGGCAAACTATTTAGGAGAAGAACACTCATGGAACAAAGCTTCTTGGGATATTAATGCAAATGCGCAGTGGCCATTGAACAACCATTCAATTTTAGTATTCGATGCTTATTTCGACAGTGGCGGCACAAGTACGTTGTTCGACCATAAGAGTTGGTGGACTATGGATCTTGTCTATATACTTCGCATAATGAAGGGCAAGCTGAACTTGACGGTTGCTGCTAATGACATATTCCATACCGACAGGTCAAACAACTGGACAATGAAATATAACAACATACGGACAACAATGGATACCAGTGGCGACACTCAACGCCTGGTAGTGAAATTGAGCTACAATTTTGGCACGTTGAAACTGGACAGCACTAAGAAATCAGCTTCAAAGGATTTCCTGAACAGATTGTGACAAGCGGCTTCCTGTTCACAGACCCCCGCTATAAAATATCGCAGCCCGAAATCAAGCCAGCGTACACCACATGGTGACGACGAACGGCACGGTGAAGTCGGTGACGAAGCCGTGGTAGATGCTGAGTGCGACGTAGCGCTGACCAACGGTCTGCGTGATGATGGGCAGTGTGGTGTCCATTGTCGTTGCACCGCCAGACGAGATAGGAGCCAGCGGACCGAACCACTTGGCGAGCAGCGGAGTTAGCAAAAGCGTAATCATCTCGCGTATGATGTTAGCCAGCAGAGCTATGGTGCCGAGTTCGGCACCGCGATACTCGGTGATGAAGATGCTCGAGAGCGAGTAGTAGGCAAAGCCACTGTCTACAGCCAGACAGTCGGTGAGCTGACGGTGATGGAGCAAGGAGCACACATCGTTGTTCATCAAGAAGAATGCCGCCATCGCTCCCATCCACGAACCGAGTATTGTGGCTACAGGCAGCAAAGCCAAGCGCGGATTCAGGCTCTTTATCTCGCTCTTCATGTCAGGATTGAGACCTATGCTTATACCTACGCAGAGCAGCAATGCGCAGAGCGCCACGAAGCTTGTGCCGCTGCTCAGCATCCACTCGGGCATACTGCCGCTGCGTCCTGCCAGCACGCCGAGCACGAAGAACGCCACTACTATCAGACTACCTTTCATCGTTTCTCTCCTCCTTTCATGCTTTTCCACAACACCCAAGCCAGCACACAGCTGCCAAGCGTTGCGCTCACCGACAACACCATTGCCTCTACGCCCAACGTGGGCAGTGCGGCGATAAGCTGCTTGTTGCTGCCCACCTCAAGACCGAGCATGAAGAGCAGCAGCCATATCAGCCACGTCGTTACGCGTCCGTTCAACGCACCTATCACGCCGACCTTTGAAGCCAGACGGGTACGCAGGGTATAACCCAAGGCTATACCGAGAAATATAAACAGTATTACTATAAACATTACTTTTGATGCATTAAGAGTTTGTGCGAAGTTACGACATTTCGGGCAGACTGCAAAGAAAAGAACTGAAAGTCTTTTGGCTTTCAGAATATTATACGGGAAGCCTAACGGCAAAACCTTTGCAATAACGCCACTTTCGATTTTTACAAATATTTGCAAGTGGTTCGCTTTTTACAAATAAAGGTTCGCTTTTTATAAACGCTTTGTCTGATATAAGCCGTAACTTTGCAAAATAAAAGTTAGGAGGTATGGGCATCTTGCCCATACCACGCAGCCTAAAAAGTAAAAGAGTTTTAAAAAAGAATATATAAACAATTTAAACAATACAACTATTATGGCAAACGAAAAGAAATTCAGAGTAGAAGCCGACCTCTTGGGAGAACTTCAGGTTCCTGCTGACGCACTCTACGGCGTGCAGACTCAGCGCGGTATCAACAACTATCATATCTCGCGCAAGACGATGAGCGACTACCCCGATTTCATCATCGCCAACGCATACGTGAAGCTGGCAGCAGCGCAGACCAATCACTCGCTCGGCGTTATCAACGACGAGATCTCGAGTGCGATATCTGAGGCTTGCCGCGAGATTATCGACGGCAAGTGGCACGAGAACTTCCCTATCGACATGATTCAGGGCGGCGCAGGCACATCAGTTAACATGAACGTCAACGAGGTTATCGCCAACCGCGCACTCGAAATCATGGGTCACGAGAAGGGCGAATACCAGTACTGCTCGCCTAACGACCACGTCAACTGCGGTCAGAGCACCAACGACGCCTACCCGACATCTATCCGTCTGGCACTCATTCGCATGAACATCCACCTCGTTGGCGCACTCACCGGACTCATCAGCGCGTTCCGCTACAAGGCAGAGGAGTATAACGACACTATCAAGATGGGTCGTACACAGTTGCAGGACGCTGTGCCTATGACAATCGGTCAGGAGTTCAACGCATACGCCAACAACCTTGAGGAGGAGATTCTCAACCTCGAGCGCAACGTGAAGCTGCTGCACGAGATTAACATGGGCGGCACAGCCATCGGTACCGGTCTGAACGCCGTTCCGGGCTTCGCAAAGCTCTGCGCTGCCAACCTCAGCAAGCTCACCGGCGAGAACTTCGTATCGGCAAGCGACCTCGTAGAGGCTACACCCGACACCGGTGCATACGTAAGCTATTCATCAGCATTGAAGCGTTTGGCTATCAAACTCTCAAAGATCTGCAACGACCTACGTCTCATGGCTTCCGGTCCGCGCTGCGGCTTGAACGAGATCAACCTTCCGCCGAAGGCTCCTGGTTCTTCAATCATGCCGGGCAAGGTGAACCCTGTCATCCCAGAGGTTACAAACCAGGTATGCTTCAAGGTTATCGGCAACGACACCACAGTTTGCTTCGCAGCCGAGGCTGGTCAGCTCGAGCTGAACGTGATGGAGCCAATCATCACAGCGAGCCTCTTCGAGAGCCTCACATGGCTGAAGAACGCCATCGAGACACTCACCGAGGAGTGCGTTCTCGGCATCACCGTCAACAAAGAGCGTTGCTACGAGATGGTGAAGAACAGCATCGGCATCGTTACAGCCCTCAACCCCATCATCGGCTACAAGGCAAGCTCGAAGGTGGCAAAGGAAGCTCACGCTACGGGTCGCTCCGTGTACGACATCGTTATCGAGCAGGGCTTGATGAGCAAGGAAGAACTCGACAAGGCACTCGACCCGAAGGAGATGCTCCACTCGCACAAGTTCTCTTTGAAATAAAGCAATAAGGTAGGAGGGTATGGCATCCTGCCATACCCACGCACCCTTCTACGCAGCCCTCGTAGGAGGGTATGGCATCCTGCCATACCCACGCAACCCTCTACGCAACCCTCGTAGGAGGGTATGGCATCCTGTCATACCCACGCAACCTTCTACGCAGCCCTCATAGGAGGTATGGGCATCTTGCCCATACCACGCCACCACAAAACATTCAAAAGCAGAGAGCTAATAATAAATAGACAAGTAAACCTGTAAGCGAAACCATCTTTCAAACAAATGGTTTCTGCTTACAGGTTTTTTTTATAATTTTGCACTACATCAATCAAAAGAAGACATATTCGATGAAAGTATACAACTTGGAAGAGTTTGCCACCAAATATAAGCTGAAGGATATATATGGAGCATACGCCGCCCACTTCTCCGTGAACGGAGAAGAGAGCGACAGCTTTTCCGGCTTTGACACATCCGAATACAACATATTTCATTGTATGGCGGAAGAGCGCACCCTGTTCACCAAACTACTCTTGGTGCATGAGGGTTGCTGCCGTATGCGCCTATTGGAAGACAACGCAGAGCAGAGCATACAGCTCTCAGCTCACAATCTGCTGATAACCACGCCACACGAAGTGGCACACATCGAACAGCTGTCTACCGACTTCAAGGCGGAAGCGATACTCGTCGACGAGAACTTCGCCAAACAGGTGCAACGCTACCAGCTCGACGACACAAAATACAAGAGCATAGCAGACATCTTCCACTTCGTGCGCGACATCGTGCGCCACCAGCATATCAACAAAGTAGAGATGATACGCAGTATGTTCAACGTGCTGAAGCTCATCATCGACGAGCTGCCCTACGAGCAGTGCTCCGTAACGCGCGACCTCGGACACAAGAAAGAGGTGTACGAGGTTTTCCTACACCACCTCTACCGCAACTATCGCAAAGAACGTCAGATACGCTTCTACGCTGACCTGATGAACGTGTCAACGGCTTATCTCTCGCGACTCGTAAAGGAGATAAGCGGATCGACCATAAACGAACACGCCACATCGCTCGTCTACAAGGAGATATGCAACCTGCTCACGCAGACCGATATGACGATGGGCGAGATAGCCGACCATCTCAACTTCAGCGACCAGAGTGCCATGACCAACTTCTTCAAGCAGCGCTCCGGCATGACACCACTCGCCTACCGCAACAAATAAAAGTAAAAAAGTAAAAGAGTAAAAAAGTAAAAAGTAGGAGGTATGGGCATCTTGCCCATACCACGCAGCCACAAAACATTTAAGAGTAAAAAGGTAAAAGCGTAAGCAGGATAACATATGAAAACACAACCAACCAAAGAACACGAACCTTCCGCCACAGCAAAGGCTGCATCGGTGAGCGACATGACCGTCGGATCGCCACTGCGCCAAATCACGAAGTTCGCACTGCCATTGATACTTGGCTACATCCTTCAGCAGATGTACCTCGTCATCGATGCCGTCATCGTAGGCAGATGGATTGGTGTAGAAGCATTGGCAGCCGTGGGCGCATCCACCTCCATCACCTTCCTCGTTATGGGCTTCTGCAACGGAGCCTGCGCAGGCTTCGCCATACCCGTAGCGCAAGCGTTCGGGGCGAAGGACTACCGCAAGATGCGCATCTACGTAGCCAACGCTGTTAGAGTGTCAGCTGTCATAGCCACGGTGATAATGGTGCTTTCGCTGATGTCCTGCCACCGCATCCTGCAGATGGTGAACACCCCGACCGACATCTTCCACGATGCCTATACGTTCCTCATGCTACAGTTCGCAGCCATACCGCTCACGTTCGGCTTCAACCTCCTCTCCAGTCAGATACGCGCACTCGGCAACTCGCGCCAGCCGTTCTACTTCCTCATCACTTCTGCCCTCGTGAACATCCTGCTTGACGTTGTGCTCATACTCTTCTGTGGCATGGGCGTAGCAGGAGCCGGCATAGCCACATGGCTCTCGCAATCTGTATCCGTAGCATTGTGTATATGGTATATACGCAAGCACATGCAACTGCTCATTCCGCAAGGCGACGAACGTCGCTACGACAACCGCCGCACGAGCATACTGCTCAACAACGGTGTGCCGATGGGCTTGCAGTTCTCCATCACCGGCATTGGCATCATCATGCTACAGAGCGCCAACAACGCTCTCGGCACTACATGCGTAGCAGCCTTCACCGCCTCGCTCCGCATAAAGTATCTCTTCACCTGCGTCTTCGAGAACATCGGCGTAGCAATGGCTACCTACTGCGGACAGAACCTCGGAGCACAGCGCATGGACCGCGTAACGCGCGGCGTGAAGGATGCCATCTGCCTCATGCTCGCCTACTTCGTCTTCACCTTCGTCGTGATATATCCCTCTGCCGACTATATGATGCAGCTCTTCGTAGACAGCGGCGAGGCCGCCGTGGTGAGCAACGCTGCGCAGTACATGCGCATCAACAACTACTTCTACCCCACCCTCGGACTGCTCACCATTCTGCGCTACTCCATCCAGGGACTCGGCTTCAGCAACCTCTCCATGCTCAGCGGCGTGATGGAGATGATAGCACGCTGCGGTGTCAGCCTTTGGCTCGTGCCAGCTATCGCCTGGACCGGTGTCTGCTTCGGCGACCCTGTAGCATGGATTATGGCAGACCTGTTCCTTATTCCGGCATTTCTGTGGGTGCAGCATAGACTGAAAGCCAAGCTATAATATTGCACTACTAATGCTATACAATTGGTGGAGAAAGACCTCATTATGACCACAGCTCCAAAGCATATAGAAATGAGCGACCCGATATTGGCGTTGTGGCAGAAAAAAATGGTTGTGGCAACTATCGAAGAGAATGTGTCGCACACTGGACAAAACTCTTTGCTACCGATGAGGTTGTTTATACCGAACCCATCATTCAGAACTTCCTTTCGTTCATTAACCACATGTCGTGCAGCGCAGATACATACGTTTCACTTGGTGGCTCCAATGGATGTGCTGACCAACTTACGAATTGGGACGGAACACAGAAGTTGGGGTTAGGAGCACCATCAAAAAAGAAACCACAAGGTTTATCCAGATAATGACAATGAGAGGCGATTTGTGGCGTTGGTTACTACAAATCGCCTCAAATTACAGAAATGTGATGCTAGAAGTAAAGATTTCCAATGATTTATTCTTTCGTCTGAATAAGATTTTCTACTTTTGTAGTCAATAATTGACAATTCTATCAAAAGAAAGTCTATTGGTTTAATCTAACCTCTGAGCAATAACATTGGAAGATAATACCAAACAGCCTTTAACGGCTGACGCTTCATTGTATAATGGGCTGCCTACCGACACAGGCTCATCGTGTCCAAGTGCAAGACTTACCTCTTGTACGCCCTCCATCTCGAAGAACAAAGGTGGGGTGTCGGTAGAGAATGTGCCTAATGCAAACAGACAATGGTTTGTTCTGCGAGTTTCGTATGGTCGTATCGTTAAGGCAAAGGCGTTCATCGAAGCCAAGGGCATGGAATGTTACGTTCCGTTGCGCTGCAAGGAGGTAAGGAAACAAGGAAAGCGGCGCATCATCACAGAACCGCTTCTCCCTTCCTTCGTGTTTGTCCGAGACACAAAAGACCAAGTGGATGCTTTGCTCTATGACGGGAAGAGCAACCCCACCGAAGGCAAGTCCTTGTTGAGTTACTACTACGACCATACCATCCAGTGTCAAGACCACCCTGACCGCAATCCTCCCCTCACCATCCGCAGCGAGGCGATGAACAACTTCATCCGTCTCACCTCCATCGAGAATCCCCACATCATCCCCGTTACGTCTCCCAACATCCAATACAAGATGGGCGACCATGTCGTCGTCACCGATGGCGACTTCAAGGGAATCCATGGGAGAGTGACAAGGATAGATGGTCAGCAAAGGGTGGTTGTGGAATTGTTTGACGGATGCTTGGTGGCCACGGCGTATGTGCCCGCTCCTCGGCAAGGCAACACCTTCGCAATACAAGTGCCCTAACCGCGAGATAGTATCGAGGGAAGAAACGAGGAGGAGAATTGAAATGTTGGATACACTATAACGATCAATATCGGTTAATCTAGAATAACACAAACAGCAAATAATAAAAATACAGCAACATAACTATGAAACCTTCAGAATCGGCAATTTATTCTTTTTATATTCCTAGAACAACATATCATGATGAGGAGTATAAAGCCTTTATAATAAATGGGACCTTTCATGTATTAAGTAATGATGGTGATTATATAAAACGGAATTTTGATAGAAACAACGATAGGTGTACGTCTCTTGATGAAGTAATAGTTGTCGGCTTCAAAAAAAACGATAGTTGCTTTCGTTTATGCAATACAGATTATGACATTAATTATTATGACGAAATCTACGTAATAAATAAAGATAACAAAGTTATATATTCAACGGAAAACAAAGATTTGTTTGGGTTCTATCGAATCGACACTAAATCCCTTATAATAGGCTATACTTATGAGAAACACGAAGGTGTTGCTGAACCTCAGATATTCAGGGGGAATCTAATATTGGACAACCAATTAACTACTAATAAATTTATCGGCCGCCATGACTATCACTATATGTTGTTCCAAAAATCGCCCAATGAATATTTCATCTACGATGAAGAATACTCTGAGGTAATAGATACTTTTGAGGATGTAGATTTTGTAAGAATAACGAAATGGGATTATCCATACAATTTCGTCTATAAAAAACATGGTGAGAGCGCATTGCGTATTATTTTTGGAAAAGATGAAGAGACTTTCCCGATAGACCACAACATCACGTGTCCTGATTGGAGTCAAATACAGTGTATTAGTAGTAAGAAGACTCTAATTTTGCATTATTGGGATCCTTTACTAGAAGATTGCAGTATAATACATAGCCAACATGGTTTTACGCTGATGTTAGAGCAAACGAACAATAGTAAGAACGCAATAAAGATAAGTACTTTTCAAAAACCGATATGTAAAGGCAAGATAGTGTCATTTAGAGATCCTTTGATTTTATTTACAGACCAACAAAATCGCAAATATGTTTATGATAAATCAGGTATCCTTAAAGGAGAATCATGGAATAAAGAAGAAAATTTTATTCGTACAGAATGTAATACAGAAAGCCATGAAACTATAGGCTATTATGACAACGAACTGACTAGAATTGGATTGTTAAGATGCGATGATTTAAAATGGGTAATTCCTGCGCTTTATAAATCAATAATTGATGAAGAAATATGTTGGGAGAAAAAAAATAATGAAGATAATTATTATGATTGTGATACAAAGTATTATATTACTCGTATAAATCTCCCTGCAAATGAAGAGGAAACCGAATCTGAATATAAAGATGGAGTTAAAGAATATTATGGTATTTTTAAAGGATGTGACTGCCTTCTGCCGTGTTCCTACAAAAACATAGAAAAATTATATATAAAAAAGCGTACCTTTCTGCTGCTTGAAGACTACAATGGATATAAAGGCCTTTTCTATGATGATAGAATTTTCGAGCCTTGTCTGTATGTGGATGTTGAATCGAATGCTTACTATATTATACTTAGGGCGATGCGATACACTTTCACAAAAGTTTATTATATTGACGATGCGGTTAATCTTCTTGCTGATGGATTTTTTGATTCAGCAAAATGTGTTAGTTATTCATGTGAGCGAAGAATCTCATGTTTAGATTTTCCAGAAAAAAGTTGGAATCGAAACGAAAGGGCACTTTATGTTGAAAACAAAGAACATCATTATGGCCTCTTTGTTGATGGTGAAATGGTTCTCGAATGTTTATACGATGAAATTGCAGTTTTAGACGCAGGATATAGGGAAGATTGTAAAGACGCAGATGGCAATTCAACATTTATAATGTGGTTCTTGGTGCGTATAGAAAATAAGGTTGGAATTTGTGATAGCATGGGAGAGATACGAACATCTCTAAATTACTCTACAGTTGACGTTGATAGCTATGGAAATAATTTTGTTCTATTGTTAGACGGGATTGCTTATACAGCAGATAAGAAAATGGTAAAAATATGTAGGAACAAAGAATATACATATAGAGGATTTCTTAATTCAAGAGCCATCATTTTTTCTAATGAAGATGGGACAAAATTCTGTATTTATGACTATAAAGGCAGCAAGTTAAAAAGCCAGATTTTCAAATCTGATGGTTCTAAAATTACAGAAGATAATATTGATTGCAAAGGCATATTTGTGTATGTTGCTTCCTCTGAGGATGAAAACGAATGTAATTTTTCAGAAATTGAAAAAGTTTTCTCAATTACGAGGAATGAGGTCGTTGAAAATCCATATTATCAGGATGAAGCCGATGAGCCATATTATCCAGATGATTGGGATTATGACCGTGATACTTATTATGCATTAGGTGGAACAGATTACGAGAAATTTAAAGAAAATGGAGGCAATCTTGATGATATGATGGATGGTATAGGACTATAGATTATCATGCAAGAGCTAATAGAAAATACTCTTTAGGAATAGAAATATAGTGTTCTTCCGTTTTCCTCGTTGATAATACTATGATGTTTCGTCATGCATGCCCAAAAGGAGCAAGTCAAAGCATGCTCCTACATCAGAAGAGTATCAATCAGACACTTTTGAAGCTAACAGAGTTATCATATCAGAACAGAAAGATGGGCTAGCAAGATTTGTAGGCCTACAAAATTACAAAAAAAGAAAAAAGATAGAATTGTCAAGTATAATACCTGTACAAGGAAAAGCGTATTATGACATTTTCTCTTCAAAAATTGATAAAATCACTTTTCAAACATCATTATTTTAAAACTCATGCTCGAACTCGAACTACAACAATACCTCCTCCACGAGTACCCACAAGAGAATGCTCGCTGTGAATGGAAGGAATTTAAAAATTTGAAGAACTCGTTCTGTGGGGACGAGAAAAATGATGTTATATCCTACGTGTCGGCTATCGCCAACATGGAGGGAGGGCATCTTGTGATTGGCGTAAAGGATCAGACGCTTGAAATTGTCGGAACTGACATTTCAAGACTTACTTTTAATGGCCAACCTGCAAACACGCAGTCGGCAACGTTCAAACTCACGGAGCAATGCACTTATTTATCATCAGAGGGTCTAAGCATCGAAGAATTTGTAACTGATGACACAAACAAGCGAGTATGGATAATCCACATTCCTAAGCATCAGCCTCGTCGTCCTGTACTTGCTCACAAGAAGGCATGGCAGCGGATAGAAGATTCTTTGGTGGAGTTGACGCAAGAGAGGATGGCTGTCATTCTTGAAGAACCTATCTACACCGCCAAAGACTGGTCTGCAGAAATTGTACCTGATGCCACAATAGATGATTTAGACGAAGTTGCTGTTGCCAAGGCTCGCATGATGTTTAAGAAAGTGCACAGCCGCATACCTGCGGAAGAAGTGAACGCTTGGAACGTTCAGACATTCCTCGGCAAGTGCGGTCTGATACGGAATGGTGGTATTACTCGTGCTGCCATTATATTGCTTGGCAAATACGAATCAGCCTTCAAGTTGCGTCCTGCTGTGACACAGGTAACATGGACGCGTCGTGATGCAAATCAAGACGTTGTTGACTATGAGCACTTCACCGTTCCATTCATATTAACGGTGGACGAAATTCTCTCAAAGATAGAAAACCTGACTTTGAGAGAAATGCCTGGCGGTACGCTGTTCCCGGATACAATGAAGCAGTATGATGATTATACAATTCGTGAGGCTCTTCATAACTGCATCGCCCATCAGGATTATGAACTTCAACAACGAATCAATTTCGTGGAGAATTCTGGCTACCTGTATTATTCCAACGCTGGCACATTCATTCCAGGCACTTTGGAGAATGCTTTGAGAAACGAAGAGCCTCAGACGCATTTCCGCAATGAATGTTTGTGCAGAGCTATGGTTGACTTCAATATGATTGATACAGTAAGCCGAGGCATTAAGAAGATGTTCAGCGAGCAATGGCGTAGACATTTCCCGATGCCTGACTACGAGATTGACCCAATTAAGAAGAAAGTCGTTGTTCGTATCTATGGTAATGAAATCAATAAGCGATACACTGATTTACTGAAGACAAACGACACTCTTTCTCTATGGGATTGCATCTCACTCGACGCTATACAGAAAGGCAGAACCATTCATGAAGACGTTGCCCAAGATTTGCTCAGACGTGGACTGATAGAAGGTGAGACTCCGCATTACAGCATTTCTCTTAGCATTGCAAAGAACACGCACCAACTGCCTTCTTACACCAAGACAAAAGGATTGGATAAGACTAAATTGCGCCAGATGGTTCTTCAATATCTAAGTAACGCTGGTGAGGAAGGTGCTAAGAGAGACAGTATCTACGAATATTTGAAGGATGTGCTTCCTCAGAATAAGACGGAAGAGCAAAAACTTCGTTATGTAGGTAGATTGTTAGTGGAAATGAACGAAGAAAATTCAATAGATAGAATCGGACTAAGATGGATTTTGAAATAGGAACGGTCGGATGGGGACAAATCCGACCGGAAACTGACCGAAATCCATAAATCCGACCGAAATCCGACTAATATTAACTATGGAAATAGGTAGAAACGAATGATTCCGTCATAATTATAGCGAAGTTTCGACGAAATTTATAGAGAAATCAACCGATTATAGCGAAATCCGACAGACGAACCGAGCATTTCGGTCGAACTTAAAATACAAAAGATATGTTATTAGGAAACAAGATAAAGGAATTAAGAGACAAACATGAAGTACTGCAACGTCAACTGGCAGCATATTTGGAGATAGACACCCCCATGTTCAGTAAGATAGAACGTGGCGACCGCAAGGCAAAGCGTAGCCAAGTTATTCTGTTGGCAAAGTATTTCCATATAGACGAAAAAGAAATGCTTACCCTGTGGCTTGCTGATAAGGTTCTGGATGCTTTGGAAGGTGAAGAAGAGCTGTGCCTTGATGCACTTGATACTGCAAAATTCGAATTAATGAATAATGATTAGAAATGTACAAGCAAATGACATACCATATAAGAAGAGTTCTTGAATACAGTGAGTTTTTTCAAGGAGAAGCCCCCATTGATATAGTAGCAACACTAAAACAGTTTAATCGCAATGAACTGGTTCGAATGGCAGCCATTCTAAGTCTTCATTATGGAAACATGTATATTCCTGATAATGAACGCACTATCTTTTCCGAGAGTAGCAAGAAACATATTCCCAATATAAATAATTTATTTCAGTCTTACTATAAAAGAACAGGAATAAGCCCCAATGAAAAAGTACAAATTCTTACTTTTCGCACCGGGTTAGAGCTTTGGCGTCAAATTTTTGCAATACACGCAGCAGATTTTAAAGATAATATAGAAGAGTGTGATATTGAGTTTGCTCTTTTTAAGGTAATTCTAGCATTGAATGAGAAAATTACAAGTTTTAATAGAAGGACGGAAATGTACAGACTCGATGAACTAATGTTTCTAAATGGCTTTCTTACCAATGATACAAATAACTACTCTTTGAAAACAGTTCTTCAACCACAGATTTATTATTTTCGATTATTAGTTGATTATATACCATCTAATGATGTGTTGAGTAAGGCGACAATAACTCTTTTTAATAATTGGGGCATTAATAATTGGCAACAATACTATGCAACTATAATTTGGTTAGCTTATGAAACAGATAAGTATTACAAAGATAACCAGAATGGTCTTCCTATTATATCATTGGAGAAAATGGAACTTAATGATAAGACGGGATTATTTTCTTCCTCTCTTGTAAAAAAACTTAGCATCAATGAAGATGAATACATTCCATTCTTAGATGAAGAAAGTCAATCAAAGGAAGAATGGAATATTGATTACAGACGATTTCGCTCAAAACCATTTGTGAAATTGAAAAATGGGGCTGGCTATTTAATTATAAACAACCAACTTCTTTGTGAACGTTTATTCAACAGCTTATACTTTGACTTTATTCCCCTTATTAATGGAAAGAAAGGAAGTTGTGGATTTTTCAATTATAACAAGGATTTTGTAGAAAAAATACTATTCCGTCAAACATTTTTTAATTGTCTGCCAACAAATAGTTTTTCATTTCCTATTCGAAATTCACAAGAGACTTCTGAAAGACCTAATGAGCCAGATTTCTATGCTCGTACAAAACGCGCAGAATTGATAATTGTAGAATGTAAGGCTATTAAAATGAATGGCGAATGTAGAGATGATGGAGATTACATTCGCTTACTTGATGAGTTACAGGAAAAGATAGTCCTTAAAACTCGGAATCTCGACAAAAGAAGAAAAAGAACTGGAGGACAACCAAAACCGATTGGAGTTGGTCAACTCATAAATCATATAGATTCTATAGAAGCAGATTCGTTCGAATGGGATAAGAATATTCCAGATGAAGTTTCTTATTATCCAATATTAGTATTTGAAGATGTAAGATTTCTTCAACCTGGATTACTTTCGATTTTGAATCGATGGTTTTATGAGAAAATTGAAGAAATGACAGAAATGAAATTATCAGATATGGCTTGTAAGCCTATTATGCCCATATCTATAAACACACTTTATCTCTATGATAATTTTATTCGCCAAAAAGGACTTCCAAATATTATTAATACATTTCTTGACAAGAATGCTATATTTGATGAGTCAACCGGAAAATACGAAATTAAAGAACTCGCCGATTTTGATGGTTATCTAAGGCAAAATCCTTTCAATAAATCAAATGATGTGGCAAAATGGCTCAATAAAGCCATTAAGAAGCGTTATAACGTAAATACAATCATGGGGGCTAATGCCTCGCAACCGCAAAAAGCGCATTAATGAATGTTAATCATCCAAATAGGATGTAAGAAGCTTCACAAAAGGATTTTATAGGGATATTTCTCTTTAACAATCCTCGGGAACTTTATGGTATCAATTCTTCTTGATATTATAAAGTTCCTTTTGATTTACAGATACTTACAAAATGCTTACTGGTTCAAGCGTGGAGAACCTACCTGTTGTCCATTCCACAACTTGAGGCTCTCGCATTGCCTATTATAGTCGAACAGACAACGTCAGAGCCCACGCCGATATGATAATCCTACCCGTGAGGTCTGTGTACACAACCACGCACTGCCCCTATAAGGGTACAATGATGGCTTACAGAGAACCACACAGGAATGATATAATCACACCCGGGGCATCTACCGTTGCTAAGTTCAAGACTATAATGACTTTGAATTTGCGAGATTCCAAGCTGTCTCAAACAGAGCGTCAAGTAAACGCCTTAATTATGTCGTGCCTCTACCCACCCTTTCTCCTTTGTTTAAAGTATAAATACCCGTAAAAGGCTCGGCGTGAACTGAGGCATTAATCGATTGAAACTAAGTGTACGAATACACAAAGTCAATTAATCTGCACAAAATTAATATATTTCTACGAATAAAAAAAAGGAAATTCAAAAAAATACCTCAATAGGTATAAAATCGAGTTGATGAGGATATCTACCATATCTTCCTGATGATGAAGCCAAGAGCAGACGGCATCATCGTCTGGAAGATATGTTGCTAAATGATTTTATTTATTGATTATCAAGCTATTGTTGTCCAACACAACATGATGGGCAAAAGAAGTGGGAGGGAAAATTTGCGTTTCAAAAGCGGATATTCAATAAAAACGTTGGCGTTTAGAATAAAATACCATATCGTTTGCAGACGAACAAGAACCAAAAATATAATAAAAAGGTTTCAAAAACATGGTACAGACATCAAGCCAAAGCACTGTAAATAAGATAGAAATGAGGCTTAGAGGAAAAAGACGTGATTCGATAGTATATCATATTATATAGTTGTCATTTCTCAAGTTAGGGATTCTTTGGCACAATTGTATGAAATTCTTTAAACATGATATATATTAAACACCTTAATAATTAGGCTTTTGCCCTTGCAGGGCGTATGGGGATGTGGGGATATAATGTTTACCCAGGGCGCTGCCCTGGGCTATGTGATTGTTGGGCTTTCAGCCCGTCTTTGACCATACTGTCTGTTTTACCGGACAGCAATACTTCACAATATACACGCCATTTAAGGACGAGTGTGCATAGATATACAACTGTACGACATTACAATTTCCGCATCACTTGCCGCCATGCCGAGCGCAGCCCTGGTGAAAGCGGTTCGCAGCTAATCAAGTCAAGTGTCTGGCGCAGTTCATCAAGCAGTTCGGGCCAGTGGCGCATCTGCTCGTTGGCAAGCTTGATGCACTGCGCCCTTATTGCATACGGTGCTCGGGCGTCGGTTATACGCGCAAGGCAATTGTTTGGTTTCAGATTGAGAGAGACGGTGAGCGAGGAGGGTTTTCATATTTGCAAATCTACAACATTAAATTCAAACAGCAAAATCTTTTCGGAGAATTATTGCTGTTTGGGTTCTCAACAGATTGTTATACAAAAATCGAGTTGGTGAAAATATCTGCCATATCTTCCAACAACGACACATCTCACTGTGTATCAACAGAATAAAGGCTGGCAGATAAGCGCCGAAACGACTTATCTGCCAGCCTATCTCCCAGTCTATCAGCGAGCACTCGGAGATATCCATTTCTGTTTTTATCCCAACTGGCTTATAATTCGGAAATTTTATCTAAACTTGTAAGCAAAAACTGAAATTTATGATACCAACAGACTCAATGCTCGACGCAGCATTCCAGTGATTTCTGCAAGAAATGCGACATCAAATTGACAAATGCCGACTCTCTGCCCGATCTTGACGATATATGCACCTACGTGGTGAATGATATGATGTTTGGAAACTTCTAATAATACTAATTCCCGCATTGCCGGAATAAAACTCCGGCAGCACCGGAACAAAACTCCGGTAGCACCGGAACAACACTTCGGTGCCACCGGAACAACAAAAAGCAGTACCGGAACAACACTCCAGTTGTGCGGGAGTTTCGCAGTTTGTTGCCTATGCTTTAGGAAATTTTTACTTCGATTTTGCCTATGTTTTAGGGAAGTTTATGTCTGGTTTTGCCTATGTTTTAGGAAAGTTTTACTTCGGTTTTGCCTATGTTTTAGGAAAAAGTTGTATATTTGCAATACAAATTAACGATATAACTATTATGATACACAGATTATTAATCGAAGATTTGACCGAATGGGGCAAACGTAAGAACAGGAAACCTCTTGTATTACGCGGAGCACGACAAGTTGGAAAGACTACTCTTATTGACGAATTCAGCAAGCAGTACGACTGCTATATAAAGTTGAATCTTGAGCAAAGTAGCGATGCCAAGGCATTCGGCATATCAGACAATGTGGTTGAAATATTCCAGTATATATGTCTGCAAAAAAAAATTGTTGCAGACAAAAGCAAACGCACATTGCTGTTCATTGACGAGATACAAAACGAACCTAAAGCCGTAGGACTGCTCCGCTATTTCTATGAAGAAATGCCATGGCTGCACATCGTAGCTGCCGGGTCAAGGCTACAGACACTTATAAAGCAACGCATATCATTTCCGGTAGGACGTGTGGAATACATGTCGCTACGTCCATGTTCGTTCCTCGAATTTTTGAACGCTACAGCTAACGAACCTTTGGCAGAGATGATACGCCAGCTAAACGTCTCGCCTATCTACCACGATATGCTCATAGCCCTTTTCAACAAGTACACGCTCGTTGGAGGTATGCCAGAAGCTCTTGTAGAGTATGCCACAAATGAGGATGTCTCAAGGCTTTCGCCAATATACCGATCATTGCTTAACGGTTACAACGAGGATGTTGAGAAATATGCAAAGAACGCCAATCAAGTGAACGTGATACGCCACTTGCTTACACACGGATGGACAGAGGCTGGACAGACCATTACGTTCAACCGCTTCGGCGGCAGCAACTACACGAGTAAGGAGGTGCATGAGGCACTTGAAGTGCTGCAAAACGCATTCCTACTCAGTCTCGACTATCCAATAACAACAGTGAAGGCTCCAGCAATACCTGCACTTACACGACAACCCAAACTGATATGGCTCGACTCTGGAATAATGAATTTCTCGGTTGATATACAAACCGAATACTTACAGAACAGCTCGCTGCTTGATGTATGGAAAGGACATGCTGCAGAACAGATTGTAGCCCAAGAACTACGCATCGTGCTCGACCGCAACTACAGAAACGAACAGTATTTCTGGGTTAGAGACAAAAAGGGAACTACAGCCGAAGTTGATTTCGTATGGCAGCATAACGCCACTATAGTACCTATCGAGGTGAAGTCGGGCACCAATGCCCACCTTCGATCACTGCATTCGTTTATGGACACAACTGAAGCAACCGGCATCGCCGTTAGGATATGGCCCGGCAAATATAACATAGACGAAGTGACTACTCCAAACGGTAAAACTTTCCGACTAATAAACCTTCCTTTCTATTACATAGGAATGCTCGACAGGATACTTGACAAGAACTTATGAAAATCGTAGAACAATTCATTTGCGGCAAGCATACCTCGCCATGTCTCTCGTCGGAGAACTGATAAATAACTGGTAGACAACTGATAGATGGCTGGCAGATAACCCTGACCGAACAGCTATCTATCAGCCCTCAACTCTCTGATTTATAATGGACTATGCGTCTGCTGATATTTCTGACACATTTTTTCGTATACTTATTGTTTTTATGCACAGCACCATTAAAGTATATGGCAAATTCTCATTGTTTATTTCACAATACCTGTTTCTATCTCGTTTTCTAAATACGAGAACACATATACAGCCCCTTCATAGTATAAACCACAATGGCTTATGGAAACGCAACTCCTCAATCATGAACCTATAAATAGCGGAGGTCAGGAGATCATGACTCACAGGATATCTCGCTGTGCATCAGCCTATCTCCCATGCCATGTGTAAGCGTCTCCTTCTGTGAGCAATAGGAAACCCTTGCTTTGAAGAAAAATTTAACGGACTATTGATACTACGGAAAAATTGCTAAAAAGTGATAATTCCATGAGTTGTTTGATGGCGTTTTGAAAAACATGTGTTATCTTTGCACACGTTAGGTAACATGAGCATTCGCCTTAAGAAACTCATGCTAATAACGAGATAAAAAGTTTGGGACAATGCGTATTATTAACAATAGAAGAATGCGGTTTGCCTGGCTGCTGATGTTGGTGTATCTGCCAATGATGCTCGCCTTCACCTTCCACCACCACTCGGAGGCGGAGGGTAGTGCCGTTACATCTTATTGTTATGAATGTGCGCATCACATCCACCACGATGGACATCTCACAGCCGAGCAGAACTTCATGCACGAGTGCGTACTCTGCCAATTGCACAGTTTGCCATATGTGGTACCAAACATCGTTCACATAGCAGTGTTTATTGCTATGGTTCATATCGCCGTTGTCATGTCTTGCCCATTTGTCAAGACTCGCCAAGGCGATGTACATTCTACTCGTGCTCCACCTGTATTCCTATCTTTGTAGTTTTTTTGATGATTAATCAAAACCAAAATCGGCTATAGCTATATCCTGACGGGCGATTTAGCTTCCTTATGGTCGGTTTAGCCGATTGATTTTCAAAGATTTATGATGAAAAATAAGAAGCTGGTATATATTGTGCTTCCTCTTTTCATCAACTTGTTTCATGCGCTTACGGCAAGTGCCAAGGCTATGTCCTTACCTAAAGATTCGGTGAGGATTTCGGCTCAGGCAGACAGTGTCAAGCGGATGATGAGGGATGGTGTATCCCTAAAAGAAGTTGTAGTAAGCGGAAGCTCCAATAAAGAAATACAGATGAAGTCAGCCCTCAATGTGGTGAGGGCAAACCAAAAATTCATAGAGGAAAATTTCAGCGGTTCGCTGATGCAGACGCTGAGCCGATTGCCTGGTGTGCAGGCAATGAATGTAGGTTCGGGAGAGTCGAAGCCTGTAATTCGAGGCTTGGGCTTCAACCGTGTGTTGGTGGCAGAAAATGGCATCAAGCATGAGGGACAGCAATGGGGCGATGACCATGGTCTGGAGATAGACCAGTATGCCATCGACCAAGCTGAGGTCATCAAGGGGCCTGCCTCGCTCACCTATGGCTCCGATGCCATCGGTGGTGTCATCAATCTGAAGAGTAACACGATGCCGCTGAAGAAGTTTGCCGGACAGGTGAATCTCTTTGGCAGAACCAACAATGAGTCGATAGGCTCATCGGTTCGACTGACAGGTAGAAACGGCAAGTTCTGGTATAAAGCGAATGCCACATGGATGGATTACGCCGACTACAAGGTTCCTGCCGACAGCATCGAGTATTACTCCTATTGGATTAAGCTCAAGGACCAGCGTCTTCGCAATACGGCAGGACGCGAAATGGATGGGAATCTGATGCTCGGATATGCTGGGGACAGGTGGAACACCTCTTTTCGCATTGCCGATGTGAATGCAAAGGCTGGTTTCTTTGCCAATGCTCACGGTTTGGAGGTGAGATTGTCTGACATCGATTATGACAGTTCGCGTCGCGACATCGACTTGCCTTACCATACCGTCAACCACTTCTGGGTATCAAATCATACCGACTGGAATTGGGCGGATGGCATGCTGGAAAGTAATTTCGCCTACCAAAACAACCGACAGCGCGAACTTGCCGAACCAGTGTCGCATGGCTATATGCCGATACCGACGAACACCCTGGAGAGAAGTTTTACGAAGCAAACCTTCTCCGCCAACGTGAAGGCGATGCAGCAGATGGGCAAACACGACCTGCAGGCAGGGGCCAACGTAGAGTACCAACGCAACCGCCAGGGAGGATGGGGATTCATCTTACCAGACTTCGAGCAGTTGACCTTTGGTGTCTTCGCCATGGACAAGTGGAATTTGAGCGACAAGCTCAGCTTGACCGCCGGGGCGAGATTCGACCGTGGAAGCGTGAGGATTCACAGCTATCACGATTGGTACAAGACACCGTTGAAGGCATCAACTTCCGATTCTCCCATGGATGGAACTGTGCTGCAAGGTACAGTACAGCAAGGAGATTCCACTTACATGGAGCGTTCCGCCAATCTGAGACGTAGCTACAACAGCTTCACTTGGTCGGTGGGCGTGAATCGGATGCTGGGCGACTGGGTGCTCAAACTCAATGTGGGCAAGAGCTTCCGTATACCGATAGCCAAGGAGTTGGGAATGGACGGAGTGAACTACAATATCTTCCGTTATGAGAAAGGCAACACCAGTCTGAAGCCTGAGGAAAGTTATCAGGTGGATGCGGGCATCGTATGCGAAAAGGGTGTGCTTTCGATGCAGTTGACTCCTTATCTCAACTATTTCCCCAACTATATCTATCTCAATCCTACGCCTCAGTACAAGGAGGGTTTGCAGCTCTACTATTACACACAGGCCAAGGTACTGAGATGGGGCTTCGAGGCAAGCGTTTCGTGGAAGATTCTTCCATACTTGAAATTGGATGCCGACGGCGAGTACCTTTACGCACGCCAGCTCAGTGGAGAGAAGAAAGGTTATGGCCTTCCGTTCTCCACCCCATGGTCGGCTCGCGCAGAGTTACGCTATCTATTGCCCACACAAAATCCTGCCAAGTCGGGATTCGTGGCTTTGGAATGGCAAGTGGTGGGAACGCAAGATATAATCGTTCCTCCCGAGGAGAAGACCAAGGGGCACCAGCTCTTGAATGCCAGCATCGGAAAGAAGTTCAAACTTGGTGAAAACCAGTTGGAAATAACCCTTCGTGGAGAAAACTTGTTGAGCAAGCGATACTACGACCACACCAGTTATTACAGACTGATGGGAGTGCCTGAACCTGGAAGAAACTTCTCGGCTATGGTTTCCTGGAACTTCTGATTCCTTCCTCGAATCATGACTCGAATAATAAGGAGTTCTCTTGGAAGAATGATAGCCAAGCGGCAAGGAAGCCCTCCTGTCAGTTTGACAAATATGGACGAACAGTGCGCTTCTGGTGTACAACAAAGCGTTTCTGTAAGTATATAAAAGTAAATAAAAAAGATTAGAAACAATGAAAAAGATTATATTTTTTGCAGCCTCAGTGCTGTTTTGTGTATTTAGTTTAGTGTTGTCATCTTGCAGCGATGATGATGATGCAAAGCAGAGTGTAGCAAAACCAGTTGTAGCCCTTGCCGAGGTAGGCAAGGAGAACTCCAAGGAAGCCATCGCCGGCAAGGATCTCCACTTGGAGGGCGACTTGGTGGCAGATGGTTTGATTGCCCGCATTGACGTGACTATCGCCGCAAAAGACGGCAACAAGACCATCGTCAAGCAATCTTATACCGAGGGCAAATACATCGGTGTGAGAAACACTACCTTCCACGAGCATCTTGACATCCCTGCCGATGCTGCTCCTGGTGCTTATACTGTAACATTTGTCGTAACCGACAAGTTGGGTCAGAGCACTACCTTCACTTCCGACCTTACAGTCAAGGCACTCGACAAGACAGCCCCAACCATTACTTTCAAGGAAGTGGGCGAGGATGATAGCCACAAGGCTGTAATTGGCCAGAAGATGCACTTGGAGGCACAAATCGAGGCTCCTCACAAAATAGCCAAGATAGAAGTGGAATTCCACAACACAGCAGCTGGTTACGAACATGTATTCACCTATACAGACGAGAAATATGTAGGCGAGACCTCAGCTCTCTTTCACGAGCATCCTCAGATTCCTACAGACGCTCCTGCCGGCGAATACCACATTCACTTCACCGTAACCGATGCTGCAGGCAATTCAACGACCGAAGAGGCCGAGGGCATTCAGATTACCAAGGAATAAAGCTTCAGGTATGAGATAAAAAATAAAATGACAGTTTCTTGGCTTTGGCACTTTGGTGCCAAGCCAAGAAACGAAAGCTTTAATACGTAAGAACGATGAAAAGAAGTACAATTTATTTGTTATATATATATTTTGCTGCAGCGGTGATGGGGATAGCTGGTAGCTTGACCTCTTGTTCAAGTGACGACACCGATGACACAACGGTCAACGATCAGGAAAAGCCTAAGATTGTGGATGGAGACTTGCCCAACCCCATCGACTGTCAGCAGTATCATAGAGGCGATGTTATCGCTTTCCGTTATACTTTTACAGACAATGCAGAATTAGGCAATTTCAACATAGAGATACACAACAACTTCGATCACCATACCCATTCTACTTCGGCTGGCGACTGTACGCTCAACCCTAAAAAGAACCCAGTAAGTCCTTGGGTATATAACCAAGACTACCCTATTCCTTCGGGTTTGAAATCGTATGATGCAAAGGTGGACATTACCTGTCCTAAAGACATAGATCCTGGTGATTATCACTTTATGGTACGTGTAACCGACAAGTCTGGTTGGCAACAACTCAAGGCAGTTAGCATCAAGATCTTAGAATAAAAGGTTCTTCCGTTAAATGCGTGGACGCTTGTCGTGTAGAGCGTATAGCTTTAACGTGAAGAACTCATCATTTCTGAATCCATACATTTGTCTTTTCAGCACTTTTATCTTGTTGTTTATACCTTCAGTAGGACCATTTGATATTGGGTAGGCATACCATGCAAGTATTATGCAATCATCAACGGTTCATTCAAGTTCAGCACATTGTCAAGCCTTGTCTTGTATTTGGCATCAAAGATGTCGTTGCCGTTTCTCAGCAATATCCAGCGCGTGCCCTTGATTACCTTACGCTTGTTCACGTCTTTCTCTCCATACCACAACTGGCGGCACAACTGGTCTATCCTCTCATTCATGAGTTTTACCACATGAAAATAATCCACTACAAGAGAGTGTTTGATGGTTCAACAGACAACACCAGTTTCTATCTCGTTTTCTAAATACGAGGACACATATACAGCCCCTTCATAGTACTAACCACAATGGCTTATGGAAACGCAACTCCTCAATCATGAACCTATAAATAGCGGAGGTCAGGAGATCATGACTCACAGGAAATGAAAACGCTTTCACTTCGGGGGATATTCATAAAATGTTAGAAGCTACAATCGTTTGAAAATATAAAATAGCAGAATTCTGTATATTAGAGCAAGTGATTGTTCATAATGACTTATTTTTGAAATTAAACTTATTCCCACATCGTATCTTTACCACCGTGGCTGTCATGCTCGGTTGGTGCAGATTCTTATACTGCTCTTGATGTTTCGGGGGCAAAGGTATAAAAAAAATGGGATGGGCAAAGAAAATGATGGATTATTTCTGGCTGTATCATTTGTATGATAAACTAAAATACAGTATATTTGCAAAAGAAATTAAACTTTTCTCATAAGAAAAGAAATATGCTATAAGAGTTCATATTTCTCTACATGTTAAATTATTATTGCTGACAACTATGAAATTGAAGACAAAACTCAATGCAATAATATTAGGATTTACAATGATCCTTTCAATGCAAACAGCTTTTGCAGCTTGCAAACTGTCATTTGCCGCTCAACAAAAGAAGGTAGCGACCATTAGCACAAAGAAAGTCGCTGGTGGTAAGAAAAAGGTCGCTGGTGGTAAGAAGAAAATTTATCGCAAGGCTTCGATGCGGAAATATTCCCAAAAGGAACTAAATCAAATTATGCGAACACTTGAAAGGAAGTTTTTGTCGGCAGACAATTCTTCAGCCTGGCGAAATATCGTTGGATTTGGAATAGGAAACAACTCCATAGATGTTTCACTCCGCTGGAACACCAAGGAGAAGCAACAGGAGTTTCGCAATCAGATATACAACTCGTCTGTCATTAAGTTTGGAGACAAACTCGACCCTGTCATAGATAATAAAACAGGAGTAAGCTCTTATAATGGTATTTCCATCAAGGCAGAGAGTCCCTCCTATCCTTTGGGTAGTACAGAAATCAAAATCACTATTACCAACCATAGTGGCAAAGAATTCATGTATGGCGAAGCATATAGCATCACAGCCCAAGGTAGGGATGGTAATTGGTTTATTTTACCAACTGACTGCCTATTCAATGCTATTGGGCATATATTAAGCGATGGTCAAAGCGCCACCATAACTGCTCATCTTTTTCCCGATATTCTGCCAAACAAGCCTGGCATCTATCGCTTCTTTTACGAAGAAAACATAGATGGCAATAAGGTGCTGCTTATGACAACCTTTGAGTTGGAGTGAATAATAAAATATAGCTTATGAAAATACTTTTCAGTTTATTGGCTTTTTTTTTGCAGCATGCGTCCATTCCCAAGAGGTGGTGGACACGGTAAGTGTGCGTGTACAGTATCGTGCATTGTATAAACATACGCAGGAGCAAAAGGAAGCGTATGATGATATAAATCTGTTGGATATAGGGAGACATTCGTCTCGGTTTTATAGCCAACGGTTTGAGCAGTTTCTGCATCAGCGTGATTCTGTGAAGAGTGTGAATGCCGACCCTATGAACTATTTGCAGTTCCTGGCAAATACGTTTGGCCCTAAGAAAGGACGCGAGTATGAAGTTTATAAGCACATTCCACAGAAGGGCACTCTCACTTATACGGATGTCCTGCACAATGACTTTTTCTTCTGTTATGAGGAATCCATTCCGACGTTTTCTTGGGAACTTGCCGATGGTGACACTATTATTATAGGTTATCCCTGCCATAAAGCCGTTTGTCAGTTCCGTGGGCGCACTTGGACAGCGTGGTATTCGTTGGACCTGCCTTTTGATAATGGTCCATGGAAGTTAGGTGGTTTGCCCGGACTCATATTGGCGGCTTCTGAAAGCCGACATGAATTCTCGTTTGTTGCTACAGGCATAGAGCAGATGCGGCAAACAGCAACCATCAGCTTTCACCCCAAGCGTTACTTGCGTTCAACTCCTGCCAAGTTGCAACGTCTGCTTGAAGATTACTGGAAAGACCAATGGAATACTACAAACCGCTTGCAAGGCAGTGAATATAGCGAACCGCCTAAGGCACAAAGGACTTTCAATGCCTGCTTAATGGATAAATACGAATAATGATATCCATTAGGGATGTGGCGAAGTTGAGTGGTAAAGGGGTTAGTACCGTACAACGAGTGAAGCGATTACTAAAAATGCGATCATCGCAATAATACTATTGATTTTACGTCCTTTTCAAAGAAAGGTTTCGTGTGATAGTAGTTTAAAGACTAAAAGCACTACTTTTGTACGCAATATAACAAAACGTTTAAAGTCACAAATTGTGATTTTGATAATTGATATAAATATGACAGATATAATAGTAAAGACAGAGAATGGCGAACTGGTCACAAATCGTGACCAGTTGGTTGTTGTAGATAATATAGAGTCTCTAATAAAAGTAATTAGAGGACAACAAGTTATGCTTGACCGTGACCTTGCCACACTTTATGGCGTTG
>OGLB01000311.1_pt1 | contig 28861 bp, 22 predicted proteins | sample 1572551 | NCBI WGS metagenome assembly OGLB01 (sample SAMEA2582003, study PRJEB24529) | metagenome | biome: Human gut stool | place: China | collected 2011
GCGGGTGGTTTGGGACCATCAGGCCGCAGGTTCGAACCCTGTCACTCGGACCATATCGAGTGTTCATAACAGATTTGAGTTATGGACACTCGTTTTTTTTGTTTTCCGCACAACCGAATATTGCTGTGGGTTATATGCGGTACATGGGGCCTGCTATTATTTATTATATCGCTAAGTGGCTTTTGCCGGCCGGATATTTTGGGGGATGAGAGTATGCTTACACTGAGAGAAGAAATTTTAAATCTTCTGGAATCGCCGGAGCTTTTGGAGTATCTGCTGTCAAATCCGGAAAGGCTTTGTGAATTTGACTATGCGAATATTATTGCCGGCGCGCCTATAGGACTTGCTGAGAAGCGGGCGCTGCTTGAAAAGCTGAAAAGCAGTGCGGAGTTGCGCAGAGAGCCGGATAAAGTTGCCGATTATATTGCCGCTCTGGATTCCGCAACGGCGGCTCTTGAGAACAGCGGCAACGAAACCGTGCTGTCCGTTGTGCTGCGCAGATACGGCGTTGACAGCTTTGTTGACGGCGCTTATTATGCGGCATCTGCGGAGTCTGCGCGAAGGGCAATCCGCGAATATGTTTCGGAGTGCAGTGACTGCGATTGGGGTCATATGTACTGGGAGATGAAGCTGTATCGGCGGTCGGATGCATCGGAGAGCGGCGGATTTATGCGGACAGAGTATATTTATATCGCCGAGCCGAATGGGGAGATTCAGTATTTTCTGCACAATTACGGCCGTCGCGGAAAAACTAAATATTATACTCGGACGGAGGAGGCGTTCGGGGAGAGATCGGCGGATCTGAATCTGCCGGTGCCGTATCGCCCGGGAGATATTTTGAAAATCGACTGTTCGCCGTATACGGACGGCGTGCATTATTGCATATTGACCGAGGTTGGCGACGACTGCTGCGGCGTTCGGTGCATGTATCCGGTTTTTGACGGGCGCATCGGTCATGGTGCGTTGAAGCACGGCAATTATATTTCCGAGAGTGCCTGTGGCATAAAGCAGTATCTCTCGCCGCTGTATCGGGCAAGGATATGCGTTGAAGAGCTCCCCGAAAGCTGCCGCTTTATGAAATCTCTTCGCGTGAAGCTCCGCAGCGATCCCGACTTCGGAAAAGCTATATCTCAGGTCGGTTCATATCTGAAGTTCCGGCAGTCGTGAAAATTTAATGCGGTTTCGCGCTTGCGTTATTTCTTCGTGACATCTGATATCCGATGTGACAAAAATGGGACATCCTCCGTGCTATGATGAGCCTCGGGAGGCGACAAAAAATGGACGATAAAGCAATCCGCGGCATTTTGATAGAGTGGCTGCAGGCGAACTATCCGGAAGGGCGTATTTATCAGGAGAAAAGCATCGGCGAATCGGTCTGTGATGTGATGCTGGTCAGCGATTGCTTGACCGGATTTGAAATCAAGAGCGACCGTGACAGCTATCGCAGGCTGCCGCGTCAGGTGGAGTATTATCAGCAGTATTTCGACTATAACTATCTCGTAGTGGGCGAGAGGCACGGCGCTTCTGCGGGCGCGAAGATTCCCGATAACTGGGGGATTATTGTTGTCTGCGAGGATGGGATAAATCTCAAACGCAAGCCGAAATACGGTTCGCCCAGGCTTGAAAAACAGCTTCGCATACTGTGGAAGGCAGAGCTTAACAACATACTCAGCAGATTGAATGTGCCCCTGATGACTTACAAGAGCAAGGACTATATAGTGCGCTACCTTGCCGAAACGCAGAAGAGCAAAGAGCTGCAGGAAAAAATCCATGAGGGCGTGGTGTATGAGCTGCTCCACAGAGATTATGACACTTTGGGTATAGGCGACCCTACGGTAAGCGGCGAAGCAAAAGATAGCAGCATCTACTGCGAAATGCCGGTGTCTGAGATGATAGACACTCTCTCGGAGCAGGATCTGCAGCAGTTCACCCTCGACCATTGGATTGAGCTCTATGCAAAAGCGAGAAAGCTGAAAGAGGCAAAGGTCTACAAATATAAAAAGCCGGGAAGAGAAAGAGTAAGCTCGGTTGAACATACCATTAAATATAAAGATATAGAAGTGACCCCCGGAGTCCCGTGGATGGACAGGAGAATAATCAACGAGTTTATTTTTTATCTGATAAACGGGTATGAAATCTGGGAGTCCAAAGGAAGGCAGAATTATAATCTGGTCAACTATGAGCCGAATACAGGCTATTGGTTCATTCCCGACAAGGGGTATTACAGCGGCCTCTCGAGGATTGATTTTGAATACGGGATACCGCAGTACAATGCGCTGTATATCTTTGAGTCGATGCTCAACATGCGCGAGATTCGCCGCGATACAAAGAAAGAGACGGTTCTGATTCTCGAAAAGCGGGACAAGATTCTCGAATTGTTCAGAAAATGGCTTTGGGAAGACGAGGACAGGCGCTGGGATGTTGAGGAGAGCTACAACAAAATATTCGACGGACTCGGCGTAAAGCACTATGACGGCGCCAATCTGTCGTTCCCGCAGATGAGCGAAGAAATCAAACTCTATCCGTATCAAAAGGACGCCGTTCAGAGAATAATCAACGAGAAAAACACGCTGCTCGCATTCGATGTCGGCGCGGGAAAGACATATATCATGATTGCCGCAGCGATGAAGATGCGGCAGATGGGGCTGTCCAGAAAGAATATGTTCGTCGTGCCGAACAACATTGTCGGACAGTGGGAGCTGATTTTTCAGACAATGTATCCCAAGGCGAAGCTGCTGTCCGTGAATCCCGGCACATTTCAGCCGGATGTGCGCCAAAAGGTCTTAAATCAAATTGTAAACGGGGACTATGACGGAATCATCATAGCGTACAGCTGCTTTGAAATGATACCGCTTTCGTCCGAATGCGTCCTGACTCAGATGGAGGATGATCTGTCAAAGCTCGAGGATATGATGGCGCTCCTGCGCCAGGCCGTTGGGTTGGGAAAGGAGCTGAACAGGGTTGAGGAGGGAATACGCAAAACCGCACATCAGCTTATTCTGTCGATGCAGAGTACAAGAACCGAGGTCACATTCGACAAATTGGAGATAAACACCCTCTTTGTCGATGAGGCTCATAATTTCAAGAACATTCCGATCGACTCGAGGCAGAAAAATATAGCGGGAATAAATCTCAGGGGTTCGCAGAAGTGCCTGCATATGCAGCGAAAAGTGCGCTGCGTTCAGGAGCAGAACAACGGGGGCGGCGTAGTTTTTGCAACCGGCACGCCGCTGTGCAACTCCATCTCCGACGCCTATGCCATGCAGATGTATCTTCAGCCGGATGTCATGAGAAGAGCCCATCTGGATGTGTTCGACAATTGGGTCAAGTCATTCGCCCAGCCTGAATATGTGTGCGAAATCGATGTGGATACTTCGAATTTCAGGATAGTCAAGCGATTTGCGCGCTTTTTCAATCTCCCGGAGCTTTCCAGGCTGTTTGCAAATATCGCGTGCTTTTATGCCGTGAACGGCAGCGGAGATCTGCCGGAATTCAACGGCTATGACGATATTTTACTTGAGAAAAGCCCGCAGCTTCAGGAATATATGAATAAGCTCTGTGAGCGCACGGAAGAAATACGCAAGAAGAAGATAGACAAGGGCTATGACAACATGCTGAAGGTCAGCACGGACGGGAGAAAGGCGGCGCTTGATCTGCGTCTGGTCGGCTGCGACGAACTGCCGGAGAGCCGCTACAGAAAGACGGATGTATGTGCCGAGCAGGTGATGAAAATATATGAGGAATATCCCGGCTGCGCACAGATAATTTTCTGTGATTACTCCACGCCGAAAACCGGACAGTTCAATGTCTACGCCGAAATGAAGAGCCTTCTTGTGGAAAGAGGCATGCCGCAGGAGGAGATAGCTTTCGTCCACAGCTACACATCGGAGGCGACGAGAGTCGCGCTCTATGAAAAGGTCAACAGAGGAATCGTCCGCGTGCTTATTGGCTCGACATTCAAGCTTGGCATAGGCGCAAATGTGCAGACAAAATTGAAGGCGGTGCATCATCTGGATGCCCCGTGGCGTCCTGCGGATATGGTTCAGCGCGAGGGCAGAATCATGCGCAAAGGAAACCTGAACGAAGAGATACGGATTTTTCGCTATATCACAAAGGGCAGCTTCGATTCATATTCGTGGCAGATTCTGGAGACGAAGCAGAGATTTATCTCGCAGTTCCTGAGCGGGTCAACTTATCAGCGCTCGGCGTCCGATCTCGAAGAAAATGTGCTGACATATGCTCAGGTAAAAGCTCTGTCCATTTCCGAGCCCCTTATGAAGACGCTCGCCGAGAAGCAGAACGAGCTGCGGCACACGGAGATTCTGTCCTCCGCTTTTGAAAAAAGCATTAACGATGCGAACAGGTCGGTTGAAGAGAAGAAGAAAATGCTTGCCGATTTTGATGTCCGTCTGCGCAATACGGTTAAAAACAAGGAATATCTGCTTGGGTTTTCCCGCGAGCAATATAAGCAGGAGGTCGGTAAGATAAAAGATTTCCTCTCCGAGAGCGTGATTCGCAAAGAAGAGCCGATGCCCGACGATCTATTTGTAATGGATTTTGCAATATCCGTGCCGGAAAATCAGGATGAAAAGAAGCCGTATCTTTCGCTCAAACGCCTTGATACTGTATACCGCTTGGAGGTCGGTCAATCCGTCTCGGGAAATGCGCGGCGTCTGTATAATTTCTTTGATTCGTTCTCAAAGCAAAAAGAGCAAATTGAAGACAGCCAGAAAAAGCTGAGAGCTTCAATCAAAGAACTGGGGGCAATCGCGGCTCAGAAAAATCCGTACCCGGAGCAGATTGCCGCGCTGAGAGACGAAGTCAGCGACTTGGAGCAGGGAATAGCAAAAAAGGCATCGGATTAATTGTTCCGTCGACAGTATCCTGCGCTTTATTGCCAAAACCTAATCTCTGTTGTATAATTGCTGTACTGTCCGGGCGGAGGTGAAATATATGTCAAGGCATTTGAAAAATTATGCGGCTACACGAGCGGCGACAAGACTTGTTATGGATGCGGCGCAAAGCGAAAAAGCCAAGGCCGGGCGTGTGATGATGCCGAAAGTCTTTTTTGTTATCGGGATTATCGGTTTTGTTCTTTTGGCGACGGCTACATTCCTTTGCGGCAGGATTCCCCATATGATTGGCATTGCTGCCGGCTTTGCTATACTCGCATTGCCTGATTTGGCGCTTATTATTGCATATTTCAATCAGCGTATATATTATACAGACGAAATGTTTGTCCATAAAAATTTTTGGGGCATCAAGCGACTGTACAGATATGAGGATATCACCGGTATACGCATAGACGGAGATGTCAACTTGTTTTTGGGAAAGCGGAAAGTCCGCATTTATGACAGGGCAGTCGGAAAGAAAGAATTTGTTCGCTGTGCGGGAGAGGGATACCATCGCGTATATGATAAAGGTATCCCGCTGGTGCCGAGAAAAAAGAACGATATATTCAACGGCAACATAAAAAATCCCGGTGAAGCCATAGCCGTCGGCATCATACTCATTGGCGGTATGGCACTGATCTACTGGATTTATTTGTATGGCATGTGGGCATTGACTGCAAAAACGCAAGATGAACTTACAGTCTCTACGGTCGCTTTTAATCACTGCGAAATACAGGACGACGCAATTCGGCTGTATGGCGACGGTGAGAAGTGCTATATAATACCGAAATACAAAAGTATAATGCCGGATGCCGACGAGTTCCTTGATGAATATCAAAACGGAGGCACGCTGATACTCGGATATGCCAAAGTCTATGCTAATGAAGACGTATATGTATATACTGCCGAGAGCAATGACGGCAGAATGTTTGTTACATTCGAGAAATCAGACGCGCTGCAGAAGGAAAGGTTCATACAACGGTGGAAAGTAATGCCTAAGCCGATTACGACTTTAATGATTTTCCCTCCTATAGTAATGCTCCTGTTTGTGGCGGCAGGATTCTATGTCGGTCGGCATGTTGAAAAGTTCAGCCCAAAGACGGTGCATATCTTTTACCAAAACAGCAATATTAATTGGCCAAACTCAAAGAAAAAGCCAAGCGCGAAAAAGAGGAAAAAACGAAAATAACCTCATAGATTTTCCACACATCACGAACAAAACTCCAATAACAAACCCCGCTGTGCTGAAAAATGCATAGCGGGGTATATTTTTATATCGTGGATTTATCTAAACGGACACGCTGTGAGCTTCACCCAACCCACTTCGCAACCGCATCCGCCGTCAGATTTATCTGACGGGCGTTGTCTATCGTTGGGGTGCCGTCGCCGTCCTGGCTGCCGTAAACGCCGAAATACGCGTGGCATCCGCCGTCGATTATATATTCGGTAAGCTCGGGGAGGTTGCTGCGGTACTGCTCGTATTTTTCGCGGTTGAGCACTCCGTCATTGCTGCCGTAAATTGACAACGTCTTTATATTTTCGTTCGAAAGGTCGGCGGTTGAATATGCGGCGAGGAGCAGCAGACCTTTAAAATCGCTAGGATGTTTTTCAAGATACGCCGCCGCCATCGAGCCGCCGAGGGAGTGGCCGCCTATGTACCAGTCGGTAATTTCCGGAAACATCTCCCGTATGCCGTCTGCGGCGTTGACATCGAATACCGCGAGGTTAAACGGCATCCTGACGAGCACACAAAGTATGCCCTTTTGGGCGAGCGACTCCATGAGCGGCAGATATGCAGTGTATTCGACTTTTCCGCCGGGATAGAATATCAGTCCCTTTGTCGCATTTTCGCTCTTGCAGACTATATTTCCGTTGTCGAGTTTGATTGTCTCGGTCAGGGAACTGCCGTCCTGAAGCCCGAATGATTCACCTGCGGGCGTTATCGCGTGATAGTAGTCGCCGAGATAGACGGCGCACGCTCCGAAAAGCAGCGCAATGACCGCGACTATCGAAACGATGCAAATTATTATCTTCCGCTTTTTGCTGCCTGTCTTTGCCATGACAATACCTCCCTGTTTCTATATGATTAATAAATCGGGAATATTTTGCGCAGCCAGTATTTCATCATTAGCTAAGGACCCTTCAATCAGCTCCCAGTGGTTGCTTACATTGTCGCAATGGTATAAAAGTTTGGAGTATTCATTGTTTCGCTTTGCTGTAGCCTTGACAACACTATATCCATATCTTGGTAAAAGCTGGCTTGCAGAGACGAACGAATTTCTCATCGCTTGCGAAATTTCACAAATTGGACTAAAATCATCAAAACGACTACTGCGGCAAATACAATAACAGCAAAAAATGCAACAATTGTTTTTGTCATCTGAGTATTGTTTACATCATAAAGGATTGTTTGATTCCCTTGACTATCCTCAGTTATAAGTTGCGAATAAGATGATGCCAAAAAGTTAAATATTCCCATGTCGTTTTCGACATAATAAGAAGCCTGTCCAATATTTACAGATTTCTTTTTTGCTATTTGATTCCATAGGGAATTGTTTTTTACACTGCTATCATCAGTTTTAACCATATTAATTAACTGCCCGTCTTGCGAAAATTCAATAACTATGGAACCTCTGACCAACATTAGCAGAATATTGCCATCATTCCATTGAACATAAAATGAACCGTCATTATCAAATTCAAATAATGTCAACACATTATTTGAATTTGATATAGCAATCTTATTTTCTTTAAAGCCCAAAAGTATTATGCCGTCTTTAGAAACATCAAAAGAAACAATAGGCAATTCGATGCTGTCTAAGGATTTCAAATCAGAAGATTTCCTTAAATTAATATTTTGCCATATTTGGTTAACTTCATTCTCTGATAAGTCAGTCGTTTCGAATTCATAATTTGTCGTTGCATACACATTTAGTCCTCCGAACAGTAGAAATAGAGATATGACACACACTGTAACAAAACATTTTCGCATAAATCACACCTACCATTCCGTTATCCTGACATAAATATTTTTAGATAAGAAATAGATTCTATTTCATTCATGATAAATACTTTCCCAAATTAATAATATCACATTTGGTGTACAACAAACTGTACTTAGCATTATTTGAGTAATAAATATTTAAATTTAGTTTAGCACATTTAAAAAAGTATGGCAATGTTTTTATTATCTGTTGCAGTTTTTTCCGTCCTCGGTTATGATATTAGCGTAAAGGAGTGCTGTTATGTTTTCGGGAAAATTTATCTGTGCGGGCTATGATTATACAACCTATACATCCCATGTCCCCGCGCCTTATTTCAGAAAGACTTTTGAGATAGACGGCGAAGTCAAAAAGAGTGTTATTACGCTGACGGGACTCGGATTTTATGAGCTCTATGTCAACGGGCAGAGGCTGACAAAAGGCATTTTGGCCCCGTATATCTCGAACCCCGACGATCTTGTCTATTACGACGAATATGACATAACCGAGTGCCTCGTGCCGGGCAAAAATGTTCTCGGCATCATGCTCGGCAACGGAATGCAGAACGCGCCGGGCGGTCAGATCTGGGACTTTGATATCGCCGCCTTCAGGGGCGCGCCGCGCACGGCTTTCTGCGTCTCGACGGAGTATATTGACGGCGGAATTGATATTTTCGAGGCTGACGGTTCAGTCAAAACTGCGCCCTCCCCGGTCATTTTCGATGACCTGCGCTGCGGCTGCTACTACGACGCGCGCCTTGAAATTCCCGGCTGGTCAGAGCCGGACTTTGACGACAGCGCTTGGAAAAACGCCCTGCCTGCGGAGACTCCGCGCGGCGAAAAGCGCCTGTGCGAGGCGGAGCCGATAGCGCCCGTGCGCGAGATAAAGCCGGTTCTGATAAGAAAATGCAGGCTCAAGGAATACATAACCCGCGGCGACGTTGTCAAAGAGGCGAAAAAAATCGCGAGCGACGAGCGCGACGGATTTTTATACGATTTCGGCGTGAACTCGGCGGGCACGGTAAAGCTCAGGATAAGCGGCGAGCGCGGGCGGCAAATCGATTTGCAGTTCGGCGAATATTTTGCGCCCGACGGCGAGCCGGACACGAGCAACATCTGCTTCTATCCCGCCGGATATTCCCAGCGCGACGTGTATATTCTCAAAGGCGAGGGCGAAGAGACTTTTGAGCCTGTGTTCACCTATCACGGCTTCAGATACTGCGTGGTGCTCGGCATAACCGAGCAGGAGGCGACTGCCGATCTTCTGACTTTTGTCGTGCAGAACTCGGCTCTGCGCGAGATCGGCTCGTTCGGCTGCTCCGACGGGATGACGAACAAACTTCAGGCGATGACGAGAAACTCCGATCTCTCGAATTTCTATTATTTTCCGACCGACTGCCCGCACCGCGAGAAAAACGGCTGGACGGGCGACGCCGCGCTCTCCGCCGAGCACATATTGATGAATCTCGATGCAGTCAACAGCTACCGCGAGTGGCTGCGCAATATCCGCGCCGCTCAGCGTGCGGACGGTGCGCTGCCCGGCATAGTGCCGACGGGCGGCTGGGGCTTCGAATGGGGCAACGGTCCCGCGTGGGACGCTGCGCTGACGTATATTCCGTATTTCTGTTATGTCCTGCGCGGCGACAGAAAGATAATCGAAGAGAACGCGACGGCGATATTCCGCTATTGCGAGTATATCTCGCGCCGCCGCGACGAGCGCGGGCTTGTAGCGATTGGGCTCGGAGACTGGTGCCCGGTGACGAGGGTCAAATCGCCGCTCGAATTTACGGACAGCGTCACCTGCATGAGTATTCTCAAGAAAGCCGCCTATATTTTCTCGCAGCTCGGACTTTCGCTCGAACGCGAGTTCTGCGAAAAGCTATATAATGAGATAAGAGACGCGGTTAGACGGCATCTGATAGACTTCGGCACTATGACTGCGATAGGCTCCTGCCAGACCTCGCAGGCGATGGCGATATATTACGATGTGTTCACTCCCGGCGAAAAGCCCGAGGCGTTCAAACGCCTTCTTGAGATAATCAAACGGCGCGACGACCACGTTGACGCGGGCATACTCGGTATGCGCGCGCTGTTCAGGGTGCTCTCGGATTTCGGCGAACCCGATCTCGCGTTTAAGCTGATAACCCGCCCGGACTATCCGTCCTACGGCAACTTCGTTGAGCGCGGGCTTACGGCTCTGCCCGAGGATTTTCTGCGCGAGGAGGACAGACCCAATTCGCTCAATCATCATATGTTCGGCGATATTTCCGCGTGGTTCATTGAATATATCGGCGGCATCCGCGTCAATCCTTTCCTTGCTGATCCGTCGGAGGTTGAGATATCGCCCGTATTTATTGAAAAGCTCGACAGCGCCGAGGCTTCGTATGAGACTGTCGGCGGCAAGGTGAGTGTCAAGTGGCGCAGAACGCTCGAGGGCATAGCACTCGATATCTCCGCGGACAGCGGAGTTCATGGGCGCATAAGACTGCCCGACGGCTACGCGTTCGCGGACGAGTGCGGCAGCCTCGAAGAGCTTCACAGCGGGAATTTTGAAATAATCAGAGAGTGAAAACAGGAGGAAAAATGAAAGAGAAAATACTTTTCGTCAATTCGTGCGTGCGCGGTGAGAACGAGTCGCGCACTTTGGCGCTCGCCAAAACCGCACTCAGCCGCCTTGACGGCGATATAGAAGAGATACGCCTTGCCGACGCGAATTTGAAGCCGCTCGACGCGGCGGGACTCGCGAAGCGTGCCGAAAGCGCGGAAAAAAACGACTTTTCCGACCCGGTCTATGACTGCGCGAAGCAGTTCGCCGCCTGCGATACTGTCGTTATCGCCGCGCCGTTTTGGGACTACAGCTTCCCGGCGTTTTTAAAAATCTATATCGAATCCCTGTGTGTCGGCGGGCTGACTTTTCTCTACGGCAGCGACGGCGTCCCGATAAGCTATTGCAGGGCGAAGAGGCTGATTTATATCACCACTTCGGGCGGATATATCGGCGGCACGGACTTCGGCTTTGAATATATCAAGACGGTCACGAAGTCGTTCTTCGGTATTGAGAACTTCAGCTTTTTCAGTGCCGAGGGGCTCGATATCCTCGGCAATGATCCGGCTGCGATACTGAAAGCGGCGCAGGAGAAGATAGAGCGCGAGCTCTGATACAACTCAAAATTCCAAGCCCCCGGTGTTTTTCTTCGCCGGGGGTTGCTCTTTTATGAATAGCTGTTTTATTTTTAAACAAAAATCAGTATATGAAAAATATTTTTTATGGAGACTATATAATTCCAATAAGTGATTAAAAATAATTTATTTTGCAGTAGAATTATTTTGAAATACATTTGGCATATATTTATGTCAGACCGATACTTATAACGAAGCGAAAAGGGGATCGCAATGAAGAGGGTAACGGTAGTTTTATTGGTCCTGTTGACGGCGCTCGCGGTTTTTGCCGCCTGCTCCAAAAACTCAGTCCACACGGTGACATTCGACAGCTCGGGCGGAACGCAGATAAAGACCCAGCATATCCGCGACGGCGAGAGCGCCAAAAAGCCGTGGGATCCGCACAAAGAGGGCTTCACCTTCATCGAGTGGCAGTATAACGGCACGGCGTTTGATTTCAACACCGCGATAACGGGGGACATCACCCTTGTCGCGTCCTACAGCATCGATGAGGGTACGGATATAGTCCTGCTCGTACTCTGCTACGGCGACGGCAGGGAGAACGAAATAATCGAGATAAAGCGCGGCGAAGCGGCGTTTGCGCCGCCGACTCCCGAGCGCGAGGGATATAAATTCGAGGGCTGGTTCAACGGCGACACCGAGTTCGATTTTTCAACGCCCATAAACGACGATTTGAACCTCACCGCGAAATGGAAAGCGACGGGAAAAACCGAGAGCGGGTCCGAAAATCAGCCCGCGGCGGCAGAGGAATCCGCGCAGAAATATTCCGATACCGCGGCGAAATATTCCGGCAGATGGTATCTCGACGGCTATTCCGATATATTTGTCGATGTGTCGAACTCCGCGAGCGGGATGAATCTGCGCTCGTATAACTTTTCTCTGCCCTCGTCTTCGGGAAGCGTCGCGGCGTATACTCTTTATCCCTCGAAGTCGCTTTCATCCTCGGGCGGCAGCTGGGGCAACTCAATTTCCGTGCCGTTCGCCTCGTGGGAAAGCTCGCTGAGAGCAAATAAAATAATTCTCGGCAGCAGCTGCTTCTATATCAATAATAAGAAATTCGTAAAAGCTCCCGGTACTAAGGACAGATACACCGGCACCTGCTACAGAGAGGTGCGCGGAGTGTGGTATCTGTTCAACAATCCCGACTCTACAATTGAAATATACACCGCGCAGAAGGGCGGCGACGAGACGGGCGACCGCTTCGGCATAAAGGCGACGAATTTCGACATCGCAACTCTCAGCACCTATACGAAGTCATCGACCGGCGGCGGATATGCGGACAGAAAGAGCGACTGGGACAGCTACGGAATATCCGTCAGCAACGGCGTTCTGACGATAAAGAACAAGAACGGCACAAGGACATTTTACAGCAAGAAAAAATACAAGAGCGTGACGGGCGTCAGGCTCAGCGCGACGGAGACTAAACTCAGAGTCGGTCAGACGAAAGTGCTCACCGCTACTGTTATCCCCGCCGACGCATATGACAAGGACTACACCTGGTCGAGCGACGATCCGTCGATAGCGGAGGTCGCGGGCGGCATAGTCGTGGCGAAAAAAGAGGGTACAACAAATATCAGAGTTACCACAAAGGACGGCAACCGCGTGGCGGTCTGCAAGGTGACGGTATATATCGACCATGTCACGGGCGTTACCCTGAACTCGTCCTCGCTTAGCCTGACGGTCGGCGATTCGAGGCAGCTCCGGGCGACTGTCGCTCCGCGCAACGCGGCGAATCAGAAGGTCACATGGTCGAGCAGCAATAGCAATATAGCGTCTGTCTCAAGCTCCGGGCGCGTCACGGCAAAGGCGAAGGGTACTGCCGTGATAACCGTAAAGACCGAGGACGGAAACAAGATCGCTTCATGCACAGTAACCGTCAAGAATCCGACCCTCGCAGCCGTTGCGGCGGCGCAGGTGTCGAACAACGGCACCGCCGCGCCGCAGATACACGCGTCGGCGCTCGTCTCCGGAGGAACCGGAAAATATACTTCTTATAAAATAAAGATATTTTTAAACGGCGCACTCGTGGCGGAAAAATCGGAAAAGAGTATGTCATATACCCCGAAGGTCAGCGGAATGTACACCGTGGAAGTCACCGTCACCGACTCCGACGGGGAAACGGCGAGCGGAAAGATGCTCATAAACGTGTCCGTAGTCGAGCCGACCGAGAAGCCCACGGAGAAGCCGACCGAGAAGCCCACGGAGAAGCCGAGCGAGAGGCAGACGGAAAAGCCTACGGAGAAACCTACGGAAAATCCCACGGAAAAGCCTACGGAAAATCCCACGGAGAAACCGACAGAGAAACCGTCCGACGAACCGATAAATCCGATCCCGTCGGAGCCGGTAGATCCCGTGACCGAGCCGGCAACGGAAGCACCGCTCGCTCCCGAGCCCGCACTGGACTGAATATAAAGCACAAATAAAAAAGACTGTCGCAGATATTATTCTGCGGCAGTCTTTTGCTGTTTAAAGTTGCTGTAATAAGGTGAATTTAAAGATAAATGGCTGTTGATTTATGCTGGTACTGCCGCCGTTTTACGCCTGATAAGTCTCCATGAAGCTGTTGACATCGCTCTCACATGAGCGCATGGCGAGTATCGTCTGTCCGAAGAGCTTTTCAAGCTCCCAGCCGAGTCTCTCCGCGCCCGTGCGGATAACATCGCGCGAGCAGCCCGCGGCGAATTTTTTGTCTTTGAACTTCTTTTTGAGGCTCGAAACCTCCATGTCCATCACGCTCTTGGACGGGCGCATCAGCGCCGCCGACCAGATGAGCCCTGTCAGCTCGTCTGCCGCGAAGAGCACCTTTTCCATCTCGTGAACAGGCTCGATGTCGACGCAGATGCCGTAGCCGTAGGAGCAAATTGAATATATCATGTCGTCGCCGACTCCGCCCGCCTTGAGCAGCTCGGGAGCCTTCTTGCAGTGCTCCTCAGGATAGAGCTCGAAGTCGATGTCATGCAGCAGACCGACTATGCCCCAATATTCCTCCTCGTCCGCATAGCCGAGCTCCTTTGCGTACCAGCGCATAACGCCCTCGACGGTCAGCGCGTGGCGAATGTGAAACGGGTCTTTGTTGTATTTTTTCAGAAGCTCAAACGCTTCGTCCCTCGTGATTTTGCTCTCTCTCATTTTTGTCGTCTCCTTGCATTTTGCGCATTATTGCGCGAGTTTTCACAATTATACCACTTGCTTGGTAGGCTTTCAACTATATGCGCGGCTTTATGTCGAGATTGACAAGTGCGCTCTGATTTATCGAAAAGAGCAGATCAACAAGCTCATTTTCGTCAATGCAGTAGTCCGAGCGTATCCATTGGATAATAACGCCCGTGCTGCCGTTGAGAATATATGAGTAGATATATTGCTCCTGCTCCTTCGGAAAAACGATGTTCAGGTTCTCAATAAACTGAATTATCGACTGCTGCATGAATTTTGAACGGAACGCGGGGTCAACCGAGTCGACAAGCAGCGTGCGGAACGGCTTGTCGTTTTCTTTGATATACATTAGAAATGAAAGCAGATATCTGTGCGCGCCGAGGTCGTTTTCCGCGCCTATTTTCTTTAAGTGATCCTGAGTCGCGTCGAGCAGCTCGTTTTCGACCTCTTCGAGCAGCTCTTTCGGCTCGGAGTAGTGCGCATAAAAAGTCGAGCGGTTGAGTTCGGCACGCTCGCATAATTCTCTTACAGATATTTTTGCTACCGAGCCTTTCTCGCCCAGGAGATCCATCAGTGCGTTTTTGAGCAATATTTTTGAAAGTCTCGTGCGCTGGTTATTTTTTGTGTTCATATTATCCCGCCACTTTCAGATAATTTTGTCGGTTTCATAACAGCGATTAACAAAACTGATGATTGTTAATCCGACACGATGTAGATATAATAGTAGTGTAATATGAAATCTTTCAATTGTCAAGGAGACCTTAACCTTTCTGTCTCCAATGATTTTATCGCCTGCGGAAAACGGCGCGTTACGGAAAGCTTCAGACGGAATCCGAGGACGCGCCGAAACCGCAGCGACAACTATATAAGAAATTCATTTAGCCTTTTAACATTTTAGCCGCGCCGACCCTACGGGGTCGGTTTACGACTCAAATCATATAAAAAGCACCGCAAGCGCATAAAGCTGTGGCAAAGGCAGCTGCAAATATATTTTTATATCCATAAGATAAAATAAATGAAGGAGTTCTCGTGATGGCAAAAGCAAAATTTTTTGAAAAGCGGGCGCTTGATTCGCGCCTGACCTCGCCCGATGTTACGGCGAAGGAGAAGTGGCTGGGCTATCTGCTCGGCCCGTCCGGCGCGCTGCTTTTAAACGCCGTGCTCGCGACCTACCTCAATGTCTATTATACCGATGTCCTAAACCTCACCACCGTTTGGGGCGGCGCGTTCCTCGCGGTGTTCCCGATAGTGTCGAAGATAATCGACGCCATAACGAATATAGTCATGGGCTATATCATTGACCGCACGCGCACAAAACAGGGCAAGGCGCGCCCTTGGCTGCTGCTCTCCGCGCCGCTTGTCGCCGTGACCGGCATATTGCTCTTCACAGTCCCCTCGGGTAACCGGACGGTGCAGGTGATATGGGTCATGCTCTCGTATAATCTGTTTTATTCGTTCGCTTATACAATTTATAACATGAGCCACAATCTTATGGTTCCGCTCTCGACGAGAAACACGGAACAGCGCGGTTCGCTCTCGGTTTTCAATCAGATATCGACTATCATGATGAGCGGCATAATCGTCGCGCTCATCTTCCCCATGCTCATCATGCCGCAGCTCGGCGTTGACAAATCAAAGTGGATAGTTACGATGAGTATTCTCTCGTGCATCGCGCTGCCGCTGACGCTTATGGAGTATTATTTCACCAAGGAGCGCATCACCCTCGAAGGCGGCGAGCAGAAAAAAGAGAGCGTCGCAATGGTAACTCAGCTCAAGGCGGTTTTCAGCGACAAATATATGATAATAATTTTCATATATTTTCTCATTTTCACCGTCGGCTCGACCATCAAAAATATCTCACTCGTTTATTTCTCGAACTATGTCCTCGGTACATATAACGACGGCAAGACCCAGACCATGCTCTCCGTTATCGGCGGAATCCCGATGGGCATCGGCATTTTTGCCGTCTGGCCGCTCGCGAAGAAGTTTGGTAAACGCAATTTAACGGCAATCGGCTTTATTTTCTATGCTGTCGGCTCGGCTATATGCTGGCTCGCGCCGACGAATATGGTGATAGTCCTCATCGGTCAGTTTATAAAGAACATCGGCGGTCTGCCGTGCTCCTATGTGTTCATGGCGCTGTTCGCGGATGTACTCGACCATGTCGAGTGGAAGAACGGCTTCAGGTGCGACGGCATCGCGATGTCTATATATAACACAATCGCCGTCGCGAGCGTCGGAATTTGCACCGGCATATTCAACCTCATCCTCTCGAAATCCGGCTATGTAGCGCCCTATCTCGACGCGGCGGGCAAGCTCATCGCCGTGCAGTCGGAGAGCGTCAAGAGCGCGATAACATTTACTTTCGTAGGGCTTGAGACGATAACCGGCATAGTCCTTGCGATACTTCTGCTGTTTTTGAATGTCGAAAAGAATATCGCCAAGGAGCAGGAGGAGATAAAGCAGAGAAACAAAGAGACGGTAAAAGAGGAGACAGATGAATAATATGAAGAAGAAACTTCTGATAATTATTCCGATTGCAGCGGTTGTTGTTGCCGCATGGATAGCGTTTTGCGGCTATCAGTGGAGTTGGGGGCCTTTTATGAAGCTTCATGATTTTAAAACCTCGGCTCTCGAAGGAAACGGTGAAAAATATTCGCTCGATAACGCAGCTCCGAATGCCGACAGCCCGATAGAGGGCAAGACGGTGCTTTTCCTCGGCTCGTCCGTGACCTACGGCTCCGCCTCCGGCGGCGTGTCCTTTGCGGACTATATCGGAAAGCGGGACGGCTGCACGGTAATTAAGAGCGCCGTTTCGGGAACGACACTTGTTGAATCGGGAATCAATTCCTATGTGTCGAGGCTTAAAAAGCTCGACACTGAAAAGGTCGATCTCTTTGTCTGCCAGCTCTCTACCAACGACGCTTCGCAGAAGAAAGAGCTCGGGAAAATAATCAAATCGAAAAATCTCAATGACTTCGATACAAAGACAATAGCCGGAGCAATAGAATATATAATCTGTTACTCAAAAGAGAAATGGAACTGCCCGGTGATTTTTTACACGAACCCGCGTTATGACAGCGAACTGTACGGTGAAATGGTGGATATTCTTAAAGAAGCCGAGGCGAAGTGGGGTATATCCGTTATAGATATGTGGAACGACGCCGAGCTTAACGCAGCGTTAAATAAGAATACAGCTTTGTATATGGCGGATAAGGTACATCCCACAAAGGCAGGATATCTCGAAATATGGACTCCGTTTATGGAGAAAACCGTTTTCGGGGTTATGAAAGAGGAGACGAAGTGATACAGTGAAAGCAGTTAATATAAAAACAGAATACCTGAAAAATCCGTTGGGTATTGACATAGAAAATCCTCGTGTTATGTGGAACTGCGAGGGCGGTGTAACTCAAAATGCGTACCAAATCGTCACAGATGATTGGGACAGCGGAAAGATTGAGTCAAGCTCAATGCGTATCGTTGTTCCTGTAAAATTTGAAAAAGGCAAAAGAGTAACCTATAGAATTAAGCTTTGGGACGAAAACGACACCGAGGGTGAATTCAGCGAGGAGAACTTTTTTGAATACGGCATCAAGAATTGGTCGGCAAAGTGGATTACAGGCAACTATGAAGTAGACAAAAAAGGCTATGAAAAGGAGAAAAAACTTGAAAAATCGTTCTTCCTTTCAGGTGTGAATTATCTTGCTACTGCAAACAAGCCCGAACCTGACCGTTTTCCTGTTGACTGCTTCAAAAAGGAGTTCGGTGCAAAAAAAAATGTCGAATCCGCACGACTTTATGCAACTGCCTGTGGTATATATTCGGCATACATAAACGGTGAAAAAGTGTCTATGCCGCTTGTACCGGGTATCACGGACTATCGCAAGCGTGTGCAGTATCAAACATATGATGTAACTAAACTTATTAAAGAAAATAATGTTATAAATATTGACCTTGCAGACGGTTGGTATCGTGGATCATGCGGTGCTTGGGGACTTAAAAATCAATACGGTTGCGAAACAAAAATCCTTGCACAACTTGAAATCAAGTATGCAGACGGAACAAATGACACAATTTCAACAGACCGTTCGTGGCTTTGGTCAAATGACGGTGCAATTTCTTTTGCTGATAACAAAGACGGTGAAATTGTTGACGCAAACAAAAAGCCTACATATTCATCAAGGGCGAAGGAAACATCATACGCAGTTGTTCCGTCAGCTTCAAATAATGTTCCCATTGCTGAAAAAGCAATCTTTAAGGGCAAAATGACAACTGCACCAAGTGGCAAGAAAATCATTGATTTTAAGCAGAACTTGGCAGGTTATGTGTCATTTAAAATAAATGCCAAACAAGGACAAAAAATAACACTTCGTTTTGGCGAAATGCTTGACGCAAATGGGGAATTAACGCTTAAAAATATTCAATGCACGAATAAAAAGCTAACCACTCCACTTCAAAAAATCGAATACACTTGCAAAGACGGATTGAATGAATACAAAACAAGCTTTGCAATTTTCGGATTTCAATATATGGAGATTGACACAGAGATTGAAGTGTCTGACGATTGCTTTACAGCGATAGCGGTTTATTCCGATATGGAGGAAACAGGATTTTTTGAATCATCAAATGAACTGCTCAACAAATTTGTTACTGCAACAAAATGGTCAACAAAATCCAACAGTACGGATTTACCTACCGATTGCCCTACAAGAGAGCGACACGGTTGGACGGGTGATGCTCAAATTTTCTTTAACACAGCAGCGTATCTGTTTGACTATGCAACCTTTAGCGAAAAATATATTCGTGATGTATTTGATTGGCAACAAAAAGACGGCAAGCTTCCTCAGATTGCGCCTTACGGCGGTGTGGACTTCTTTATGTCATGGATGAACGGCAGTGTAGGCTGGTCTGATGTGGGTATACTTATCCCCTATCGTTTTTGGAAGATTTACAATGACGATTGCCTTATCAAACAATACTACAACGGTATGGTGAAATATGCAAAATTTATGATTTCTCGTTGCGAAAAGTGGACACCGCTAAAGCATAACATTCAGCTTTCAAGCAACAACAAAAAGTATTTTGTCAACTTCGGTCAATCTTACGGTGAGTGGGCAGAGCCTAAGGATGTTTTTCCAAATGATTGGAAAAATACCGTTATGCCAAATCCCGAGGAGTCAACCGCTTACACTTCATATATTCTTTCTCTTATGTGCGAGATTGCAAAGTATATGGGTGATAACGCAAATTTACCGTTGTTCAAGGAATATTCTGACGGTTGCAAAAAGGCTTACGGAGAGCTGATAACAAAAAAAGATTATTCGCTTGACACAGACAGACAAGCAAAGCTGGTAAGACCGTTGTTTATGAATTTGCTTGACGAAAACAGTACGGAATTTGCAAAGAAACGACTTGTCAAGGCACTTGATAATTACGGTTGGCGACTTGGCACAGGCTTTTTGTCAACTCCGTTTATTCTGGATGTACTTGCAGACATCAATATTGATTATGCCTATAAACTGCTTGAAAATGAAGAAATGCCCGGCTGGCTGTTTATGCCGAAAAACGGAGCAACTACCATTTGGGAGAGTTGGGAAGGCACAAAGGCGCAGGGCGGCATAGCCTCGCTCAATCACTATTCCAAGGGCGCCGTGTGCGAGTGGCTGTTCGGCACGATGTGCGGAATAAATGTCACGGGGGAGAACAAATTCAAAATATCCCCGCGCCCGGGCGGGCATTTCGAGTTCGCCGAGGCGAGCTATGACAGCGTATACGGAAAAATATTCGTGCGCTGGGACAAAACTGACGGGGGATACAAATATAAAATATCCGTCCCGTCGAACTGCCAAGCGGATATAATTCTGCCCGACGGAAGAAAACAGACCGTCGGAGCGGGTGAATATGAATTCTGAGGAGGAAAATCCATGAAAAGATCGATAGCCGTCGTTATGGCGATTCTTGTTCTGCTTGTGTCGCTGCTGTGCGCGTGCAAAAAGGACGACACAAAAACAAATGCAGACACCACCGGCGAAGCGCAGACGAGCGCGGCGGGCGATGTTGTCGATGACACGACCGCCCTTCCCGAGGACAGCACCGCGCAGGAGGGCGAGACAAACGAAACTCAATCGGCCGACCCCGCAAAGCCCGGCGAGACCGCTTCGAATCAGGTAACCGCCGCGCCCTCGAAGAATGCAAAAGACTGGACTAAGGCCGAGATAATCGCCTATTTCAACGCCGGCGCGAACAGAGTAAAATATCAGGCGAAGTCCGTCACCCGCAACTACACCGAGACGAAGAACAACGCCGACAAGACTGAGTTGCCCAAGGCGATAGATGCAATAGGCAAGAGCGCGATGAAGACTTTCATGAAGCGCGACGACAAGGCGATAGTCCTGACCTCAAAAGAGGATATCAGAAATGTATTCCCCGTCGGCGGCAAGGATTGGGTCAGCAAGCTCACTCCCGCAGATGTCAAGGGCGCAAAGGTCGAGGACAAGGGCGGCGAATATCAGATAACCCTGACCTTCGGCACTGAGGTCAATCCCTCCGGCGAAAAAGGCTATGCCGCGGCGTTCGGCGTGCTCACCGCCGACGTGGTAAACTTCGACTATCCCGGCCTCTCGCTCAGCGACCAGAAATTCACCTATTATAACGGAACGATAGTAGCAAGATTCAGCAAGGCTACCGGCAACTTAGTCTATGCCCACTATGATTATCCCGTCATCATCGAGCTCACAGCGCACCTGCTCGGCTCAAACACGAGAGTAAAAGTCGGCATGACAACAATAAACGACTTCACGATAAAATATTAAAAGTTACATCCGAAAAACAAAATGTCCCGCACGGAAACGTGCGGGGCGTTTTGCGTATATTTTTATTTGAGCGAGTTGCCGGCGCTGAACGCCTTTGCGACTGCCTCGCCGAGGACAACATAGGTGTTGTTGAACGGGTCGAAGGTTATCGGCTGCGCCTTTGAAACATCGACATTTCCGTTTTCGTCGAGCACGCGCTCGTCAACGCAGACGTTGACTATCTCGCCGACCATGCGCCCGGTGCCTGCGTCGTAGCTTTTGAGCCTGCACTCTGCGGCGATGGGAAGCTCTTCAATCAGCGGCGCGTCAACAAATTTCGATTTGACGGCGTGGAAACCCGCCTTTTTAAATTTATCGGGCGTATTCCCTGCGGAAACAAGACCGACATAATCGCACGCCGCCGTGTGTTCGAGGTCAGCCATGCTCACGGTGAATGCCTTTCTCTCGAGGATATTCTTCGTGGACTTGTGACCCGCGCTTATGCACATGGATATTTCATTGCCGCCGCTGATGCCGCCCCATGCGGCATTCATTGCGTCGGGGTTGCCATCCTTGTCGTAGGAACCGAGGATAAGCACCGGCTGCGGATAGGTGAATGGCTTTGCGCCGAAATCTTTTCTCATGATAATTCCTCCTTTGATTTGACTTTATTATAGAACCTGAAGTCGGCTTTAAGTCAAGGAAAAACGAAAAAAGTTTACAAATAAAAACAGCCCCGGACTCAACATCCGGGACTGAATAAAAATCTGTTAGTCTCTCTCTTTTTCGAACGAGATAACTTTTCCGCTCTTCGCGTTTATCTTGTACTCATACTCGAATCCGCCGCATTTGAATTCAACATCGTAGTGCGCGGTGAGCGAGTCGGTGTCAAGCTCGGTTTTGAGCTCCGTGACCTGAGCCTCGGTGAGACCCGCATGGTCGAGTGTGGCTTTCTTCGCGGCATCCGCAGAGATATATTTCGAGGGGTCGGCGGGCTTGGAATCGTCAAGCTCGCGGTCGAAGTCGATTATTCTGCCGTTCTTCGCGTTGACCTCGACTTCGTACTCGTATCCGCCCGAGACAAATTCTATATCATAGTGCGGGGTGCGGTCGTCAATATCAAGCTCAGCTTTGGTGAAAGTGACCTTCGATGCGTCGAGGGAAGCTCTTTTGAGCGCGGCGGCCTTTGCCTCCTCAACGGAGATGAACTTTGATGTGTCAACTGTGGGCTTCTTATCCTCGCGCTCGCGGTCGAACTCGAGAATCTTTCCGCTCTTTGCGTCTATCTCGAACTCATATTCATATCCGCCCGAGACAAATTCTATATCATAGTGCGGGGTGCGGTCGTCCGCGTCAAGCTCAGCTTTCTTGAAAGTGACCTTTGATGCGTCAAGGGAAACTTTCTTGAGGGCTATTGCCTTCGCCTCGTCGATGCTGATATAGCCTGAGACATCGGGCTGGGGCTTTGAGGGCTTCGAGGGGTCGGCGGGCTCGACTTCTTTTTTAAGAATGCTGCCGTCCGCTACCGCTATCTCGTAGTCGTATTCGTTAGTTCCGGCGATGAACTCGATATCGTAGTGGGCGACAAGATCGTCGCTGTCGAGCTTCGCTTCGGTGAACTTCGCGTCGGCTCTTGCAACGCCCGCATCGGCGACTGCAATGTCTATCGCGGCGTCAAGGCTTATCTTCACTTCCTGCTGGATCTGTCCGGAGTTGCCCGAGCCCGTGTCGGGCTTATCCTGCGGCGGCGCGAACGCAGAGAAGATAGCCATAATGACTGACATGAGCGCGACTCCGATGGATTTGAAAATACTTGCAAACATAGTATCTGTCCTTTCTTATCGGGATCGTGTCCCTTAGTACACCCATATAATAACCCGCGAAAATTAAAGAAAGATTAGAGCGCAAAAATTTTTCGGAAAGTTTGAAGTCCGTAAAACAGTGTGCTGTGATGTTGATAAATTGGGATTTGTCCATCCCCGATGTCAAACAATATAAAACAACAAACCGGCCGCAGAAAAATCTACTGCAACCGGTTCATTTATTTATGCTGTTATACCGCCGTCAAAAGGTTACGGTAAACTCGCTTCCCTCGCCGTAAACGGAGGATGCGGAGACTTTTCCGCCGTGGAGCGCCGCTATTTGGCTGACGAGCGAGAGCCCCAAGCCGAATCCGCTTTCGCGGCTGCGGGATTCGTCCGCGCGGTAAAATCTGCCCCATATCTTCGGCAGATCCTCTTCTTTTATCCCGATTCCGTCGTCCTTCACCGAGAGCACGATGCCGCTGTCCTTTTTGAGCCTGACTTCGATGTGCCCGCCGTCTCTGCCGTATTTGACGGCGTTCGAGAGCAGATTTTCGAGCATCAGCGATATCAGCTGCGCCTGCGCGGGGATTATAATATTGTCTTCGATGTCCGCAGTGAGCGTGATGTTCTTCGCGGGAACAAAATCGGCGCATGTTTTTTTGACGAGCTCGCTTAAGTCGGTGTCCTCGAGCTTGTAGCGCTTGTCGCCCTGCTCGGTGCGCGAGAGCGTCAGCAGAGCCGTGACGAGCTTCGTCATCTTGTCCGTCTGCTCGTCTATCGACGAGAGCGCTTCGAGCATATCTTCTTCGCTCGCGTTGTCGGACAGCGCGTATTCGCATTCCGCCTTTATCACGGCGAGCGGTGTGCGCAGCTCGTGCGAGGCGTCGGAGGTGAACTGCTTTTCGTTTTCAAACGAGGTCTGGAGCCTTGCGAGCATGTCGTTGAAGGTCTCGGCAAGCGTGTATATTTCGCCCGCGCTTTTCTCCATTTCTATGCGCTTTGAGAGGTCGGTCCCGTCGGTTATCTCGCGCGCCGAGCGGCAGATATTCTCGACCGGCTTCATCGTTTTGCGCGATATTAAATACGCCCCGACGGCGGCGATAATAATAAACGCCGGGAGAATGTATATGACCGTCATGGTTATTGCGTCGAACGCGCTCTTGGCGGCGTCGGCGTTGATGAATCCGCGTACCCAGACCGGGGGATAGGTCGAGTTACTGCATATGAATTCAACTTTGAAAACCGTCCTGTCCGCGTTTGCTGGCAGTTCAACGCTCAGCGAGCTGACTTCGTCGCGGGTCAGACCCGCGTGCTCGAGCGCGATATCAATCGCCTTTTCGCTGTTTATCCCGTCCTTGAACTCGGTGCTTTTATAGACGGGGTCGCTGAGCCCGGACATCGCGGTGTCCGCCTCGTATTTGATTATCTTCCCAGAAAAGGCGTCGATTTCGTATTCGTATTTGTTGAAATCGAGACGGGTGTCGTAATAATAATATTTGTTTCCGTCTGTCTCGAATGTTCCGACCACGCCGTTCTTGCGATTCTCGCTGTTTATCAGCGCGGCGGGGGACTCGCCGTCGATATATCTGCCGCTTGAGTCAAAGACATTGCAGTAGACCTCATCGACGAAGAAGGCAAAATCGTTCTCGATTTCGAGAATGCCGTTCTTGTATTCTATCTCGTCAACATTGCGCTCGACTGTGCTTATCAGCTCATTCTGCAGGCGCGAATCGGCAATCTGCGAGCCTGTTATCAGTATTCCTCCGATGCCGAGGGAGCTGACAACGGCGATGAGCAGCGTTATCCACACCGTTATCCGCAGCTTGAACGAAGAGCGGCGGCGCGCGGTTCTTGTTTTTTTATTTGATGACATAGCCTGCACCCCTCACGGTGTGAATGAGTTTGATATCCTCGCCCTCGTCTATCTTCTTGCGGAGATATCGGATATATACGTCGACAACATTCGTGCCACCCTCGTAGTCGTAGTTCCAAATGTGATCCTCAATTTTCTCGCGGCTGAGTACAACGCCCTTGTTCATCACAAGATATTGCAGCAGCTCATATTCCTTTGCCGAGAGCGATATCTCCCTGCCCGCGCGTTCAACGCGCCTCGCTGCCGTGTCGACTGTCAGGTCGCCGACGGAAATTATACCCGTCTTTTCTCCGTATTTTTTGCGCGTCATGACGCGCAGTCTCGCCGAGAGCTCGTCGAACGAAAACGGCTTTATCAGATAGTCGTCGGCACCGATGTCGAGCCCCGTGACTCTGTCTTCGATGCTGTCGCGCGCCGTCAGGAACAGCACCGGCGTGTCGATGCCATGCGCCCTTATCTTTTTGACAAGCTCGAACCCGTTCATTATCGGCATCATGACATCGAACACCGCCGCGTCATAGTCGGTCGATGTTATCAGATCATATGCCTCGCCGCCGTATTTCGCATCCGTCTCGCTGAGCGCACGCTCTTCGCGCGCCCAATACAGATCGATAATTGCGGAATCCTCCATCTGTGTGCTCCTTTCTCTGTCTGTAAAGACGCAAACGCGTCCCGTTGGTTTCAGGATACAGTATAGCATTGCCAAAAAATTTTTTAAATGGTATACTGAAAAAAATGATATGTAAAGGAGGCTTCTTATGGAACTTCGTGTTCTGGCCGTCGGCGACGTGGTCGGCGAAGGCGGACTGCAGTGTCTGGAACAGCATCTGCGAAGCCTGAAAAAGTTATACCGCATTGATTTTTGCGTTGTCAACGGTGAAAATGCCAGCGGAACCGGCCTGACGCCAAAGCAGGCAGACCGGATGCTGGACGCGGGCGCAGACATCCTTACACTCGGAAATCATTCGTTCGACCGGCGCGAGATCTGCGCGTATCTGGACGACTGCCCCTATATCCTGCGGCCTGCCAATCTGCTGCCGAGCCTGCCGGGACGGGGGTTCGGAACGTTTGAGACGAAGATCGGACCGGTTGGCATCGTCAATTTGCTGGGCCGGTGCAATCTCGACTTCCGGCCGGACAATCCCTTCCGCGTGATCGATAAGATCCTGAAGGAGTTGGATGGGCTGCCGGTGCTTCTGGATTTTCACGCCGAGGCAACGAGCGAAAAGCTTGCCATGGCGTATTATCTCGACGGAAAAATTTCCGCCCAGTGGGGCACGCACACGCACGTGCAGACCGCCGACGAGCAGATCCTGCCGAACGGCACGGGCTATCTGACCGATCTTGGCATGACGGGCCCGGTCCGCTCCGTCATCGGCGTAAGGCCGGAGCAGTCCATCGCCAACTTCCGCGGCGAGCTGACCTCCCGGTATGAGGTCGCGCCCGGCCCGTGCATGCTCACGGGCGCGGTATTTACCTACGACGCCGCGGCAAAGCGCTGCACGGGCGCAGAAAGGGTGAGGATCCTTGATTAAATTTCTGCATGCGGCCGATCTGCATCTGGACGCGCCGTTTTCCGCGCTCTCGCCGGAGCAGGCCGCCGCGCGGCGGCAGGAGCAGCGGGCGCTTTTGACAGAATTGGCCGAGGCCGCCAACGCGCAGGACTGCGACGGCGTGCTGCTGGCCGGCGATCTGTTTGACAGCAGCAGCGCGTCGGAGCAGACGCTGCTGGCGCTCCGGCGGGCGCTGGCGTCGATCCACGCGCCGGTCTTCATCAGCCCCGGCAACCACGACTGTCTGCTGCCCGGCAGCGCGTATCTGACGGAGCGCTGGCCGGAAAACGTGCATATTTTCAAAACGGATGCAATCGAGGCGGTCGAGCTGCCGGAGAAACAGCTGCGCGTCTATGGCGCGGGCTTCACCGCGCGGCACGAAAGACCGCTGCTGGAGGGCTTCCGCGCGAAAGCCGACGGCTGGACGAACCTCATGGTCCTCCACGGGGACGCGACGCAGGCGGCCTCGCCCTATAACCCAATTACGCCTGAACAGCTGGCGGCCTCCGGCCTTGTCAGCATCCAGAGCCATACCTACACGCACGGAAATCTCAGCGCCATGGACGAACCTGCGCTCCGGCAGGAAATGGAGCGCGCCAACGCCGCGCTGGCTGCCGCGACGGGACAGATCCCGTACGTGCTGTGCTACCCGGAGGGCAAATACAGTCACCTGACGATGGACGTGGCGAAGGATTATTACACATTTGCCCTGCGCATGGACGGCTGGACCTATCAGACCGGCATGGACCCGTATCAGGTGCCGCGCAGCTTCGTCTCACGCCGCATCACGCTGCCGGATTATCTGTGGTTCCTCGCCCCGTCCGGAAAAGCGTCCTGAAGACAAACGCACAGCCTGCGCCGCAGCATTTGCGGCGCAGGCTGTGCGTTTACAGCACGTGATAATACGGGCAGATGTCCTCATAATGGCCGTCCTTCATGCGGAAGCCGCCGGGGATGACGCCGAGAGGCTGGAAGCCGAGGCGCTCGTACAGGTGCCTCGCGTGTGTGTTGCTGGCGACGACGGCGTTGAACTGCAGGATGCGGAAGCCGTGCGCCCGGCCCTGCCTGAGACAGTCGGACACCAGCTTTTCGCCGATGTGCAGACCGCGCGCTTCCCGCTCGACCGCGTAGCTGGCGTTGCAGATGTGTCCGCAGCGGCCGACGTTGTTGGGATGCAGGATGTACAGACCGTAAATATGGCCGGTCTGCCGGTCCTCCGCGACGGCGGTACAGGTCTGCTCTGCGAAAAAGGCTGCGCCGGAGGAAGCGTCCAGCAGCTCCTCCTGCGGAAAGGCCACGCCGTCCTCCACAACCGCGTTCCAGATGCCGATCAGCGCCGGAAGGTCTGCCTGCGTATATGCACGAACCTGAATTTCCATGGAAAACACGCTTTCTGCTGGTTCAACCGGCTTTTTGATGGCGTAGTTATACCACCGGAAGCGCGGACTGTCAAGCGCTGCGCTCAGAGCGACAGGAAGGCTTTCCAGGTCTGGATATAGGACTGGGCTTTTTCGTCTGTCTCAGCCTCGGCAGCCATGCGCAGGAGCGGCTCGGTGCCGGAGAAGCGACAGATGACCCAGCTGCCGTCCGTGAAATAGACCTTGCAGCCGTCCTCACGGCTGATGTGATCGACGTTTTCAAATTCCGGGCAGGCGTGCTGTTCAAACAGGTACTGCTGAAGCGCAGGCTTGCGGGCCGGGGTCATGGTGAAGGACGCCTCGGCATAGCTGAGTGCGCCGTACTGCGCCTCGATCTCACGGTAGAGCGCGGAAAGCTTCTTGCCGGTCACGGCCAGCATCTCGACGAGCAGCGCGGCGGCGTAGATGCCGTCCTTGCCGGAGATATGCCCCCGGACGGCAAGGCCGCCGGACGATTCGCCGCCGATGATGGCGTCCGTTTCGGTCATTTTGGCCGACACCCACTTGAAGCCGACAGGAACCTCATAGCATTTCTGCCCCAGTCCCGCCGCGACGCGGTCGAGCAGGACGGTCGTGGAATTGTTGCGTACGCAGGGGCCCTGCCAGCCGCGGTATTTGACGAGGTAATAATAGAGCAGGACGAGCAGCTTGTTCGGGTGGACGAATTGGCCCTGATCGTCGATCACGCCGAGGCGGTCCGCGTCGCCGTCGGTCGCAATGCCGAGATCGCAGCGCCAGCGGTCCATGACGACCGCCGCCAGCGGGCCGAGCGTGTCTTCATTCGGCGCAGGAAGCTTTCCGCCGAAGAGTGTGTCGTGGCGGTCGTGGATGATCTCCAGATCGCAGCGGCAGGTCATGAGGATCATGCTCAGGCTCGTCTGGCTGACGCCATACATGGGATCGAGCGCAATGCGCAGCTGCGCGTTCTTGATGGCCTCCACATCGATGGCGGACAGAATGCTGTCGATATACTCGTTTGTCGGGTTGTGCTCGGTGATCATGCCCGCCGCGACGGCGGCGTCGTAGTCCATGGGTTTGATCGTATCCGGATTTATTTGGGCGATCTCAGCCTCGATCTTATCCAGCTCCGGCTCAAGCAGATCTGCCGGACGGCAGGTAATGGCGTTCTTCTTCTCCTCGCCAAGTACCTTGTCTACGATCTCCGGGTTGAACGGTTTTACAGTCTGACCGAACTCGCCAAGCATGATCTTCTTGG